>Ga0193741_1000453_pt1 | contig 12077 bp, 19 predicted proteins | sample L2s2metaG_FD_143059 | JGI IMG/M metagenome (GOLD analysis project Ga0193741, IMG submission 143059) | Soil microbial communities from a riparian zone of the East river system, Colorado, United States - L2s2 | ecosystem: Environmental > Terrestrial > Soil > Riparian zone | place: USA: East River...
TACCGGTGCCGTCGGCTCCGATTCACCAGAGGTGGGAGTGTCAACCTTTCGTACAGCATGAGAGAGTAGTCAATAGTCAAAGGTAGCGTACCTGTTCCTTGTCAACGCCAGGTGCCGGTTCTTCCTGCGCTGCAACAGTCGCTGGCGCTGGCCCGTGTCCTCCGGTCGAATCGCTTCCTTCATTCGAGTTGTTGTCCGTCTGGTCGTCAATGGCCCGGGCCTGACGAACGTCATTTGCTATACCCGAAAAAATGAGTCTACTGAAATATATAGAACAGTTTACGTACGAAAACAATGATTTGCATATTCGACCAAAGTTGATTCGAACCCTTCCTTGGATTGAGAGTGCGAATCATGGAAACGGAGGTTTTCGTCACCGCCAAACTCGAATCTACGGCATATCACTGGTAAGTAAATCAGACATTCGCTTGTAGATGATACTTACCTTCTCAGGTAAATCCTTCCATCATCGGTCGGATTTGGGCCTGTCCCATAAACAAGGAATAGCCAACCCGTTTCTTCGGCCAGCATCTCCATGATTTGACGCATGGCGGTTGGCATCCCAGCCAGTGCCCTCGTAGAATGAGTGGGTTCAAAATGCGTGTGTTTGGGAATTATAAAACACGTACTTTTGGTATTGTTCTGGGGTCCGTCGTTCACCCTTCCCCTCTGCCTGACGCGCTTTTTTTGCTGCATTGATTGCCTCCCTAACATGGGCCTTATCCTTGTCCTCTTCCCAGAGTTCACCGACCACTTTCCTACGCATCCCCAAGTCCTTGGCGGGGTTGTCAGTTGCTTCGTTCGAGATCTTGTCCTTAATGCGCGCGTTGACCTTTTCGGGGAATATCTTCTGGTATAATTCGACGTCCCGAAGCGTGCGCCCAGAACTGAGAAGTTTGGCTAAGGATGGAGGCGTCTTGGCCGACCCAGTGACCTTTCGTTTATCGCTACGAGTGTCGCGTTCCGAATGCCAATTCATCCATGTCCGCAGTTGCTGCAAAGATATCCTGTTAGAAATTAGCGTCCCTACTCGTTGAAACGAAGCTTACTTCTATTTTTTTCTTGGAGGTTTCATGATCTTTCAGTGGAAATGCAGCGGTAAAACGTGTGTAGAGGTCGTTGATAAATCGCTTTATCCGCCCATAACGCAAGTTGCCTGATTCCTCCTTCAGGGCTTTAAATGCGGGTAACTCTTTGTACAAAAACGCGCTCTCTTCATCGGTGGTCCAAGCCATTGAAGCAGAAGTACAGTCAGTCGAGATGGATGAAGGTGAGTTGGACGTGATAACAGAAGTGTCTGATGAAAGTCAATTCTTGTTCGAAGGCTTCAATTCCACCACCAAAGTTATGTCACGCTCCTGAGAACGTCTGAATACTAGCTCCGATAGGTTAGGCGGGAATCCATGCTATGGTACGACTGCAGCCTTCGACTCACGCTCTCCGGATGTACCAGGCAATTTGTCTTCCAGCCGAACATTGAGCACGCCAGGGGAAATCCACGCTGCGGCCGCAGCCTTCGACTCACGCTCTCCGGATGTACCAAGCGATTTGTCTTCAAACCGAATAATTGAGGACACCAGGTCTGTCAGGGAAGTCAGAAAGAAAAAAAAAGGTCATCCAGAAGATTCGGTACCTCTTCCCTGGTATCCCTCTTCGGCGTCCAGGGTGGTTTCGACCCTCATGACCGGGGTGATGCCGCCGCCGTGTCAATTATCATCAGTCATGTCAGGACTCCAGCATTTGTGCATTTACGCTATACCAAGTACGTTATGTTGAACGGTCTAGATATGTCCATCAAGTTAGTTGCGGATACAAACAGAGTCAATTGTTCAGTAAAACTATCAACAGCTCAACAAGACATGTCTGAATCTTCACTGCTTTCGTCCCTCCCAGAGGAGTGCGACACCGCCCTTTCCTCGCTCGGGAAGTCGCGAGACAAACGCTCAACGCGCCATACGTTGTCAGGTAAAATTGAGCAACGCATATTGAGAATGGCTAGACCCATCGTGACCATCTGCATCATCTCCATCGATATGCGCAACAACTCCTTGAGTTTGTGAGGTTTGCACGACGATTCTGCTAGGAGTTCGACTGTAGATGTCAGTTGAAAAAGTAAATGCCGCCCACTGGCGGCATGTTCCAGAAGCTCCTCTTCCCATTCGTCGTCGCGATCTTCTTCGCATGCATTTGTGAATGAATCGTGCAGGGAAACATGCCAGTAAGCAACACCGCCCCACCCGCAACACCAAGTCAGAGCGTCATCCGTCACTCGGTGAACTGCCTCGAGCAGCGTCTCTCCTTGATCGCGTGGAATCCTATGGTTCGCTTGAAGGACGTTCAATGCCACTCCATAACAGGCACTTCGATGAGGGACCGTCGTCGCGAAAAAGTCAGCCGGAAATCTGGAATTTTTTTTTTTAGCAAAGGGTTTGGGGGGTGGAGGTACAGGCGCTGGCGAGGCCGATCTGGAAACAAACGGACTCGCGAGAGCTGGTGGACGAGGTCCAACGGCAGGGACTGGAGTTGTGACAAGCCCAGAAGTCGACAGGGCGGCATCTGCAACCTCCGCGGTCGATGATTTCATGGCCGACGGCTGTGTTGTAACAGACGCTAACTGTTTCTCCAGTTTCCTTTCAAAGAGTTCAGCAGTGCTCGAAGTTGAAATACATTGAATGACTTACAGTCTCTGGCGTCGCAGGCGCTCACGTTCACGGTTTTTGGCCCTAACTTCTGGGTGACTACACCACACATGAGATTCTGAATGTTTTAAAGATTGGAAGTGCGTCGTACTTTCGGTAGTACCTTTGTGACCTTGTTAGGCCATCGGGCCCAACGTTCTTCTTCGTCGAGCGACTGCCGTCCATCTTCGTGGAGGGCGACATGGGTGCAGAGGTGGCAACGGCGTATATCGAAAGCTCTATGCGACAGTGTGACTCGGCTACTTGACTATCTAAGAAAATGCCAGAACAAGAACGGCACTGATAACTCCGCCAACGAATGGAATGATAACCATCAAACATGAACAGATGCGTGAAAAGGCCTAGTCGGCGTTAGACTGGACTCTTCGGAGGCTGTGGTAAACACACCTTTGACGTCGCCATCTTCATTTTGCTGGTCTCATCAATGCTGCATGGTTTATCCTCGCGGAAGCGAACAAGGCCATTTTCGCTTTCTGCCAAGTCGTGAGAACGCCGAGTGTGAAATGAAAAGCCAAAACTTACGAAGTCGATCAGTTCCCCTAGTCTCTGTTGTCGCACGGTCAGCGATAGAAGTAATCACCGATAAAGATCAACATGCCAACAGAATCGAAACATCTGCATCGGAAATGACAGTTTGTACCTGGCTCTGGTGCCGGAAGGCGACCTCTACCGAGACTGGTTCCTGAACCTGGTTCGGTGGTCAGACTGGGAATGGACTACACATTGGACTACACACAGGGAGGCAAAACGTCGTAGATTTCACTGTGGCGGTAGCATCGGGTAGTAAATGCTTGAAGGCTGGGCATTACAACCTGCTCCCCAAAGTCCTGAATGATGGATACGATGCGCCCGCCGAGGACGCGAGATTCGGCAAGGTGCGGTGTGAAGTAGGTGTCGATGGTAACGTCGCTTGGCTTAAGAGCTTCATCTACCGTAAAACCACGGCAGCGGGCTACGACTGTGGTGCCTCCATCTCCATGGTCAAGGGTTTTCGCCTATGAAATACTAAGATGAATTACTCTCAAAGGAAACGATGTTGCATTCACTTACCGCATCACAAATGTCTTCCCATGTCAACCGTAAAATCGATTCTCGTTCTTCCGCTGCAATACGAGGGTCATTTAGTTTGAAAAATGTGGGATGTAGGTGCCCCTTTGTTGAGTCCCAACTGTCTGCGCCACGTCTGTGCTGGGCGGAACGGATGATCGCTCGCGCCGCCGCTTCACGCTGGACCCGTGAAACGACATGCGTATCGAACATCATGTCGTTACCCAGGGAGCATACTTCCAAAGGCGTGTAGTTTAGTGATGACATTCTCTGTTGGGAGGATGTGGAAGACGTCACTAGAAGCTGGCAGGGCGTTTGGATAAGAAGGAACAGCTTACTAGTCTGATTGATGTTTCGGTGCTAACACTGTTGCTGTTGCTAACTACTAACGCCGGACACTAATCCTGATTACAACTAGTGCGCGGAGGAACAAATTCAGCACAGGGACAAGTTACCGGTCCTCAACGTCGCCGAAAATTGGGGCATCAACACAATTTCTCACTGTCACCGGATCTAACATCAATACTGGAGGGTACAAATTGACCAAAGAAACGACTTACCCGGGGGAAGTGAGAGGAGAATATGAGGGTAGGCCAGATCAACTCTTCTGGTGAGCAGCGGCCCACTTTCAAACACCTGCCGTAGCCAAGCCCCGACCGCCACTAGTTGGGTCACGCGTCTCGCCGCATAGTAAATTTAGTAAGTAGCTTGATCATTCCACCAACATCATGCGAACAACGAGGTAGCAAGGAAACAGCACATCGGCTATATGTAAAGTAGGAAATACTGGATAAATCTGAACGGCAACTTGTATCGACAAGTCTAAGTCTTATAACTAAGGAAAGAGACAACTAATGACAGTACTTTCGGCTTAATCAATAACGTCGAGTTCTTCGTCGAAATCCATATGGATGACCTCTTGATCGAGGCACTCATGGGTAAGGAAGGACCGTTTTGTCATGATCCTGCCACAGTCATCGCAGCGGGAGAACAGGCTCCGGAATTGAGTCGGCGAGAGCCCAACACCAGTCTGTGAGTCCAAATCCAGGAGGAAGTCTAGCCCACATTTGGTCCGCGCACGGCGGGGGACTTGGGGAGGAATTATGTATGGATCGACACCTTGCGAGGTCAATGGATATTAATTACCAGCGGTGGTTGGATTTGGACAAAAGGGGACTGACAGAAACGGCGCTGGAAGCTACGCCTTTGCGACAAGTGTTCATGGCGGGTACAACGCATACTGGGGATTTTGACACCTAAGTGAATCAGAGGGAGGTTATTGTCGTCGGCGGAAGTGAACGCACCTGCATCCTCACCATCAGCTATGGATGCTAACGACGGTAGACTTGAGCTGCGGCTCTTAGGGGGCCGACGCATAGCAGGGGCTTTATCTAGTGCTGTCCCGAAAACTTAGAAACACAGCGACCGTGCAATTCAAGCCGACGCACCTGTGTACTGGCTGCACTCAGATATTGCAGATGGCATGAGATCGTGATTGGCTGGGAGAGGTAAGCTTGTTGTTGATAACGCGCAATAAAGTTAACGCACCTGTGTCCTCACTGCCGCCCTCAGATGGTGTAGACGGCGTGAGATCGCGGTTGGCTGGGAGAGGCAAGCCTGTTGCCGTTGTGGACAACAAAGCGTCAGAGCCGGTATGTGCAGGTACTTGTGTGAAAACCATGAGACAGGCGTCGCTGGCTAGAATGCTTTCTGAAACCTTACTTTGCATTAATCTTTTTATGCACGTCTTGACGTCCCTCCTGAATTCCCCCGGTTAAAAACTCACAACAAAGGACGTACCTGGGAGAGAAGACCCGAAAGATCGTTACGGCATGGAAATTTTTCCAGGTGGCCCGACAGATCAAGAGCCGATATCGGTGCTCTATTCCAGCTGTTTTGAATGCCTTGACATCGGTTTGCCGTCATCAGGGATGAAGAGTCTGATTTGCCCACAGTGGCCGAAGCGAGTTCTGAAAGTAAGGGGCAGCAGTAAATTAGCCACGTCCATGACTTAGGGATCAGTGCTCACATATGATCGACAAAGGCAGGGTTCCTATCCGCCCACAGTACCCGAGACGAGCATCTGCACCCCGTCGAACAACACCAGGGTCAAGGGAGCCCTGATATTGCAACGGTGTCTCAATGATGCTCATGGTTGGCAGGAATTTCCGGGATATCAATTCATCATTTGTCTACATTCGTTGATCTATTATGACTGTACTACAGGTCGTCGAACATTGATGGTGGTGGTAGGGAAGAAAGTGTGAAACCGTGAGAATATCAAAACAATTTGGTTGTATTGACAGCCGAACTGGAATGTCGGCCTTTGCCGAGAGCACAGGCTGATCAATAAACGTAATCACGTGCTGCACGCGTCAGAAAACGGGTCGTCGAAGTAGAAAGGGGGTTCGGAGATGGGTAGATCTTGAAAAAAGGAAAAATGTGGGAATATGACTTGAAAACTTGACCTGTGTAATGGTCAAGACGGCTGGGGGTATCGGGCTTTTTCGCGTAAGGAAGTCATAAGCTTTGCATTTAATTTCTTTTCCTGGTCTGTCTCGAACCCTTGGCATAGATCATCTGGGGATATCTCGACCTGTTCTTCCGTAATTGTCTCAATACCGTCAACACGTTCCACCACAGCCAACTGCATGACAGGATGGTCACGAGCGTCATTGACATAGCGATGGTGAATGCGACGGACATATTTGCCGCAGTGGTCGCCTCGGATCACGACTAGCAAGCCATTGTCGCGGGTGGGGTTGGGATGTCGTGGGGTGACCCATTCAGGCAGCAAGCCGAATGTGTCACTGCGCCATGACTGCTGAATGGTCACCTCGTTCTGACCCAAGACCACGGAAACGGGTGTCTCTTTCTTTGGGTGAGCCCCACCAGAGACCGACACCCGAAGCATCTTCCCTACAAGGCGAGGATCTAGAAGTGGGTGGGTGGGCGGGGATCTAGCAGTTGTTGGGACAGTGGCTGACATGTGTTGGAGATCACCTGACGTTGAGGTACGTGTTTCATTACTCGAATCGACACGGAAGGATGAGGGGCTCCAGGCTGGAGACAGAGACAGTGGAACGAAGGGAGTCGCAGCTGAGGGGTTCCAAGCCGGAGACAGGGACGCGTCAATTGAGGAAGGGGTCCAAGCTGGGGTTGAGCCAACGTTGAGTGTCGGCTGACCATGTAACGTCGACGACGCGTCCATCTGAGGTTGGGATGTCTCGAACCAGAATGGGTGCTCCTTGTCCGAGACTGGAACTAGTTTTGTACCGGAACTGCAAGGGGTGAGCATTTGGTTCCACGGAACGACATGAGGTACGTACACAGCATCCACAACATAACCATAAGGGAGTCGTTCTCGCTGTGGACCGGTGGGGCTGATGCGTTCATATTGCACTACGAGGTGCGGTTCGGAGATGGGTTTTTCTGGTCGAGGTTTTTCTGGTGGAATGGCATCTACAACCTTCGCATATGAACCCTTCATTGGATGCCCTTTCTTTGTAACGATGACGAATTTGTGAATCCATGGCGTTCGAAAATGGTAGGTTACGTCTTTGTCAACCTGGGGTGCCTTGGGAGGCGGGGGGTCGAAGTTCGCAAGATGTGAGTGCGGAGGGGATGTAACCTTGATCGAGTTGACGTGGACTGTCATCTCCTTCAAGTCAGTCAGTCCAATGTACGGGCACGATGACAAAATGGGGAATCCACCTCCGCTGTTCTCGGCTCAGGAAGCCTTGGATCTTTCCCAAATTCCGTCACGGTGACGGTGCTGCCCAGCGCGGCCGTAACGAAACCTTTGCGCCCTTGGTACATCCCGCTCAAAATCTCGACATAATCTCCCAACACTACGTGCTTCCGAAGGTTTACCCATGGCACGCTGACATCCCCCTCTCCATTCAGCAACGCGACCTCCGCTTCATGTTGACGTAGCCTTGTGATTCTCCCTACCGTGTTTGTCGGCGAGACGAGAACCAGCTCGTTTTCCTCGAATTTGAACTCAAGGGGACATGGAAACTGGGCGGCCAGGATCTCGGGATGCTTGCTTTCCTGGAACATAGCGAAAACTTCAGCAGGCATGTGAAGGACACCTTGAGAGATCGAATGAAGGTCGAATGATTGTCGAACGAGTCCATTCTCCATCCGGAGCGAGCCATAATTGTATGCCTCGTTCGCCAACTTCGCAGGTTGAATATGTACGTCTTTTGGGACTTGGAAGGGATTGAAAAGTCGCGGGGGAGGGCGATGCGAGGCTCTTTTCCTCTTGGACGACTGGGGGCATTCATTGCCATATACAATTCGAGGGACCAGTAGAACAGTGACACCTTGCCAATCCTCGAGCGATGATACATATGCGAGATCTCCCTTGTACTTGCCACGGGAAATAAGGACCCATTCCCCAACAACCGGTGTAGCTTCGCTGTCAGTCATCGTCAGCAGAGCCTCCCAATCCTCTTGCGAAACACCGTCGTATCGCAGGCTCCGAGACTCGCGTTGGATACCAGGGATCCGTTTCAGAAGGTTGACGAGTGATGGATTCATGGTCGCCTCCAAATAGATATAACCGCGGATAGAGCCTCTAGTAAAAGCAGAGCGCAGCCCGTAGTTAGGTGACGCCGCCAGCTGGAGCAGGCAGAGAACAACATCTTGCTCCAACCCTTGCTGAATATATCCGTCAATACAGCCGTAAACGGGGCAGGAAACATACCCGGCAGGGAACACGCCAAAGCGGATAATCACTGTCTTTCAGGATATTCTGCAGCGACACTTCGAATGGAACGTCCGATCTTAGGCTCTCAAACGCTTCATGCCTGGACCTATGAGGCCTTTCTTCAGCGGGGGGACATGCGTCGTCGTGGGGTAAAGGTTCCCTAACTCCAAGTTCATCGCCGCGCTCACCCCCCTCGTCACCGCCGTGGTCCTCCTCGTCACCGATGCGCTCCTCCTTGTCACCGCTGCCTCCCTGCCTTGCACCAGGCCCCGATTCATTCCCAAACCAACGTCTGGTCCACAGCTGCAGATGCGAAATCCCGAGTGGGTCAGCAGGATCATCCGCATCGTCAATGAAGCCATCTGTGGAAGTTGATGATGAGTTGATCCCGGAATTGGGCGATCACCCACCTAGTTCACCAACATCATCTTCCTCCTCCTCCTCATGGTCAACCTGAGCCTCCAGGTCCAAGAACGACCTCACGTCGCGAGAGTTCTGGCGTGGCATGGTAGATATCCCTAAGTTCACGTCAGATTCATGGTTTAGTTATGTATTGGTCTTCTACAGTTATAAGACCCTCATTTCAATTCATTGTATTGATTTATGAACTAACTAACGAGACTCTACTTGACATAAGAACGCGAGGACTTACCGTGGTCGTGGTTTGTGAAGAAGGAGAAAGAACGTGAGAAATATGTCAGACGACGCGTGATACACGCTGACCAACTGGAGTGACGGATAAATCCGAGAATTGTGGGCTACGCTGACAAACCACTGCATCATGTGCATGACGGACAAATCCGTGTTCAGCGATTTGTCAGCGAGCAATGACAAACCCATCATGTGCTTGACGGACAACTCCGTGTGAACTGTACAGCTGCGATTTGTCAGGATGTATGACGCAGCTCTCGGACTTATCCGTCACTCCAGTTCGTCAGCGTGTATCACACGTCGTCTGACATATTTCTCACACTTTTTTCTTCCTCACACACCACCATGTAGTTCTGACTTCGTTAGTTTAGAATGACTGACCGTATCATTAGACTATAATGGCTGAGTTATTAGATGTACAATGACTGTATCATGAGTTAGAATGACGATGGACCGCGCCGAACTTAGCGACGCCGTAGGATGCTAAGATTGGGATCGCGTCCCAAGGCGTGAAGATTTTACGCCAGATGAAGAGCAGATATCGATTTACGGCGACGACAGGACAGGTATGTATAGAGATCTAGTCAGAATCGTCAAGAGTTAGATCAATTACTAACATCTTCCTCCCTTGGACAGGAGGCGCCGTATTCCCATCTCGGATGGGCGAAGATTCCTCGTCGGCTTCATACCCATTCCCCCTCATTGCACCGTCCACCCCATCTGCGTCCTCGAATTGATTCTCCTGGGCGGGACAAGTATGTACGTCTGCCCTCGCTATGCAGCCACAATCCTCACATTCTTTGAAATAGTGCCAGAACAGCGTTTGTTTGAGGCCTTGGGCTGACTCCAGGTCAAGCATGATTTCGTGGATGGAATAGAATAGATTCGCGTGATATGTTGAATGCGGAGGGTCCTCTTGGGTGTATGGTGGCTGGGAATAGTCGTGTGCCGATGGCTCCCGGTAAGTAGGTGCTGGAGTGGAGGTTGGATCAGATTCGGCTGACGTGTATGGTGCAGGTTCAGTACTCCGGGCTTTCTTTAACCTTTGTGTCGACCTCGGTGTGACCCAGACTGTCGAGTTGTTTGCCTGGCGACGTCTTGGGGTTCTAACAGGTCCCGAAGAAGGGGGGGTGACGTTAGGAACTGTGTCTTAGTGAGCATGGATACTAGCTGGTCAACGACACTGACTTACCGCCAATATTTTCCGCCAGATTATTAGATTCGGGCGCGATAGACTCGTTGCTGACTGGACGTATGCTGGGCGGTGATGATAGCTAGAAATCGGTTTAGAAAGCGGCTTACCGTAATGCATGGGATCCACTCCGGCTTCGACGACTTGGTTTGATCTGTAGAGTTTGGTGGGCCCATCTGTATTCTGGTAGGCAAAATTGAAGTTCACTGGTAAGAAATCGTTAGTATGCTACATGCCGGGTGCCTTCAATGTTGATTTTCTTACCGTAGTATCCACATTTGCCCTTCCTTTGGCCACACTCTGCGACGTACGAGAGGCCATGCCCCACAGGGTGGGTATATGCCTTTTCCTCGTGAAAGCAGTACAATTGAGGCATGTTGTATGTCTTCAAAACGGACCACACTAGGGAGGGTTTCACGCGTGTGCCCCTCGGGGTCAGAGGACTGATGGATTTGTGGATGGTGAGCTATTCCACGATGTTTAATAAACGTTGTAAGACTTACTACTCCACTACATGAAGTTCACCCGCAAAGTAGGTGGTGATACTTTCTCGGTACCTACTCTGCTGACGCTTGAGCTCCATGAACAGCCCTTTGGGTGTCGGGGTGCTGACGGGTGAGGAAGACGAAGACGAGACGCGGGATCTGGATCCGCTCGTCTTCTGGCTCGACAAACCAGGAGAGTAGGATAACTTGTCCAACAGGTTCTTGCGAGGGGTTAGGGAACGCATGACGGTTTCGGGAGATGGAGAGGTGCGCTGAGAACGTTGTCATGGGTTTGGGTGGTACACGGGAACCCTACTTATGTCCTCATTCAACAATGTTGAAGCGAACTCACGGGCGACGGCTTGTTCGAAGTCAGGAACATATCACCGCATAAATTTTTCAGTGCTAACGGATGTTCACATTCAGGAGCGCGGTGTCCTGGTTTGCATTCACACACACACCGAAATATTCTTGGGGATAACGGATGCGTACGTGTCGTAGTTTGTCTCCCCAACAATGTTGAAGCGAACTCATGAGCGCACAGCTTGTCCGACTGACTTGCTTCCATCGAATTCAGGAACACATCACCGCGTAAATTTTGCGTGCTAACGGATGTTCACATTCAGGAGTGCGGTGTCCTGGTTTGCATTCACACACACACCGAAATATTTTTGGGGATAACGGATGCGTATATGTCGTAGTTCGTCTCCCCAGCCGAAATGTTGCAAGTATTTTGTGGCGCCGGTCATTTTTTTTCTTGAGATCTTTGACGTAAGTACCTAGTTGCTGAACCGCATGGCTTCGGAACTTTTTTTGACTCTGACTGCGGCCGACTGCAGCATGTCAACTAATGTTCGCCAAGGATTGTTGCCCGACGCTCCGACGTTTGGCATTGCCCGTTACCATATTCAGCGTCATTTTGGTTGCGTCGAAAATATGACCACATCCACGTCGGTTTCTCATGGTTTCTTTCTCATTTAGTCACCGCCATGTTACTCGCCCACTAGATTATCCTCAGCCAAATATATACCTGGGTATTTTAGATAGATAGATACGACGCAAAAAGAACGACAGCTTATCAAATACGGTTGGAAGGGGGAGACGTAGTGCAATGGAAAAGCTGGGTCGACAGTGCCAGGATCAATCCATCTCGTCGTCGTCATTGGTGAGGTCGATTATGGTCGCATTGTCGTCGGTGGTGAGGTCGATTATGGTCGCATCGTCGTCGGTGGTTAGATCAATGACAGGGATGCATCTATGGTTGCTATCTTTCTTCACGATGAAAGGGC
>Ga0193741_1000457_pt1 | contig 12052 bp, 8 predicted proteins | sample L2s2metaG_FD_143059 | JGI IMG/M metagenome (GOLD analysis project Ga0193741, IMG submission 143059) | Soil microbial communities from a riparian zone of the East river system, Colorado, United States - L2s2 | ecosystem: Environmental > Terrestrial > Soil > Riparian zone | place: USA: East River...
GTGCAGCGCGCGCCGCGCTTCTGACCCGGTTAAGCATTTCGGTCGACCACACTGTCGCATCACCCGGAGAAGAGAATAGGCGGGTTGGCCTCACGTCGATGAGGAGCCGGCCATTGGTCGCGAATCCAGGGTCGATGGTGCGCAACCGCGCGAAGCTCTGAATCAGCCACCCGGCGCCAGCGACGAGGGCAATCGCGACCGCCACTTCTGCGACGATCATGCCCGACATGGCGCGAGAGGTCGCCTGGCTTGACGTGGTGCGGCGGCCATGCTCGCTGAGCACGGTCTTAAGATCCGTATCCGAGAGACGCAGCGCGGGTACGACGCCGATGCCAATTCCGCTGACGATCAGCACGACCACGCTGAACAGCAAGACGCGCCAGTCGAAAGGCACCGTCTCAAGTCTCGGCAGGCCCGACGCGCCAAGCATCAATAACAACCGCACGGCCCCGTATCCGAATGCCAGACCGATCAAGGTGCCTGCCGTCGACAAGACCATCGACTGTGTCACGAGTTGGCGAATCACGCGTCCGCGACCGGCGCCAAGTGCCGTTCGCATCGCGATTTCGTGCCTTTGCGTCGCGCCCTTCGCGAGAGATAGATTCGTGACGTTGACGCAGGCGAGGAGCAACAGCAGGGCAGTTGCACCCAGCACGATGAGGAGAATCGGTCGCAGGTCACCGACGAGGGACGAGAGCAGCGACTGGAACAGGAATTCGCGTCCGACGGCCTGCGGGACGGTCTTGCCCAGTTCCGCCATCGCGAGATTGCCGGCACTCAGCAACTGCGCCATCGTCGTGCCTGGACGCAGCCGGACAATAGCGTTGAACGTGTGCGACCCATCAATGTCGCGATATCGCGCGTTGACCCAGAAGTCAGTGCCGGACGGAAAATCGAGCTCAGGGGCGCCAACGCCGATCACTACGATGGGTGCTGAATACTCGCCGATGCGAACGGACTTACCGACAATGTTGGGATCGCTGCCAAACCGCTGCACCCAGGCGCGATGCGAGACGACCATCGCGGATGTCCTAACGCCAGGACCACCGCTGTGCTCCTCCTCGTTGAACGCCCGACCTAGGGCCATGGCCAGTCCGATGACTTCGAAGAACCCAGACGTGACCGGACGCAGAGCGACCGACGTGAGCGTGCCGTCATCGCTGATCCACGTCCCATCGAGGACGGAATAATTGACACCGGCCGCACCAGCGACTCCCGGCAATTTTCTCAGAGTCACGATCTCGGATGTGGCGACAAGGCCGGTCGTGACGCGTCCATCGACGTATCGGGTGTGCACATCGACGAGCCGCTCGGCCGCCGGATACGGCAACGGCCTGAGCAGCGTTGCGTTTACGGTGCTGAACATGGCCGTCGTGGCGCCGATACCGATGGCAAGCGTTCCGACGGAGGCAATCGTGAACGCAGGACTGCGTGCTAGTGTCCGAACGGAGTAGCGGACATCCTGAAGGAGACCGTCCATAAGCGGCATGCCCCTCGTTTCACGGTGCAACTGCTTGGCGGGTTCGATGCCGCCGAGTCGCGCCAGCGCGCGGCGGCGCGCCTCCGGCGCGGCGAGGCCTTCGCGGACGTGATCCGCGGTGGCCATCTCGATGTGCGCGGCGAGTTCCTCGTCAAACTCCCGATCGCGTCGATCCTTGCGGAAGAACGACACCAGGCGGGCAACGGCTTCGCGGATCGTGACCATGGCAACCCCTATGCGCGGTTCTTCGACACGGCGAGGACGCGTCCCATTGCGCTCGCAAGGCGTTCCCACTGCGATCGGTCTTCCTTCATCTGGCGCTTTCCGGCTTTCGTAATCGAATAGAACTTGGCTTTTCGGTTGGTGTCCGAGATACCCCACTCGGCAGCGATCCATCCGCGCTGCTGTAGGCGCACTAACGACGCATAGATGGTGCCTTGGTTGAGGAGCACGCCTTCCCCGCCCAGGTGTTCGATCCGGCGCGCAAGACCATATCCGTGCAGCGGTCCGAGGACGTCGAGCGTTTGCAGCACCATAAGATCAAGGGTGCCCTGCAGTAGGTCCAGTTTTGAAGTCGGCATCGTCGCTCCTGTGGTACGGCCACAGTATTACCTCAGAACCTGTGGTATGTCCACATGTCACCTGCAGAACTGAATTCTCCAGGCCCCCCGGCGACGGCAGCCGCCGTCTGCAACGCGGTCACTCCAGAAGCGGCCGTGTAGACTTCCGTCACCGGAAGATCCAACATACGGGCTTACTGGCCACCCCCAAGCATCCGATCCGGGACAGACGATGAGACCAACACGCGTATTGGCGGTGTCCGCCTTTTGTGTGGTGCAATTCGCGCGCGTCCACCCGCCCGCTGGATGCGGGCTATTCAGCCGCACGCGATGATCGGCCGCACCGTGACGCACTATCGCGTATTGCGCCAGATTGGCGCAGGCGGGATGGGCGTCGTCTACCTCGCCGAGGACCTGCGCCTGCAGCGGAAGGTCGCGTTGAAGTTCCTCCCTCCGGCCGTTGCGCTGGATCCGCAAACCAAGGCTCGTTTCACGCGTGAGGCGCAGGCGGCCAGCGCGCTCGATCACCCACATGTCGCGACCGTGTACGAGATTTCGGAATGGGAGGGACAGCCGTTCATCGCGATGGCGTTTTACGATGGCGAAACCCTAAGGCAGCGCCTCGAAGGCGGGAGACTAATGATCGCCGAAGCCGCGATGGTGGCGCGGCAGCTGGCCACAGGCCTCGCCGCCGCGCACGCGGCCGGGATCGTGCACCGCGACCTCAAACCTGCCAACGTCATCCTCACCCGCGAGGGTCAGGCGAAGATTCTCGACTTCGGCATCGCGCGGATCGTGACTCCGGACGCTGAGACGGCCACGCGCTTCACCAACCCGGGTGCCACCGTGGGGACGGCGGCGTACATGTCCCCGGAGCAAGCCAGGGGGGAAGACGTCGACGAGCGGACAGACATCTGGGCCTTCGGCGTCGTGCTCTACGAGATCCTGACAGGACGGCTGCCGTTCCACGGCAAGCATCCCGCCGCGGTGCTGATGTCGATCATGTCCGATTCGCCGCTGCCGATCCGTCAGGCCCGGCCGGACGTACCGCCCGAGATCGAGCACATTCTCGAACGCGCGCTCGAGAAGGACCGCGCCGCGCGGACGATCCGGGCGACCGATATCGCGAGCGAATTACAGGCGTACCAGACGAAGGTCGCGTCCGATGAGCTCGCGAGGGCGAGATCGGCCGTCTCGTGGCGACGACCGCCGGCGATCGCGGCGATCGTGCTCGCCCTGCTGCTGGCCGCGGGCTGGCTGGGTTGGTCGTTCTACCGGGATGCCCGAGAGCGTGACGCGCGCCGCACGCTGATCGACATCGAGCGCCTCGTCGACAGCGAGAAGTTCGTGGAAGCCTTCGTGCTGGCGCGCCAGGTGCAGTCGCGTCTCGACGGAGACCCCGCCCTGGCGCGGCTCTGGTCGGTCATCAACCGCCCCACTTCCATCCATACCGACCCGCCCGGCGCCGACATCTATTTCCAGGATTACAAGGCCCCGGCCGACGCCTGGATCTTTCTGGGCCGGTCGCCCCTGGAGAACGTGGCGGTGCCGAACGGGTACCTGCGCTGGCGAGTCGAAAAGGCGGGCTTCACGTCCGCGCACGGTGCGCCGTTCGTCTGGTTGGCTTTTCCTACCGCCCGCTTCTCGTTTCGCCTATTCGCGACAGACGACGCCCCCGACGAGATGGTCTACGTCGAACCGCAGGATGACGCGGTCTCGCTGTATATCCCGGGACTGGATCATCTGCCGAGCGTCCCGATGCGCGGCTTCTGGATCGATCGGCACGAAGTGACCAATCGGGAGTTCAAGCGGTTCGTCGACGCGGGCGGCTACACCAAGGCCCAATACTGGCAGCACGCGTTCTCTGCGAAGGGTCGACCGATGACGTGGCAGGACGCCATGACGTGGTTTCGCGACGCCACCGGACGCCAAGGCCCGGCGACGTGGGAATTGGGTAATTACCCGGACGGCAAGGCCGACGACCCGGTGACCGGCGTGAGCTGGTACGAAGCCGCCGCTTACGCGGCGTTCGTCGGTAAAACGCTCCCCACTATTTATCACTGGAGCATGGCGGCCGACCAGCGCAGTAGCGCGTGGGTAATCCCGGCCAGCAATTTCTCAGGCCGCGAGCTCGCGTCGGCTGGCAGATATCGCGGGATGAATGCCCACGGCACCTTCGACATGGCTGGAAACGTGAAGGAGTGGTGCTGGAACCTCGCCGATCGCGACAAACGGTACATCCTCGGCGGCGCGTGGGACGAGCCCGCGTACACGTTCTCTGACGCCGACGCGCGCGATTCATTTGACCGCCGAGCCAACTTCGGGTTCCGAGGTGTCAGGGAAAATTCTGGAGAGCCGGCGCCCGCGGCGGCGGCGCGCATGGTTTCATTCGAGGCCCGTGACTACAGCGCCGAGACCCCAGTCGGCGACGAGCTGTTTGCTGCCTACCGCAGCCAGTACTCGTACGACCGCACCGACCTGAGCCCGAAGGTCGAGCGGGTCGACGACGAACATGCGGACTGGACGCGCGAGAAGGTGACGTTTGCCGCGGCGTACGGGGGCGAGCGAGTGATTGCGTACCTGTACCTTCCCAAACGCCGCGACCCGCCATTCCAGACGGTCGTCTTCTTTCCCGGGGCGGGTTCCATCTTCATGCGATCGAGCGAGACCCTCCTCGATCTGCGCGAGTTCGATTTCCTGATCAAGAGCGGCAGGGCGCTCGTCTATCCCGTTTACAAGAGCACCTACGAACGCGGCGATGGCTTGCAATCGGACTTCCCAAGCGCCACGAGCAACTGGCGCGACCACGTCATCACGTGGTCCAAGGACCTCGCGCGGACGATCGATTACCTCGAGACGCGCCCGGACGTCGACCGCGAGCGGCTCGCGTATGTCGGCGTCAGCTGGGGTGCACAGCAGGGCGCGCTGCTGCCCGCGCTCGAGCCACGGCTCAAGACACTGGTGCTCGTCGCAGGTGGCTTCCCGCTTCAGAAGACGCGGCCCGAGGTCGATCCCATCAACTTTGCCCCTCGCATCACGGTTCCAACCCTGATGCTGAGCGGCCGCTACGACTTCTCCTATCCGTCAGCGAGTTCCCAGGAGCCGATGTTCCGGCTGCTCGGTACACCGGTGGAGCATAAGCGACGGATCATTTATGAAGCCGCTCACGACATCCCGCGACACGACCTGATTCGGGACTCGCTCGACTGGCTCGATCGCTATCTCGGACCCGTTCGGTAGAGGGTTGATCGACAGATCTAGGCGGCCAATTGTGGAACCTGTTTCGAAAGGATGACGTGCATGGCTATCAAGGTCGCGTTCCCGCTAGTCCTACTGTTGTCGTGCTCGGCGCCGCTCGCAGCGCAAACCGCAAACACCGAAACGGCACTATTGCAGGAAGTGAGACTCTTGCGACAGGCAATTGAGACACTCGCCGGCACGAATGCCCGCGTGCAGATCGTATTTGGCCGGTTGCAACTGCAGGAGCAGCGCACGTCCACGACAGCGCGACGACTTGAGGACGCGCGGGGGGCACTCGCGAAGATCGTCGGACAAATCGCGCAGATGACCGAGTCGCTGCAGCGATATGAAGAGCTTGATCTCTCGACACTCGAGCCAAGGCTGCGCGAACAGATCCCGATGTCAATCCGAAGTCTGAAGTCCGAGCTTCAGCTACTTGAAACCGAGCGTCAGAGACTCGCGACACAAGAAACTGACGCTGCGAATCAACTCGCGCTTGAGCAGAACACATGGAGCGACCTCAATAGATCCCTCGATGACCTTGAGCGCAGCCTGGCGCCGCCCCGAAAGCAGTAGGGCGGCCTTACGGCGTTCGCTTCAGACGCGCTTTGGAGTAGAGGACGAAATCTTTGCCGGGTTCCGCGATCTCGAACACCTCTTCGAATTCGTCTGCGCCAATCAGCGTGTACGTTTCTCGGGCTTTGTAACCGCGAGGAATGTTCTCAAGAGCTTCGCTGACGAACACGAGCGTGCCTGGTTTCGTCGTTGGCTCAAGCACATATTGATTGACGAAGCCTTCTTGGTGAAACTGTCGAAACACGACCGTCTTTCTGGCGTTGTCGAAACTGAAGAAGCTTCGATGTTCGTGAATCTCGCCCTTGGGGTTCTTTTCCTGGGGCGGATAGACGCTCCGGTTGCTTTCCTCGACGAAGCGATCACCCAGCACCATGCGGTACTCACGCGTCAGCGTGCCGGTTCCAGGTTGCCCCTCGGACGTGCCTTGCCATTTGCCGACGAGTGGCTGGACAGCGCTCAATCTGGATGTGGGCGCTTGAGATGCTCCAGCCAGACCTGAAACACTCAAAACGCAGCACAGCACGACGGCGGCCACCCGCCATCGCTGACAGATGACTCCACAGATCACGCCGACCAGCATGCCAGGCAACACGATTTCCCAGTAGGTCGCCGGCTGGCTCATTGCAACGAGGCTGCTCAGGACGAACCCCACCAATGCCCCCGCCACGATGCCCAACGGCAGGGACTGTTTTCGGTTCGCGACAAAGCCGACAGAAAGGCCAGTCAGGATGCCTTTTATGGTGGAGCCCAGAATGATGGTCGACATCATCGAGCGCGCTTCCGGGTAGAACCACGCGGACAGGCCGTCAATCAGACCCAAGACGCCGCCCGCCAATATGCCGACCACTGGTTTGGTCACCTGGTTACTCCTACGACGCTATTCAACACAGGAAGGTACCGTCTGTACCATTCCCGAGGGAGGTGCGACACGCCTCCTAGGCCGGCGAAAGTTACGAACTCCGTTTCGCAAATCAGGAACCTGCGACAGCCCCTATAATCCGAGCAACCCATGTCGCTCACGCCCGGTGAACGCGTCGGCCCGTACGAAGTCGTCCGCCTCCTCGGCACCGGGGGAATGGGCGAAGTGTACCGCGCGCGGGATGCGCGCCTGAATCGCGACGTCGCGATAAAAGTGTTACGGGAAGAATGCGTCGATCAGGAAGGATTGCCGCGTTTTGCCCGTGAAGCGCAGTCGCTGGCGGCGCTCAATCATCCGCACATCGCGCAGATTTACGGCCTCGAAGACCGCGCGCTCGTCATGGAGCTGGTCGAGGGTGACGATCTGTCCGGGCGGCTTGCCCATGGGCCGCTGGCGATTGATGACGCGCTCGCCTTCGCAAAGCAAATCGCGGAGGCGCTCGAAAGCGCGCATGAAGTGGGCATCGTACACCGCGACCTGAAACCGGCGAACGTGAAGGTGCGCACGGACGGTACGGTGAAGGTGCTCGACTTCGGGCTCGCGAAAGTATGGGTGGGCGCGGCTAGTGGCGAGGACGTTGTCAACTCTCCCACTGTCGCCACACCTGCCGTGACCGCGGCCGGCGTCATCCTCGGCACAGCCGCCTACATGTCGCCCGAGCAGGCGCGCGGGCGACCGGTGGACAAGCGCGCCGATATCTGGGCCTTTGGCGTTGTGCTTTACGAAATGCTCAGCGGCCAGCGCGCATTTCCCGGCGACACCGTCACGGACGTGATCGCTGCTGTGATCACGCGCGAGCCGGATTGGAAGGCGCTACCAGAGGCGGTACCGCCGCGCGTGCGTGAGTTGCTCGCACGCTGTCTTGAGAAAGATTCACGGCTGCGACTGCGCGATATCGGCGAAGCGCGCATCGTGCTCGGTATGCCACACGCGCATACGGACGCAGCAGCGTCCGGTGTCGCGCGAACCAAAGTCCAACAATGGCTGCCCTGGGCCTTAGCCGCATTGACAGTAGTGGCTGCGGTCGCCGCGTGGATGTTAAAGCCTATCCCGTCCAGGCCGCTGCAAAAGGTGGAGCTTTCGCTTCCGGCTGCTGCGAACGCGTTTGCGCTGTCTCCTGATGGCCGTTCGATTGCGTACTTTACGGGCGGAGTCCTCTGGGTTCGCGATCTTGCCGCGCTCGAGCCGCGCCAGCTCGCGGCCTCCCTCTCGATTGGGCAACGCATGGGCATGGTCTGGTCGCCCGATTCTTCATCGATCGGCTACAACACTGCTGATCGCAAGTACTGGGTGATCGCGGCCCGCGGGGGTACGCCGCTGCAGGTATGCACCGTCCCCGAGACCGGCCAGGTGCAGGGTGCACTGTGGCGCCGCGATGGTTCGATCGTCCTCGCGGTATGGCGCGGCAACTTATATGTGGTACCCGCCGGCGGCGGCGAACCGCGTGCGCTGCTGACAGTCGATGCGGGCAAGGAGGTGGATTTTCATTTTCCGGTGGCCCTGCCCGATGGCCGCCTTGTCGTGTCGACGCATCTTGCGCCGCAAAATGGCGTCGATCCTGGCTTTGCGATTGAAGTAATCGACGGCGTCCAACGTCAACCGATTCTTGCCGGCAACGTATTTCAGCCGTTCGCCTACGTCGACGCCGGATATCTCTTGGCGGAGCGTTACGACGCCAACCAGGGGATCTGGGCGCTTCCATACAAAGGCAGTGGATCTCTTCGTGCTGAGGATGCGTTCCCGGTCGCGCCAGGTGGGAGCTACCCGACTGCAGACGCTGGCGGAACGTTGCTCTACTCGCTCGCGCCTGGCGGTGAGCAAATGCGCGAGCTGGTGTGGGTCGATCGCGCCGGACGCGTGATCGGACTGATCGGCAGCGCGATCGATATGTCGAGCCCGGCGCTTTCTCCCGACGGCACCCGCGTGGTGTTCAGCGCGCGCGTAGACAACACGCGCGATATCTGGGTACGTGACGCGAAAAGCGGCGCCGACACGCGCGTGTCCTTTGAAGCAGATAATGAAGTGGATCCGATCTGGTTTGGCGACGGCCGTCGAGTGGCCTACCACGTGCGTCGTAGCGGCACTCTCGATGTACAGCTCGTTATGCGCGACGCGGGCGGAGGGTCAGAACGGACGGATCTGGGATCGGCGACCGGCAGCCAGATGTCCCGCGATGGACGCTATCTGGCGTTCTATCTCGACGACCGTGGGAGAAACCGGCTGCGCTACGCCGCCGTTTCCTCCGACGGTCAACTCTCGACGGCCGCGCCGCTGTTTACCTCGTCTGAACCGGAGGCGGCCGGGCCGACGTTCTCACCGGATGGGCAGCTGCTCGCGTACGTCGAGCGCCAGCCATCCGGCAACATGGAAGTGTTCATCACTCGCTTTCCAAGCGGCGAAGGGCGCCTGCAAGTGTCGGTGGGCGGCGGACGTGCCCCGCTGTGGGGCGCGAACGGGGAGTTGTTCTTCCTCGCTGGGGCCACAACCAGTCCGAAGCAGATGATGGCGGTGCGTATTGAAGGCGGCGATATGCTGCGTGCGAGTAGTCCGTTGAAACTGTTCGACATCGGTCCGGAGCTCGACGCAAATGACGCGGCTGCCAACTTCGATGTCAGCAAAGATGGGAAAGAGTTCTTGATGCTGCGGCGCGTTGCGCGCGCCGGCCAATCGTCGCGGTGGGTGCTGGTGCAGAATTGGCCCGCCGAATTCGCAGTGCGACAGGCGCGCTAGCGAGGACAGGTTGTTGACTGCCGGCGAGGAAACGTATTGTATGGCGCCTGTATGAGCCTAATCGACTTCTCCTACGATGGATGGAAAGCGCGAACGTTCGCGGTCCTCGCGGCCATCGCGATTGCTTGCCTGCCAGCATCAGCGTTCGCGCAGCAGAGTGAGAGCGAACGAGAAAAGACCGAGCGCGTTCCAGACATTTTGGCTGCAATCGGGGCGAAGGACGGCGCTCACATAGCGGACGTTGGTTCATCGGACGGCTTCTACACATTGCGTATCGCAAAGGCGGTAGCCCCCGCCGGCAAGGCGTACGCCATCGACATCGAACAGAAATCGCTCGACAAGTTACGTGAGCGCGCACAGAAAGAGGCTATCACCAACGTCGAGATCATCCTGAGCGAGCTAGCGGATCCCAAGTTGCCACCGGGTGCACTGGACGCCGTACTCATCCGCAATGCGTATCACGAAATGGTCGCGTATCGCGACATCCTCAAGGGTGTGATGAGCGGGCTGAAGCCTGGAGGATTGCTCGTGGTGAGTGAGGGCATCAGCGACAGCCTTCTCGACAAGCCGCGCGAAGAGCAAGTCAAAGAACATTACATTGCGCCGGGCATTGTCGAAGCTGAGTTGCGCGAGGCGGGGTTCGAAATTGTCGATCGCGACGATGCCTTCACCAGGTTTACGGGACGGACGATTGTTGGCGGATATTGGATGATCCGGGCGCGGCGCCCGCTGGCGCCTATCGAGCGCTAGCTGTATTCGAAGCCTCGACGATGTGTCCCCATGCGGCTAGATGGCTCGCCGCTGGTGGGAACGACCGAAACTCCGCTTGAGGGAACCCTGCCTGTTTGAAGGCGGCCAACAGTTCGGCCTTCTCGTAAAGATTGGATCGCCACCACCATCCGACCAGCGGTCGTGTGAGCCAGTTGCGTTTTGTGATGAAGAGAAGGAGATGCCCGCCGTTGGCGAGCCTGGAGCGCAGCCCCGTGAGCGCTTCGGCGAGCCGCTCGCGCGGAATGTATTCGAGCATCGATGCGCTCACGACCAGATCGTAGTCAGTCCAGTCCGGTGGCAATTGGCCCAGTTGCAGGACGTTGGCTTGCGTCGTTGCAATCGGCGGGATCCCACGGCGCTCGAGGTTCTTGTGCAGATGGTTCAACATGGCGGGAGTCAGATCGAACGCCTCGATTGCCCTCGGCACAAAGCCCTTCCGCTCCAACGCCTCATGGAGCGCGATTGTCAGAGCGCCGGTCCCGCAGCCGGCATCTAGCACTCGCAGATCAGAACGGAGCAGATGTGACTGCTCAAGAAATGTGCGCAGGCCTTGTGGGTATCCCACCCACCGGATGAAGCGGTCATAGATGTGGTGCTTTGCGGTGAAGAACTGAACAACGTCCGTTGTCCTCGCCATCAGCCGCCGACAGTATCACCGCAACTCGGGGCGGTCTTCGTGTCACGCGGTGACGAGTCAGGAACACACGAACGGGAGAGCATGTTGTGGCGCGCAGCAGCACGTCAGCCGTCGTAGGATAGAGACGCGCGCCAAGTCGACGCCTTTGAGCAACAGCGATACCGCGAAGGTATCGCGGAACCGATGCGCGTGCCCACCAATGATTGACGGCGTGAGCGGGAGCCCGCTAGCAGTTGCGGGCTCCCGTGGCGGCATTAATTCACGCTGCAGCCGGCGCCGAAAACCTTACCCGCCATGCCCGGAACGGCCTCGCCGATCTTGCCGTCGCCGTGTGCTCGGTGAGCGGGCTCGGCGCTGATGCTGACCTCGAGCAGCTGATAACGACCATTCCCAGTGCGGTGGCACAGCTGTACCCTCGCCCCGCTATCAGGAGTAGTTCCCCCCGGCACCGTGGGCGCCTGGCCAAAATAGTGGCTGGCGTCGGTATCAGTGACTTGACCGGTGGTGGAGGTCGCCGTCACGGTTCCGATGTTGCGATATTGGCCGGCAGTCGCCACGCCGGTGCCCGTGCATGTCATCGATTGACCTGCAGCAATCGTTGTTCCCGGGCAAGTGACGGTCACATTCCGATCATCGCGCACAATGATGTTCGTGAGCGAAACCGTGCCCGTGTTGGTCACGACGTAGGTCCACGTAACGGGGCTGCCGACTACGATTGTGGGTCCCGGCGCCTCATTCGCATCTTGACCGTTCGTTGACTTCACAATTTGTACTTCGGATCCGACCGCCCGGCAACTCTGATCGAAGACCTTTGGCTGCTGCCCGGGAACCGGGTCGCCGACCTTGCCATCGCCGTGGGCTCTGTGGGCGGGCTCGGCGCTTTGGCTCACCTCGATCATGTGATAAGACCCAGAGCCAGTGCTGTGACACAGCGACAGTTTGCTGTTCGAACGAACCTCGTCCTCGATGACAGCAGACGTACCCGTGACTTGCACGCGAATCTCGATCAGCTGTTCTTGCCCTACGTTCGACAGCGCTACGGTCGCATTCACGACGGCACCTCTGAACTGAAGCGAAACCGTACCCGACGGAACGCCGGCAAGTTGGAAATAGCCCGACGAATCGACGGTTGCCGATAG
>Ga0193741_1000458_pt1 | contig 12028 bp, 10 predicted proteins | sample L2s2metaG_FD_143059 | JGI IMG/M metagenome (GOLD analysis project Ga0193741, IMG submission 143059) | Soil microbial communities from a riparian zone of the East river system, Colorado, United States - L2s2 | ecosystem: Environmental > Terrestrial > Soil > Riparian zone | place: USA: East River...
TTGCATGCGTCACCGGCGTGGTGGACACGGTCGTTGCCGGTTTCGCATCTGCACACAGTCACCTCGTGGGATTCCAGAACAACCAGCCACGTCTCGACGTCGTCCTCAAAGAGATCTTTTGGCCGTTCGTCCAGTTGAACAACGCCCCGATGGTGTACTGCGCTGCGTGCACCAATTGTCCGACCAGCGTCTTTCCGCTGGCGACGGCGAATCCTGGCGCACCGTGTTCTCCGGTGTTGCATTGCTACTATCACGACAACCAGGTCTGCAGCGCATCGCTGGGCTCGGCGGTCGGCGCCACGGTGGGGGCGGCGATCGGCGGCGTCCTGGGCGTGATTGCCGCGATCGCCGCCTTCGGCGCGCTGGGCTGTTCGTTCACGGCGGTGTTCTCCTGGATCTGTCTGCTCGTCTTGTTGCTGGTGTTGGTGATTGTGATCGCGGTCGTGGCGATCGTCGCGTTGATTGGATCGGTCATCGGCACGCAGGCCGGTCGAGCCGCCGCAGGTGGTTCTGCGGCGCCGACGGCGGGGCCGGGTGTCGCGATCGCGGTCGGCGCCTATGTCAGCGTGCTCGGCAACCTGGTCCAATCATCGCCATCGCTTGGCGCGAATGTGATTTGGTTCGCGGGGTGGGTGCCCAACGTCAACGGCCTGACCGTCGACGACAACACGGTGGCCAACATGAATGGCACGACGGTGCTCGGTGCCTCCACCGGAGTTCCGCCCTTTTGCCATACCGATCCTGACGCAGCCATTTCCGCAGCGATGGAGATGTGCCCGCTTCCCTGACGACGCAGAATCGCCTCGTTCAAGAAGACGGCTCGCTGGCGAAGCTTACGGCGTAGCCGGACAGGCCTTGCCGGTGAGGTCGAGGCACCAGCCGGTCGGCTCCGGAGGGTTGCGGTACGGCGTCGCGCCCAAATCGGCCGTCATGCTGCGGCGATAGCGCGCATCCTCGAGGTAGACCGCCTTGCGCAGGCGGTTGAGCCCGCCGATCGGCTCATGCGCGGCCAGCGTATGGAACGGCGAGAACGACAGCTGCTCGCAGAACGCATTCTGTTCGCCGGTATCGAAGGTTTGCTGCGGCACCGTGATCCGTGCCGCGGCGACGAACGGCGAGTCCGACTCTCTCCAGCACACCGTCGGGTCCTCGACCGGCATGTTCTTGCCCGCGACCTGTCGCTGCACCATCGGGCTTGAGATCGCGGTGCACGATGCCCGCGGCATGAGCGGCGGCCATCGCATCGGTGATCTGCAACGCGTACGCGATGGCGTCGCTGACCGGCACCGCACCTTTGGTGATGAGCAGGTCGAGCGCCTCGCCGTCGATGTACTCCATCACGATGAACGCGACGCCGTCCGCCTGGCCCAGGTCGTAAATGGTGACGATGTTCGGATGATTGAGGGCCGAAGCCGCGCGCGCCTCCGCCAGCAGCGGATCGCCCAGGTCGGTCGTTGGAGCGTGCGAAACCTTCAGCGCCACGTCGCGGTGCAGGCGGCCATCGCGGGCGTGATAGACGGCGCCCATGCCACCGGCGCCGATCTTGTCGATTACGTCGTAATGCGACAGCGTCCGGCCAATCAGCGGATCAGGGGCGGCAGTCACCTTATGTCGAATACGTTGTCGTCATGAAGGATCAGGAAAATGTAGCGGATTATAGTCGGTTCCGACGGCGGCAAAACTGATCCTTGCTCACGTGAAATGCTTTAAGCTGGATCCGACAATGAAGCCAAGGATGCGAAGCTGAAGAACCAAGGCGGCGGGACGATAAGGGTTTTCCTGACGCTGCTCGCGCTGATGTGCTGCGCGGGATGCAGCACGCCGAGCGCGCCGACCCCACCACCGCCACCCGTCGCGGATGCGCCGGAGGTCATCTGCCCGGCGCCGGTCACGGTCTCGGCCCTCACCAGCGTGGGCGCCGCTGTCACGTACACGGTTGCCGAAATCCGGAAGGGTCAAGGCTCGGTGTCGGTCGCCTGCACTCCGCTTTCGGGCACGACGTTTCCAGTCGGCGTGACGCAGACAGAGTGCGTTGCCACGGATTCGTTGAACCGAACCGGTTCGTGCAGCTTTTCGGTGACCGTCGCAGCGCCGCCGCGCCTGCGCAGTACGCGAATCATGGCGTTCGGCGACAGCCTTACCGAGGGCGCGACGATACTCACCAACGATCACTACGATATCGTCCATCCACCTGGAACCGCGTATCCAACGGTGCTGGGGCAATTGCTGTCGGCACGCTACACCGATCAAACCATCACGGTGTTCAACCGAGGCGAGGTCGGCGAGCAGGCGTGGAGGGCGCTGTCGCGTTTTATCGCCACCTTCGTGGCCGACAGGCCAGACGTGGTGGTGTTGCTGGAGGGCTACAACGACTACCGAGTGGCCCTCGGCGAGGGCACCACCTTTGGTGTCGACAACGCCGTACTCGGGATCAGTCAACTGGCCGCCGAGGCCCGCCGGCGCGGCGCGCGTGTCTTCATCTGCACGCTCACCCCGGGCAGACCCGGGCGGGTTCAGATCCCGGCGTCCGTGCTCGAGACGATCAACGAACGATTTCGCCAGGTCGCGCGCGCCGAAGGCGCGGTGCTGGTCGACCTCTACAGCGCCCTGCTGCCGGAGGTGGACGCCAACGTCAGCATCGACGGCCTGCACCTGACGCCGCTCGGCTACCGGCGAGTCGCGGAGACGGTGTCCGCGGCCATTCGCGCCGACCTCGAAATCAGATAAAGGCACACGTCGTGACACAGCGGGCCGATGCAGGCTTCATCCCAGCACTCGATGGCCTGCGCGGCATCGCGATCATCCTCGTGATGCAGCACCATTTCACGTACTACCGGCCGACCACCGGCATCGGCGGGATGATCACGAGCGTTCTGGTGTTCGGCTGGGCCGGCGTCGATCTGTTCTTCGTGCTGTCCGGTTTTCTGATTACCGGGATCCTGCTCGACACCAGGGACAGCGGGCGCTATTTCACCACCTTCTATGCGCGCCGCACCCTGCGCATCTTCCCGCTCTACTACCTGATCCTGTTCATCGCCTTCGTCGTGCTGCCGTATTTTCCGGCGCTGAACTCGGTGCTGATCGCGCAGGACGAGTCGGTCGAGATGCCGCCGCAGTGGCCGTATTGGTTGTACCTGACGAATTTCTCGATCGCCGACCGCGGCTGGGTACATTGGGTGGACGTGGGCTGGTCGCTCGCTATCGAAGAACACTTCTACCTGGTCTGGCCGCTCGTGATTTGGTTGTGCCCGCCGCGACTGGTGGCGTGGCTGTGCACGGCCATCTTCGTGGCCGAGGTATTCGCCCGCGCGTTCGCGCGGGCATCCGACGTGGATGTGCTGCGGATTTACGTTGTCACCTGGTACAGGCTCGACGGGTTCGTGATCGGCGCGCTCCTGGCGGTAGCGTTGCGGCGCGGCATCATGCCGGCGCTCAATCGCCTGGTGCCGGCCGTCGTGATTGTCGGAGTAGCCGGTCTCATCGCCGTCACAATCCTGGGCGGCCATACGTGGTGGTGGAATCGGCGGATGCAGCAGTTCGGCTACTCACTGATCGCGGTCCTGGCGGGAGCGATGTTGGTCAGTGCCATCAGCCGGCCGGCTGACAGCCTGTGGCCGCGGATGCTGTCCGCGGGATGGCTGCGCGCCTTCGGCAAATACAGCTATTGCTTGTACCTGATTCACCTGCCGGTCATGCGCGTCGTCCGCGCGTACGTCTTCAACCCCGCGGAGCACGAGGCGATTGCGCCGTGGGTCGGCCAGGTGCTGTTCTACCCCTTGGCGGCTGCGCCGGGATTCGCGCTGGCGTGGCTATCGTGGCGGTGGTTCGAGGCGCCGATTCTCAGACTGAAGGCGCGGTTTCCGTACTCACGTGCCAGCGCGTCATAGCCGTACGCGCGCACCACTCCGTCGCCGGGCGAGTGCCGCTGCCACCAGCGCCCGAACAGGGGGGCGATTGGCCTCGCCCAGGGAGCGGATTTTTACGTGACGCAGCCCCTTGCCGGTGCCTTCCAGCAACCGTTCGGGATCCGTCAGCAGCGCCCCTTGATAGAAGCCGAGATTGATGTAGCCGCGCATGGGCATGATGTAGGCGTAGCCGTCGGTCATCTTCTTCGGCCCCACGCCATAGGTGGCGGCATTGTCGCCGAGCCGCACGGTTTCAACCGTGCTTTCGTCGACGGCCCGGATTATGGCCCGCAAGCGTCGCGCGATCGCGGCGAGGCCGGGCTCGACACCCGCGAGCAGCTCGCCGAAGGTGCCTTGCGCCGCCTTGGGTAGTTCGGCCATTGGATTCCCTTCACTTGGGTTGACTTGCCCGGCGCGGGCCGGGCTCCACGGACTCGAGCACGGTTCACCGCAACAGGATTGTGAGCGACGCCGCGATGACGGAGACCGGCTGGTGTGACGGCTTGAGAACGATGATCGCGTTCGCCTTCACCCGCCCACAGCCCAGCGTCACGCCAGCCCGAGCCCCACGTTCGCTTCGTCGAAGTCAATCTCGTGGTCGATGTGGTAGCTGAGACCAGAGAGGATGGGCTTCGGTGGCCGCTGGTGGCATCGAATCCCACCCTCTCCAGTGTTCACGGTACGGGCACGATACCGCCCAGGCCGCCCGTCAATCCGCCGAGCAACCCCGTCAGCAGACCGAGAATGCTGTTCAACAGATTCACGAGACCCGCGACGTTGCCCAGAAGATCTGACACCGCACACACCAGGTCACCAAGCGGCGTGCCTACAACGCCAGACAGATTAAGCGTGACGGGACTCAATGCGATCTGGAGCCCAAGCACATCCAGGTTGATCGGGCCGAGGGCGACATCCACGACTTGACATGCTTCCGCCTGAACCAAAAGCGGCCGGATCGAAGATTCATTGCGGGGCGAGAACGAGATCGGCATGGGCATTCCAGATTGCCGTACGGAAGAACTAGCCAGCAATTGTCCACCCGCCTTCACAGCGACAGGCCATGTGACCTGAGCCGCCACGGCCGATCCAAGCGTCCGCCCGCCTCTGGTCAGCACACCGGTGACGACACCGATCGCGACAATGTTGTTGCCGCGCTGCTCGAATCGGTTGATCGTGACCGTGCCCGTGAACTGGCCGCCTCTTTCAAACGACCCGTTGGCAGGCAGAGTCACAGCTGCTGGTGCGGGGGGCGACTGCGCATCCGCCGGGATCTGAACGGCAGATGACAGTACGAGCGCCGTCACCGCAACATATAAAAAACTCTTCATCATTGGGGAAGCTCCTTGCCGAATCCGCAGCCAGAATTGACTGCTGCGGCGCAACCTGCAAACAGGCGGCCACCGAGTGAGTGCCCATCAATCGTTTGATGGTCAGCGAAAGGACGAAGGTTGAGTTGCGTGTGGATGAGGTAACTGGTGGCCAGCGGTTTGCAGCGCGAATCCGTTGGCTTTGGCATCATGAACGACCCAGCCGACCCGCCGTCAGCGGAAGCTTACCTCGCTGCTATTGTCGAGTCTTCCGACGACGCGATCATCTCGAAAGATCTCGACGGCACAATCCGGTGGTGCAACGCCGCGACGGAGCGCATCTTCGGATACTCGGCTGCGGAGCTCATCGGACATCCTGTCCGCATCCTGATCCCGGCAGACCGTCAGCCAGAAGAAGACGACATCCTCCGACGTATGCGTCGCGGCGAACGCATCGATCACTTCGAAACAGTGCGTGTCGCAAAGGATGGCCATCCAATCCACATCTCGTTGACGGTGTCCCCTGTCCGTGATGCCTCGGGCGCCATCATTGGCGTCTCGAAGACGGCGCGTGACATTACCGCGCGCAAACAAGCGGCGGCGCAACTGAGCGCGCAGCAAGAATGGTTCAAGGTGACGCTCGGCAGCATTGGCGACGCCGTGATTGCCTCGGATGCCGCCGGACACGTGTCGTACATGAACACGACTGCAGAAGCGTTGACCGGATGGTCGATCGCCGAAGCGACCGGGCGCCCACTCGCCGACGTGTTTCGCATCATCAGCGAGGACACGCGACAACGCATCGAGAACCCCGCGAGTCTGGTCATGCAAAGCGGCCAGGTCGTCGGGCTGGCGAATCACACGGTGTTGATCAGCCGCGACGGAAAGGAGCGGCCGATTGCGGATAGTGCAGCGCCGATTCAAGACGGGGAAGGCAACCTGCTTGGAGTCGTCCTGGTCTTCCGGGATGTCACGCTCGAACGGCGTGCCGAAGAAGCACTTGCCGAACAACGTGAATGGTTGGAAACGACGTTGGAAAGCATCGGTGATGCGGTGATCGCGACGGACGTGAACGGGCTGGTGGTGTTCATGAATCGGGTCGCTGAGCACCTGACCGGGTATGCCGCGACGGCGGCTGAAGGACGACGCTGCGACGAGATCTTTAAGATCGTGAACGAACAGACGCGCCAGACGGTCGACAATCCCGCGACGCGCGTCCTGGCTGAAGGCGTGGTCGTGGGATTGGTGAATCACACCGTCCTCATCGCGGCCGATGGTCGCGAGCATCCCATTGACGACAGCGGTGCGCCCATTCGCAGCCGCGACGGACACGTTGCCGGCGCCGTGCTCGTGTTCCGGGACATAACCGAGCGCCGGCGAACGGAACTGGAGCGGCAGGCGGCCGTCGCCGAGCGTGAGCGGCTACTCGAGGCCGAGCGGGTCGCGCGCACGGAGGCGGAAAAAGCCAGCCGGGCCAAGGACGATTTCGTCGCGATGGTGTCGCACGAGCTGCGCACGCCGCTGAACGCCATCCTCGGCTGGACGCAGCTGATGTTCGCCAGGCGGGACGATCCAAAGCTGATTGATCAGGGCCTGGATGTCGTGGCGCGCAATACGCGCCTGCAGGCACAGTTGATCTCGGATTTGCTCGACATCAGTCGTATTGTCGCCGGCAAGCTGCGGCTGGAGATTCAGAACATTGATTTGGGCGCCATCATCGGCGATGCGATTGAAACCGTGCAGCAACAGGCGGATGTCAAGGGTATCGAGCTGCGGACCGAGCTCGATGACATGGCCTTCCCGATTGCCGGCGATCCCGCACGGCTGCAGCAAGTCGTCTGGAACTTGCTCTCGAACGCCATCAAGTTCACGGTCGCGGGTGGCCAGGTCTTGGTGAAGCTGCGTCACGTCGGCGCCGACGCGGAGCTTTCGGTCATCGACACCGGCGCAGGAATCGGGACCGAGTTCCTGCCCTTTGTGTTCGAGCGATTTCATCAAGCCGATCGATCGATCACGCGACGATTCGGCGGTCTCGGGTTGGGGCTGTCGATCGTCAAGCACCTTGTGGAACTTCACGGTGGCTCGGTCCGCGCGGAAAGTGACGGTGAGGGCCTGGGCTCGCGCTTCACGATCACCTTGCCGACCAGCACGGTCGACATGAAGCCGGACCGCAGAAAAGCCGCTCCCGTATTCGCGGAGATCGACTCCGCCCTGTCGCTCGAGCGAGTTCGCGTCCTCGTTGTCGAGGATGAACCCGATACGCGCGAGTTCCTCGCACGGCTCCTCGCGTCGCAAGGTGCCGTCGTGTCCACCGCGGCGTCGGTTCCGGAGGCGCTCACCGTGTTCGCGAGCGCGCAGCCCGATATTCTTGTCAGCGATATTGGGCTGCCTGGCGCCGACGGATACGATCTCTTGCAGCAGATTCGCGCCAGGAACCTTGCGGATCGCGGCGCCATTCCGGCGATTGCGCTGACGGCGTATGCCCGATCCGAAGATCGCATGCGCGCGTTGACGTCAGGCTACCAGGTTCACATTGCCAAGCCGGTGGAGTCGAACGAGTTGGTCGCGGCGATTGCGAGCCTGACGGGCTTGATGGACGCGCAGCGCCGGACGCACTGAACCGTCTACCGCATCTGCGTGCCGACGCGCTTCAGGTCCAATAACAACGGCTCACCCGCCCGCTCGATCACGAAGCCGCCCGTGCCTTCGGTCATCAGAGACAAGCTGCGTCGCGTTGAGATCGTGTAGCGCTCCAACAGGACAGGATCGACGCGTGGATCAGGCAGGTCGGTAGGGAAAACGCGCGGATCGATCGCGAAGATCGTGATGTTGTTCTCGCAGGCGCGGCGTACAAGAGCTTTGACCCGCTCCTCGAGAGCGGGGAACGCTTCGACGTCGTAACCGCTGCTGACGTAAACGATCGCCTGACGACGCCCGGGGTCGCCGGTAAGTGCGTAGACCGCCTCTTCCGCCGCATCGAGCGCGCGGTTGGCGCGATAGACCACTTCGTCGTTCGAAGGCGCATGGGCGATATCCACGGGCTTCAAGCCGTTGCCGGTCATCATCCTGATCGTGGCCGCCATGGATTCTCGATCGGCGGACAGCGCCGTCGTCAGCAACACCGCCGACGGTCCGGGCGCGCGCAACAGGGAGCGATCGCCTTCCTGGATCAGTTCCTTGGCGGCAGTCCGCAACAGGTCTCGTAAACGGCCGGTTTGCGCGAAGGAAATGTGCAGATCATCGACGAAGAAGACCCACGCGTTGTCGGTCTCCTGCGTGGAGACTCCCAGAACGGCAGCAACGATGACGGCGATGACGCGCGGCATGGGGATTGGACGCTGCGGCCGCGGGCGTGGTCTGCCGCTGTGCTGTTTTGAACACCCCTCTACGCAGGGTCACGGCATAGTGGAATCAAGATGTCCAATCAGCATGCACGCACGGCCGACGACCCAGAGGCGCTTCGACAGGCCGCCGAGGCGGGCCGCAACGAGGCGGAAGAATTCCGGCGCCTGGCGGAAGACGCGCGCGAAGTGCGCGATCAGCATCGCGACGCACTCGAAGCATTGCGGCAAGAGCGCGAACAATTCCGGCACGCCGCCGAGGACGCGCGCCTGGCCGCCGAGGAAGCGAGAGCCGCGGCCGAAACCGCGCGGAACACGGCCATGGAGTCCGTTCGCGTCTGTGCAGAATCGTTCCAGACAACGCTCGAACAGATGAAAGCGCTCGAGGAAATGCGCAAGACGTTGAACGAGATTCGCGACCTGAAAAAGCGCCACGCACACTAGTGCTGTTTTGAACAACAGTGCAGGCGTCTACGGTCACATAGTGAGTGGCATGGACCACCAGCTTTTGCGCGCCGACGAGGTCACGCAGCAGGCCGTTGCGATGCTCGCCGCCGCGCTGGCTGAGAGTCCTCGCCGAATGTTGCAACGCCTGCCGGAGGTGGCCAGGCAACTCTGTCGCGCCGACGCCGCCGGCGTCAGTCTGATCGATGGCGCCACGTTCACGACCGATGAGGGCGCCGGGGTTTCAGAGGCCGCGGGCGATTGCCTGGTCGTGCCGTTTCACGATCACGGCAAGGCGGCCGGCACGCTCTGGATTGTCAGCCAGGATCCCGGCCGCAGGTTCGGCGCGGAAGACGCGCGTGTCCTCGGTGTGCTCACCCACCTGGCATCGGCGGCCTCGCAGCTGTGGCACGCCACCGTGGCGGCCAGCACCGTCCAGCGGAAGGACGAATTCATCGCCATCCTGGGCCATGAACTTCGCAATCCGCTCTCCGCCCTGACGATGTCGTCGGCGGCCTTGAAGTCGCCGGGCGTCAGGAGCGACGAACACCAGCTCGCCACGGCCATGATCGACCGCCAGATTCACCACATCACCCGGCTGGTCGACGATCTGCTCGACATGACGCGCATCGAGAACGGCAAGATGCGGCTCGATCTCCGCGCCGTCGATCTTCGGGACATCGTCCGCAACGCGCTGGAGTCGCGGCGCCCCGAAGTCGAGCGGCGAAAACATCGGGTCACCGTCGAAGTGGCGAGCACCCCAGTGCTCGTTGACGGTGACCCGGTGCGCCTCGGGCAGGTGCTCTCGAATCTCGTCGACAACGCCGTCAAGTACACGCCGGAAGCGGGCCACATCACGGTCGACGTCCGTGCCGAAGGCAATGAAGCGATCGTCGCGGTGCAGGATGATGGGGACGGGATTCGAGCGGATCGCGTCGGCAGCATCTTCGAGCCGTTCGTCCAGCTCACGCATACGCATCGGGACGCGCGCGGCGGCATGGGGCTGGGCCTGGCGCTCGTCCGCCGGCTCACCGAGCTTCACGGCGGCCGCGTCGATGCGAGCAGCGCCGGCGAGGGACGCGGCAGCCGCTTTGCGGTCCACCTGCCGATGCACGTCGCGCCAAATTGATCGGGACGGTTTCGAGCCTGATTCACCGGCTCGCCGAGCTCGCGCCGCGGCTCCAACCGGAGCTGCTGCATCGTGTCATCACTGTCTACGGACTCGAGGACTGCGTCGATCTCGTCGCGGAGGTCACACCGCAGCAGCTGTCGCACGTCTTCGATCTCGACCTGTGGCACCCGCCCCGCGCGGGACTCGACGAACAATTCGACGCCGCCCGCTTTGGCTTGTGGATCGAAGTGCTGGTCGAGGCAGGCGCCGATGTCGCCGCCGCGAAGCTGGCGCAGATGCCGATCGAGCAATTGATCGCCGGCTTCGCGCACCACGCGCGCGTCTTTGACCTCGCGACACTTTCTCCCTACGACCGGGCGTCTGGCGCCGACGTCGGCGCCTACCGCGTCGTCGCCATGCGTGACGACGCATGGGACGCGATCATCACGGTGTTGAGCGCGCTCGCACAACTGCATCACCAGGAGTTCCATCGCTTGATGCGTGCCCTGCGATCGCTCTCCAATTCGCGGCCGGAGATCGACGGCCTGCACGCGCTCCTCGATGTCGGCAGCCAGATGATGCTGGACCTCGCGAGCGAGCGCGAGCGCCGGCGCGAGAAGCACGGCTTCGCCTCGCCGGCGGACGCGCGCGCGTTCCTGCAGATGTCGCGGACAGTCCGGCGTGGCGCGATGCCGCCGCCGAACCCGATCGCGCGCGCCTACTTCCGCGCGATCGAGCCGGCGCCCGTGAACGGGCAGGGTGATGCGCCCGCGGCCGATGACATCGCCGAAGTGATCGAGCTGCTGGCGGACGCAGGCGTGTTGGCCCAGCAGGCGCCGCGGGGACTCCTCAACGCCGCGCACGACGAGCCGCCGCGTCACCTGCCGCGCCTCCACGCGCAGATGCAATCCGTGTTCGAGCGCGATCCGGTCGCCTATGGCGAGCGGAACGCCGAGCTCGCCTATCTCGCGAACATGTTGATCGCCGGATGCTCGATCCAGTCGCGGCCCTTCACTGCCAGGGAAGCATCCGATGCTGCGGTCGCCGTCTGCAACCTCGGGTTCGAGAAGTCACCGCACGTGCCGGGCGACTATCTCGTCGCCCACGATCTGATCGGCATCTTTCAGGTCGGCTGGACCGCGCTCTATCGAGATGTCGCCATCCATGCCGCACACGCGCTGATCGATGCACTGTCGCAGGTGCGGAGCGCAGACGACGAGATTCAGAGCGCGCTCAACATGCTGCGGGTCCAGATGAGGAAGCACGTGAAGGCAGGGACGCCGTGGTGCGCCGAACCGGCGCTCGACGTGATCGCGATCCTCGACAAGCCGGCGTGGGCGGCGCTCGTCGCGCTGATCGCCGAATGCCCGGTGATGCACGCGGCCATCGCCGCGCACGGCTCGGGCGCGCTCACCATCGACGCATCGGCATTCGAATTCATTTCCGACACGACCCAGATCGCGTCGATCGACGCGTTTCTTGACGCGCTGCCGGCGATGCTGGCCTAAGACTTCAACGCTGCGAGCACTCTCGCCGGTGTGAACGGCACGCGCCGCATGCGCACGCCGGTCGCATCGAACACGGCATTCGCCACCGCCGCCAGCATCGGCTTGCACATCGTCTCGCCGGCGCCGTAGTGCTTCAGATCGGGCCGGTTCGGATCCGGATCGCCGTTGACGTGGATGACGTCGATGCGCTCGGGCACGTCGGCGTGCGTCAGCGTCGGCGACGTCACCCAGTCGACGCTCAGCATCTTCGACTCGTCGAAGCGCGCTTCTTCGCACAGCGCGCGGCTCACCGAGTGCAGCAGGCCGCCTTCGATCGTGCGCGTCAGCGCCTCGGGATTGATCACCAGCCCGCAGTCGTGCGCGCACGCGATGCGCTTGACCCAGATGCGTCCGGTGCGGCGATTGACAGATC
>Ga0193741_1000459_pt1 | contig 11994 bp, 27 predicted proteins | sample L2s2metaG_FD_143059 | JGI IMG/M metagenome (GOLD analysis project Ga0193741, IMG submission 143059) | Soil microbial communities from a riparian zone of the East river system, Colorado, United States - L2s2 | ecosystem: Environmental > Terrestrial > Soil > Riparian zone | place: USA: East River...
ATCCGGCTTGATGTACCACGCGTAGCCATCCACCTCGTGAACGGGGAAGGGGTTCCGAGCGCTCTCACCGGCGTTGTTCTTGATGTAGCTGTAGACCACCTGGGGTGGCACAGGCTTGCCCAGGTGCTCGCTGAGGATCTTCGCGAACGCGACCGGCTTCACGAAACCGGCCGGTGCCGCAGCGCGCGGAGTGGACTTGGTGGCCTTCGCCGCCTTGGCCTCTTCGGTCTCGGCACCGGTGCTGACGTCCTCGATCTCGTCGTCGGGAACGTCCACATCGAGGTTGTCATCGCTCTCGACTTCGAGGTCCAGCTCGTTGACGTCCTCGACTGGAGCCGCCTCAGGCTTGGCGCCTTCGGTGTCCTCAAAGTTTGGAGTCGTTGCCTGCATTGTAGTTTCCCTTCTCGCGGCAACTTGTTCTGCTTTCAATTTTATTATACAGGTTGAGCTGTTTGGACTGCAAGAGGGATCTTGAAGAAGTTTTGGGGCTCTTCTTCAATATCCTCTTCGCTCGCCTGGTAGGAATCGAACCTACGCTTCCTGTTCCCGACAGTTTGCATCGGGGGCGATCCCAGCAATCGCTCAGGCGAACCTTACGGGTGAAGCTACTTGGCCTTCTCGCCCTGACTGCCCGGGCCTACCATGTACACGGCACCGAGGCGGTCAACGGAACTTGCAGGGTACGTCCTACCCTTCCCGTCGGAGCCATCGTGCAGTTCGTCGTCAATGATACTAACGACCGTCTTCTGATCGATGCCTACACCCTCAGACTCAAGGACTTGCAGCCACCGTGGTTCATCGTCGATCTCTTCTTCGGCGGCAACAGCTTCCTCCAGCGTACAGCCAGGGTAGTGCTCCTCGTCGAATGGTACTTCAGACGTCTGTATCAACGTCGTTACGACACGAATCTTCTTCACTTGGTCTCCTAGTTTGTGACGGCTTTACGTGGGGTAGACAGGAATCGAACCTGCATATGGCCGGGTACCGTCACGTTCCGTAGCCATACTCTCCAACATCTTCAGGGGTCGATTATGGAGATGCCCTACCGTTGAGCGACTACCCCTTGGTGGTAGAATGCGCTTCACCTCTGTATGCAGGACTGGTACGGGTAGGGGATACCCTTACACATTCTACCACTTCTTGCAAATACCACTACTAAGTCGATCGTCTCTGCTTTGAGCCCGTAGGCCCCTTTAGTTAATGGGCCGCATGACTGCCTCCCATCTACTGGACGGGACAACAAGTTCGCAGCCCTCACTCCACTGAGGTTCTTCCGTGCTGCTTGCTTGTTGTTCTACTTCAATTATACGCTGGTTACCCTCATCGACTACAAGGGTGTCATTTGGGGCACTTAGGACGGGTATGGGTAAAGGTTCTTTCCATCACCCGTAATGATCGGGACAACAACTGCACGATCGAAAAGCTCGCGCTCCTCATCCCGACGGCGCTTTTCGACCTGGATCGCAAGCGCGACTAGCATCAGTCGAAGTGTTGCAATGTTAACGCCAAATGTCAACTTCTCCACAAGGCAACTCCTAAAGGTATGCGCAACGTTCAAAGCCGCACTATCAGCCCTGTGGGTTTCTGTCTTACAGGAACTGGTTGACAGTGATCAGCACCGCGAACGCCATCCCGAATGCGAACGTAAGCACGCCTGATGGTGCATAAGGCATGTGGTGACGCTTCTTCGAAAAGTCAAGGCCTCGAACGTAACGCTTCCACTTCGAGTGCCAAGGCAGAGCCTGCGGTCGCAGAACCACTCCTAGCATGTTGTGTTCACGGTGCATTCGTACCCTCCTAGCTAAGCTGTTAATCCCATTATAAACGGAGGACTAAGCTTGACTACAAGAGTCTCGTTATATAATGCCTTAAGGCGTACCATAACGAGACTCTTGTGCTCAGGCCTGTTCCATGATTGCCATGAGCGTATTGAGTTGAACTAACTCCATGTACCTCTTTCGGTCCGAGCACAGGCTCTTGTACTCAAATCCTGGTTCAGTACGCTCGTCCTCGAGTAGGAACTTAGCAGCCCTTTTGACCCCACCGGCTTGCCTCAAGGCTTCCGCTTCATACTCCTCGATCACTGTTTGGACTGCCAAGTACTTTTGGTAGTATTTGGCTGCTCTTTCCTTATACAAGGTCCTCTCCCATGTGCTGGATGTCGTCCGCATCGAGTGTAGCGAGAAACGCTACTACGTCGAATGCGACAGTATCCTCCAGAGCCTTCTGTGCAATGTTGAGGGCTACCGACGTCTCCTGCCGCTGACGTTCAGTCATTAGCATTCGTGCGCCAGGAACCCTCTTGGGCAACCAACTCATCTTACCCTCCCTTGGTAACCATGAAGGTGTACAGCCTAGCTGTACACCAACAAAGCTACCCTCTGGCGGCTTTAACTCGTGCCAAGTGCGGTCGAGGCACGAGTCCTGTCGGCCATCGCACCGACTTGCACTTCTTACCTACTGCTTGGTCACAAAGTGGGCACTTGACCGTAAGTGCTGCCACTTCGCCGGGGTTGAGTGGTATCTTCACTTCTTACCCTCGGGCTCGAACCACTCACGGATGTCGAGCCGGAGCTCGTTCTGCTTGGTAAGCACTACGGTCACCCGTAGCTCCCCTTCCCTGTACGGCTTCTTCGCGTACGCCTTCTCGCCGAACTTGTCCTTAGTGTATTCCCACCCTTCCTCTCGAAGTGCCCCGATCATGTACTCGGGTGTGTGATCAGCCATCTCGTCGTCAAAGTGGTGCCTGACAACTCGCAGCTGATCCCCAAGCCAGTCGAGGTACTCCTCGTTGATGATGAGATGGGTACCCTTACCTGGGAACAGATCACTAGACATTGTTCCCTCCTTTCGTGGACAGGAGTCCTACGCCGAGGTGCTCCTGCCCTCCTTGCTACTCCTTCTCGACGATCATCTCGGCGAGCTTGAGGTCGATCTGGTACTGCGGCACGTTCATGATGTTGCGGGCAAAGTTGATCGCCCATAACACCCGCTCGAGCCTCTCGCTCGGTGCAGTAGAGTTCCTCATGCGATCGACAACCGCATCAGTTCGGTCATCCATGTTCAGCACCTCGAGCCCGAGTACTGGTTCCGTCTCGTTTGTCGAAGCCGTCCTGCGTAGCAGGTGCGACTTGCTTGGCTGCAGTGTTGCTCCATTCTTGTCAACGCACTGCTGCCACGGAACAGCCCCGCAGAAGCCACACTCTACGGATAGGTACTCAGCCTTTGTTACGGGCCTTCCTGTCTTTGCCATTTCACCCTCCGGTCCATGCCCTTACAATCCCACAGGGCCGATCATTTTCGAACGTAGTTAGGCTGCTTTGCTGCGTACGACACTTTCTCGACCTAACCTTGATCCGTTAGTACGTTACGCCTTGATCCGTTAGGACTTTGATGGCTTCCTGAACGTCCTGGATTGTACCTTTGAGGAACACCTCATCCTCATCGCTCCAATCAGGATTGCCATCGTACTTGGTCTGGAGGTCGTGCTCCAGCTTGTCCTTATAGGCCAACAACGCAAACCACGCCGTCTTGGCCAGTTTGTACCTCAGGAACGTTACTAGCTCATGCTTTGGCATACTTCCTCCTTTCGTAAGCAGAGGCGCTACTCTGAAGCTGCCCTCTGCTCCCTTTGTGCTACTGCTCCCCTTCCAGCCGCTCAAGCCTGGCGAGCAGGTCCTTCATAGCCGCACACTCTGTCGGACTCCACACGACGAGCAACCTACCTTCGGATTGCATCACCTTGTCATACACAGCTCCTCTGGCAGCTTCCCGTCGCTTCTCGAACTCCGTCTTCATGCCGACTCCCTTCTATCGTTCGCCCTCGATGGTGGGCGTTGTGACCGAATGGAGTGCTTTCTCCCGTGTAGCCAAATTCTATCTCTCGAACACAGGTTCCACAATTGATCTTGCTTAGCGTATAAGGTTACTAGGACCTTTATACTCCTCGCAAGATCAATTTAGCGGGTGGTTGGCCTTCGAGACCACAGCTTTCCTGACCACCCTAGCTTTAGCCGACAGTCCAACCGACTTCCTTGCAGTCCCACTGCTTAACCGTGTAAAGTACGTGTTGATCTGGCAGTGGGAAGCTCGTCCAGTTCTGGGGTGCTTCCTTCCAGTCCTGGCCGAACTCCACATTCACTGTCAGGTACAACGTTCCGTCTTCTCCACAGTCGTGGTAACGGGTGCAAGCATCGATCAGCCCACCGCTGCCAAAGCCTCTTGCTTCGAGGTCGTCCAGGATCTCCTGGCTAATGGTAACCTCGTAAGTACGTATCACTCTCATGGTACGCACCCCCTTTCGCGGCCCGCTAGGTTTGCACCTTACGCCTCTAGCGACAGGCCCTTGCTACTCAGCCGTTAACCTCTCCAAACTAAGGATTGAACCTCCAGGGTTCTCCAGCCACTCCATGGCGTACCGTTCGGACTCGAACTCCAAACGAAACACCTTGGTGTGCGCCGGCTCTGGTTGGGTGTGTGGTAGGTATCCTCGCCTAGCAGGTATTGTTAGCGTCACAATAGCCTCAATCATGGCTACCCCCTTTCGCGGACCAATTGCCTCGATGGCATACGACAACTTCTCGATTGGCCCTTCTTACTAAGACTTCTGTATCCTAATTCGGTCTCCTTCGACCCTATAGGTAAAGCCTTCGTTCCAGTGCTCCTTGAGTTCGTCCATCGTTAGGGCAATCTCTCCGTTGTTCCTAGCCAACAGGGCGACTAAAAAGCCTATCGCCATGTCCATCTTTACCTGCTTGTTCATAGCAGGTTCTTCCTGTTCAGCTTCGCCAGGTTATTCAACCCGTTCCTTTGTGCCTGTGTCTGCCACTCGTTGGTGTTGTCAAAGTCACACGGGTTGACCTTGTAGTACACCTGCGCCAGCTTTAGTACTTGCTCCCTTCGCCTATCAATGCATTCCTCGAGGCTTCTGCCTTCTCGGGCTGCATCATCAGGCGCTAGTATCACAGCAACGAGTGCTGCAACGCTATCTGGGTGCAGTTTACGTCTTTTCATTTGACTCCCCTTGATGGTAGGGTCGGTCCGGACATTGCGGCCCCCGCGACTGCAATCCCACAGGGCGTTTGGTTATGAGGCGAACAGCCCTACTCAGGAGCTCTACGCAACTTTTCAGGCCGTTCTACCTACAGCTTACTCCTGGCCAGTTCGATCGGCATAGACGGCTTTGACAAAGTCGTAGCCCTTGTGTCGGCTCCCTGGGCACCTTGAAATCATTTGCTGGTTCAGCGTCCCCTGACGACTGATCGGCCTCTTCCCCAGCTTACGGCCTTTCGCAATACCAGGTTGCATCAGACCGTTGATGGCACGTTCTGATACCCATCGGTCATAGCTGCTGTCACAGCTCAACCTACGCTCTCGAGCCTCGTCAATGGATTCAAGGCTCACTACTACTTTGGCCATTTACCCTCCGTCGGCCTGGAGTATTTCACTACACTTTGTAGTCGTTTTTGGTTGTCGTTTGGTTGTTTTTGGTTTGGTGTCATTTTGTTGTCTGGTAGCGCTAGTTGCTTGCGCTACATCTATTATATCATGAACCCTCTTTGGACTTCAAGTGTTCTTTTGCTTTCGCCCCATAGCCTACTTTTGCATGGTAGCTCTTACCTCAACGGTAAACGACTTGGCAGGGTAGCGTGTGTCTGGGTCTAGGCTTCGTCGTCTGCACTGTTTTCCGTACTCACTGACAAAAGATTGTACTTCACCTCTAGTACGGAATTCTAGTCTGTGCCAACGACCGTCTGTCCACAAACTCCATAGTAATGCGCCAAATCCATTAGGCGGCTCCATTAGTCCAACTCCGGCTCGATGTCGCCGTAACCGTCATCATATTCTTCTGCCCAAGCTGCTACGGCCTCTTCCTTGGTCTTAAAGGCTTGTAGGACAACAGATATCCTATCCGACTGTACGGCCGTCCTTATAAACAGTCCCTTGCGCCTCGCGGTGTTGCTCAGGGTGATCTGGAATGTGCTTAATGGCGAACTAAAGTCCTTGCCATGAATAGCTGTATGCAGTTTTCCATCTAGCCATATGTCCCATGGATACTTTGTCTTACGAACTGTCGTCGATGTCGATGGTGGATCGGGTTGTTGTTGTTGGCCTTGCTCCTGACCCTGTTGTATTACCTCCTGTATATCATGACTTACCTTTAACAAGGCTTCAAGTGCTTCGTCGGAGACCCACTGCTTATCGTTTGTTCCCATTAGTTACATTCTCCCTAGACATCGTACGACCTTTGAAAAGCTTCTACTACCTACTTCTATTATAGTAGGTAGTTAGTCTTGACTTCAAGGGTCCTAAAATCTAGGGTATTTCTATATTAAAGGTCTTAAATCCCACTAACGCCTTGACTCCCTACCTCCCTAGCTACCCAGGCATTTCCCCTAACTATAAATAAAACACCATATATGTATATATAAGAATAGTATATAGAGGATAGGGAATTATATGGTCGGTTGTTTGGTAGGATGACACCATTGTGATAGCATTAACACAATAGATAATTAAAGCCCTAAATCTCGCTACTTCCCTACCTAAAAGTAGTGAGCCCCCCTATCCCACCTCTGTTGCGATTTCTCCCCCTATGGGGGGCTCGTGACGGTGGATGTGCAAAAGCCTTACCGTAGAGTGGAGCGAGATCCGCGTCTAGGGGAGGGTCGCTTCCCCTACGGTACTGTGGGGTTGGTGCAGTTCCTTTGCGTGGGTCGGACCGCCTTCACCGTACCCAACCCTCTGGATCTTTGGTTCTGAGCTAGGCACTCATGAGGAGACCCTACGGTTTGTTACCCTGTTAGCTTACGCTTCGGTCACCATCTCGAGGTCTAGCTCGAGCTGGTCAGGATTGGCCGTAGGTTCGCCTGTCTTGATCTCAATGCCATTCCGTACGCAGTACCGAATGAGGAACTCTTCCACCTCGGAGGCAGTCAAGCCCCGCAACGTCTGTCCGTAGATCTTCTCTCCACGGACGAGTAGGCCGTTCCGTAGGTAGTTGTACATCATCTGCGGGCGAACCTTGTCCATACTGTTCGCAACCAGGATCACGTTGAGAACGGTGTGGACCCCGTAGGCACTGTACTCAGCCTCGGTGACGATCTCCTCGAGGATCTCCAGGTAAGCCTGACGGTCCTCAGCGCTGATCTCGATCTTCTTAGTCATGACGGTACCCTTCCTGTTAAGGATGTTACGGATTTGATCCCGTAGGGCCCCCTCATGAACGCCTAGGTCTGCCTCCCCCTCCTTAGGAAGGCTCCCTTAATCCGGACATCTCGTATCCTATGTGCAGATTGGACGAGATTTCGGAGTGTAGTCGGATTCTATACCTGATCGTAGGATGATCCGTGCTATATCATCCTGTCTCAGGCTAAATCCGGCATATCCTCGTGTGTCCGGATTTGGTAGAGTTTAACCGGCTTTAACCTCCTAAATCCGGACATATGGTCTAAAGTACGTTTATCCCGTATTTTCCGCCGAGATGTACTCTTTTACCGGTAAATATGGCGTAAGGCCATATTATGAGTCGGTTTGTCCACAAGTATCCGGTTTTAGTCCGTTCTATCACCCTTTGTCCGGATTTGGTATACCTTGTCCGGATTGAGTAGGTTATACGCATCCTTATCTCCTTATGTCCGGGTTTCGCCGGATTCAGGAGGATAGAACCGGTTAAATCCTACCATATCACGATTTGAGACGATTTAAACAGATTTGTCGTAGCATATTATGCTATTCGTTGCAATAACACGCTTTCGACGTACTTGTCATGGTAAAGCATACTTTGCATATGCTTCTACGTCGATTCTCGGCTATTTCGCGCTTTTCTATGATTTTGTCGATTATGTCTGGAGATAATCCCCTATTTCCAGGAAAATCGCGCAATTCCATGCTTTTTACTAATATGCTAGCATATGTCATAGTTTATACTCCTAATTCGTATTAAACTACGACAAATCCGTATAGATCGTCTCAAATCGTAACATTACGTAGCGAATCCGTATAGATCGTCTCAAACCGTCTTATTTGCTACTTTAGCAGCATTTCTGCGACTCTATGTCGCTTTTGTCTACTATTACGTGCTTTGAACACTTTTCGCAGTAGATATGACGTTCTGTCTCTGTATCTACTACTATAGCTAGATATGAACAGTTATCGCAGTAGATATGCTGTTCTACCGTCGTAAGTCTCATTATAACTCCTTATATCGTGATATGAGACGATTTAAGTCGATTTGAGACGATTTAAACGGATTCGCTACGCTTTATGCGCTTTTAAGTTGTCAAATGACGGTTTCGACTGAATTTCACCGACTTAAGACGATTTGCACGTCTTTGTTTCGTTTTCAGCTGATAACTATATTATAGACGGATTTTCAAGATCTTTCACTCACCGTGGGTTTGTTACACATCGCGTAATTGGAAGTGACGTGGTTCCAGAAATCTAGAGCTCTAGAGTAAGTTTAGACGTTATATAGACTAATTTAGACCTCTAGTAGACAAGAGGAATCTGGGGTTTAGGTAACGATAGGACGGCTTTTGTCTATTTAGAGTCTAAGGTGACGGGTTTAGGCTTTGAGATGTGGGTACCGAATGAACGTTAAGAGCGCTGAGTTAAGGCGCTGTAACCCCGTACTCCTAAACCCTAAGATGCGGAAGATACACTGTGCGGCCGGTAGCATTGCAAAGGATGCCCCCTGTGGGTGTGTTAACTTGGAGGGGACCTTTGTGTTACTAGTATAGCATGAATTGTTGGTGGTGCTGCTAGGTGGCATGTTACAATCAAGGTAGTACCTACTAGCGGTGGGGACAGCAATGGCGAATGATAGGGATTGGGTGCCTGACGAAGCACTTGCGAAGCTGCAGTGTGAGCGTATTGTGGCGCCGGACCTTACGGATGAAGAGCTTGCCCGCAAGATACTGATGACGGCAGCCCCGATGGCGGCCCAGAGTGTTGCGCATCTAAGCGTACATGCGGGCAATGAAGCTACGCGGCTTGCTGCGGCCAAGTACATCCTTGATGGTGTGGTTGGTGGTAGCTTTAAGGTGGTCGGCGGGCAGGACGATGTGCTGCTGGCGCTGGTTGCGCAGTTGGCTGCCAATGACAACGAAACCAGGGCTGTGGACAAGCTGTACTAGGTAGGAGAGGAGCACTGATGGCACTTAAGGCCGCAGCAATTGGCGACACCGTACAATACCGTAACGCTGATGGTAAGACGGCGAATGTAGTTGTTACAGGCACGCAGGCGGGAGCAGGCAGTGCGCCTAGCGCCCCTGCGGTGGCGAATAGCGGTACTGGGGGTACTCTAGGGGCTGCTACGTACAGCTACCGCATAAGCAGGGTGCGGGGCGGAGCTGCGAGTTTGCCTAGTACTGCTGGGACCACGGTTGTAGGAGCCGGTAGCACCAACAAGTGCACGATTACGTTGCCTGGAGAGGCTGGGGCCCAGTACGCAGTATATGGCCGCACTGGAGGCAGTGAGCTGTTTATTGGCATAAGTGCTGTTGGAGCTACGAGCTTTGACGACACGGGCGCCGTTACTCCTAGTGGAGCCTTGCCGACTGCTGATAGCCGTATTGGTGCCCAGAGCTACCACACAGGCGAAATACTTGGGCTGCCGGGCGGCACGCCGCTGACGATTGCGACGGGCATGAAGCAGACCGGTAAGTACTTTAAGCGCACGTAGGGGCTACTCGATGGCTGATGACAAGAAAAAGAAGACCACCAAGCGGGGTATGCGATTTGACCCCGTAGAGCCTGTGACTGTGCGACAGAAGAAGGCGGCTAAGCCCGGCAAGAGTACCAAGCCGCGTAAGACCATACAGCAGCCAGCACCAACGCGTAGGCAGCGTACGCAGGCTGCTGCTAAGGCTGCACGCCAAACAGCAAGAACGAGTTACTGATGAGCACCCTTGTTTGGGTAATTGCTGCTATATGTGCGTTTGGCATAGGAGTTATAGGCGGCATTTGCTGGGCGCTTTGGCGGTTTGGTAAGGGGCTACGGTTTTAATGGCTTGGTTACGTAAGATAAACCGACACGTACAGGTCTTGTGGCGTGTTGATGCCGATACCATACGGGTCCGTCCGGGCACGATTACAGCCTTGGGAGCTGGCGAGCTAATCACTTGCCGTGTTGCCCATAGCGGACAGACGTTTGTGAACATTGATCGGCGGACAGATCCTGACGAGAACCAGGCTGCTACGAAGTACATACCTGCGTAGCAGTGTAGCATTTGACTACCTGTTATATTAGGAGGGTGAAGCGGTGCTCGACAAGTACACTAAGGCGATCATTGGGGCTATTATCTCCGGGCTCGGTGCCTACCAGACAGGGTTGCTCGATGGTCAGATGCTGCAAGTTGAGTGGGTTGGCGTAGCGATCGCAACCTTTACCGCCCTCGCAGGGATTTGGGGCGTTGGTGAGTACAATGCTAGGATTGAGGCTATAAAGGCCGAGACTGCACTACCCAATGTGGTCGTGACCGACAAGGTAGTCCAGGTTTCTGCCACGGAGGCGGGCGTATCGGCTACGTCGACTGACGAGGGTACGCTTGCCCAGCACAGAGCGGAAGTTGCACCGTAGATGGTACTGAGTAAGCAGAAGTACTTTGAGCTGGTTGGGTACAAGCCACACCCCAAGCAGCAGCTGTTCCATGATTCACTATCACGCTTTCGCGTGCCTGTTTGCGGACGCCGATTCGGTAAGTCGCACATGGCTGGTAGGGACTGTGGCGCGGAGTTGTTCCTACCAAAGCGGCGCTATTGGATTGTCGGACCTACGTACGACCTGGCCGAAAAAGAGTTTCGAGTCATTTGGGACGACCTGATCGTAGGTCAGAAGCTAGGCTTGGACAAGCGTATCAAGAAGGCGTATTCCAAGCGTGGCGGCGAGATGTGGATTGAGTTTCCATGGCAGACCCGCATTGAGTGTCGATCGGCAGATCACCCTGAGAATCTTGTCGGTGAGAAGCTGCATGGCGCTATTATGTCAGAGGCTGCCAAGCACCGTAAGGATACTTGGGAGCGCTTTATTCGGCCTGCGCTTGCTGATGCGAAGGGTTGGGCTACGTTCCCGACAACTCCTGAAGGCTACAATTGGCTCTACGATCTATGGGGCCTTGGACAGTCGCCGGATCCTATGCTTAAGGACTACGAGTCCTGGCAGTTTCCGAGCTGGGACAATCCGTATGTCTATCCAGAGGGCAGGGACGACCCAGAGGTCAAGCTTATCCAAGCGACAGTGCTACCGGCGTTCTTTGACCAGGAGATCGCGGCTCTGTTCAATGCCTTCGTTGGTAAGATCTACGCGGAGTTCCAAGAGACTGTACATGTCAAGAAGCACGTGTACAATCCTGCTTGGCCTAACTACATGGCATTCGACTGGGGATTTACGAACCCTCTAGCTTGCATTGAGTTCCAAGTAGACCCGTGGGGAAGGGTGTACATATGGCGAGAGCATTACAAGGCCGGAATGATGCTGTCCCAGCACATCTGGGAGATAAAGCAGCGAGAGAACCCGTCGGGGTACAAGATCGACCTTTCCTTTGGGGATGCGGCTAGTCCTGAGTCAGTCCTTGAGGTGAGTACAACCCTAGCACCCTGCTATGCCGATCCACGCTCGAAGAGTGGTACCGCGAAAGTAACTCACGAAAGTCAAGGCCGTCACAGTCGTGAGAGTGGCTGGCGAGAAGGTGTGGAGCTCGTTAAGTCACTATTACAGACCCGAGAGATAGGTATCCTTGATGAGTTTGGAACACCTATTCTCGAACCCTGGCTGTTCGTCGACCACTCGTGTCGTAACACCATTCGGGAGTTCAATAACTACCGTGCACCTGATACCGGTAAGGCAGTCAGAAACGTTCGTGAAGACGCTCGCCAGCACGACAACCATGCGCTGGACGCTCTACGTTACGCGTTCATGCACATCTTTAAGCTTGGTGCCACACACCATTTGACCGAGATCTATAGTCGTGACGCGCTACAGAGTGCTAGCGA
>Ga0193741_1000460_pt1 | contig 11992 bp, 13 predicted proteins | sample L2s2metaG_FD_143059 | JGI IMG/M metagenome (GOLD analysis project Ga0193741, IMG submission 143059) | Soil microbial communities from a riparian zone of the East river system, Colorado, United States - L2s2 | ecosystem: Environmental > Terrestrial > Soil > Riparian zone | place: USA: East River...
GGAGGTTGAGAAGGTTCGTCCAGATGCCCGTCGCTCCGGCCTCGCGCGCCGCCTTGACGACCTCGCGCAGCTGCTCCGGCCGGTCCGAGATCCCGGGCAGGATCGGCGCCATGCCGACGCCGACCTCGACCCCGGCGTCGACGAGCTCCTCGAGCGCGCGGAGGCGCTGGCGCGGATGGGCCGTGCTCGGCTCCGTCTTGCGCCAGACCTCCTCGTCGAGTGTCGGGATCGAGAAGGTGATCGCGACCTTCGCGCGCTTCGCCGCCTCCGCGAGGACGTCGACGTCCCGCACGATCATCGGCCCGCGCGTGATCAGCTGGAACGGATTCGAGTGCTCGGCGAGCGCCTGGAGGCAGCCGCGCGTCAGGCGGTAGCGCCCCTCGGCGGGCTGGTACGGGTCGGTCGCGGCCCCGATTGCCACCGACTCGCCCTCCCATGACGGCCGGGCCAGCTCCCGCCGCAGGACCTCGGCAACGTTGACCTTCACGCGGATCGAGGTCCCGTAGCGGTCGTCGGAGGGTCGGTCCGCCCGACGCTCGAACGCCCGGACGTAGCAGAACGTGCAGCGGTGGACGCAGCCCATGTACGGGTTCAGCGACCAGGAGAACGCCATGCCCTTGACCCGGTTCAGCGCGCTCCGGCAGGGCTCCTCGCGGTACTCCACGCCCATGCCCAGAGTGTAGAACACACGTTCGTCCTCGGAGCGGTTCCGTCCGCCCCGTTCCTATAATCCGAAGACTTCCTTGGACGACGACCGACCGCCCAGTACTCAAGCCCGGGGAAGCCGGGCATGAGCGATCTCCTCCGAATCGTCGTGGTTCTCCTGCTCGTGCTGGGGAACGCGATCTTCGTTGCGGCCGAGTACGCCCTCGTGACGGCGCGGCGCAACCGCCTGCAGGAGCTCGTGGAGCAGGGCAGGCATGGCGCGCGCCACGCCCTCGCGCTGATGGACAACCCGGTGCGCTTCATCAGCACGGTCCAGGTCGGGATCACCATCGCCGGCATCGCGATGGGCGCCATCGGTCAGCCGCTCGTCCAGGACTGGTTCGGCTTCGTCCAGTCCGACACGGTCGCCTTCCTGATCGCGTTCTTCTTCCTCACCTTCCTGAGTGTCTCCCTGGGCGAGCTCGTGCCCAAGTCGATCGCGCTCCAGCGGGCCGAGCGGCTTGCGATTGCCCTGGCCTGGCCGATCGACCTCCTGGGCCGGATCGCGCACCCGCTCGTCTGGCTGCTCCAAACCTCGTCGAACGCCGTCGTGCGGCTGTTCGGGATCGAGCCGGCCCCTGCTGGCGTCGTGATCCAAACGCGGGAGGACGTGCGCGCGTTCGTCGCTGAGGCGGGCCAGAGCGGAGTCGTCGAGGGAGTCGAGCAGGAGGTGCTCTACGCCGCGTTCAAGTTCGCGGACAAGGAGGTCCACGACGTCATGGTGCACAAGCCGGAGGTCGTGGCGATTTCCGTCGCGCTGCCGCCGCGGGAGTGCCTCGCTGCGCTGGTCACGTCGCCCTACACCCGGTATCCCGCTTACCGCGAGTCCCTCGACAACGTCGAGGGGATCCTCCACGTCCGAGACCTCTTCTCGGCGCTATACGAGAAAGGGATCGACAACGTCGTGATCGAGGACTTGCTCCGCAAGCCCTACTTCGTGCCTGAGACAAAGGATCTGGCTGCGCTGCTCTCCGAGTTTCGGGCGCAGAACCAGCACATGGCCGTGGTCGTCGACGAGTACGGCTCGATGCAGGGGATCGTCACGCTGGAGGACGTCCTCGAAGAGATCGTCGGCGAGATCGAAGACGAGTACGACCTGCCGGACGAGTCCCTCGAGCGCATCGACGAAAAGACCGTTCGCGTCGACGGCACCTTCCCGATCGACGACTTCAACGAGGAGTTCGAGGTCGAGATGCCAGACGACGATTTCCACACGCTCGCCGGTTTCGTCTTCGGGCAGCTCGGGCGGGCTCCCGAGGCCGGTGACGAGGTCACCTGGAACGGCCTCAAGTTCGACGTGATCGAGGTGGATGGAACGCGAATCGAGAAGCTTCAGGTCGTCTTCCTGCCGCCCGAGGAAGCGGAGCCCTCGCCGGAGAGCGCCTGACGTTGGTGCGCGGCTTCGCGGGCGCAGAGGCGCCTCCGGAGTGGCCGCGCCTCCCCGGCTCGCCGCGGCTCGAACGGCTCGAGCTCGGGCTCGAGACACTGGACGGCGTCGGGCCGACCGTGAAGAAGCGGCTGGCGGCGCTCGGGCTACGGACGATCCGGGATGCGCTCGAGTACCGACCGCGCCGCTACGAGCCCGCGGCTCCGGAGCTCGCGATCTCCGACCTGTTCGGTGAAGACGAGGCGGCGATCGCCGGGGAGGTGCTGAGCGTCCGCGTCCAGCGCGCCCGCCGGCTCCAGCTCGTGAAGGCTCGCGTCGCCGACGAGTCCGGCGAGATCACCGCCGTCTGGTTCAACCAGGCATGGCTCAAAGACAGGCTCCAGCCCGGCACGCGGGTCCGCTTGCGCGGGAACCTGAAGGGCAGCGAGTTCACGGTCCGTTCCTACGACGTGAACGGCGTCGCGGCGACCGCGGACTTCGCTCCCGTCTACCCCGCGAGCGAGGAGATCACGGTCAAGAAGCTGCGCGACGTGGTCGGAAAGGCGCTCGACTACGCCGGAGCGGTGGTCGATCCACTGCCAGCGGCGCTCAAGGCGCGCGAGGGGCTCCCCGGGCGCTCCGACGCGCTCGTGGCGCTTCACCGTCCCGCGAGCGAGGAGCAGGGCGAGCAGGCGCGGAAGCGGCTTGCGTTCGACGAGCTGCTCGCGCTCCAGGTCGGGCTCGCGAGGCGCAGGGAGGGACGGGACGAGGAGCGGGCGCCGGCGCTGGGCGACGCCGGCGAGCTCGTGGCACGCTACCGCGGCGTCCTTCCGTTCGAGCTGACGCCGAGCCAGGAGAGCGCGATCGCGGAGATCGACGGAGACCTCTCGGGGGAGCGGCCGATGGAGCGGCTCCTCCAGGGCGACGTCGGCTCCGGGAAGACCGTCGTCGCCCTCTACGCGCTCCTGCGCGCCGTCGAAGCCGGCAAGCGCGGCGCGCTGATGGCGCCGACGGAGACGCTGGCCGAGCAGCACTTTCTGACCGTCGACCCGATCTGCACGCAGCTCGGGGTCCCGATCGCGCTGCTGACCCGTTCCGTCAAGCACGACGTCGGCGCTGCGCAGGTCGTCGTCGGGACGCACGCTCTGATCCAGGAGGGCGTCGACCTCGGCGACCTCGGGGTGGCGGTCGTGGACGAGCAGCACCGCTTCGGCGTCGAGCAGCGCGCCGCCCTGACGACAGGCCGCCGTCCGCACGTCCTGCACATGACCGCAACGCCGATTCCGCGGACGCTCGCGCTGACCGTCTACGGCGACCTCTCCGTGACCGAGATCGCGAAGCCGCCGGCGAACCGGAAGCCGATCGAGACCGCCTGGGTGACCGAGGAGCGTTCGAGCGCCGCCTACCAGCGGCTGCGTAAGCACCTCGACGCGGGTCGGCAGGCCTACGTCAGCTGCCCGCTGATCGAGGAGTCGGAGACGTCGGTGGCGAGGGCGGCGGAGCGGGAGGCCGAGCGGCTCCGGAAAGGCGAGCTGCGCGACTACCGCGTCGGACTCCTCCACGGCCGGCTGCGCCCGGACGAGCGGCGCGAACTGATGGCTCGGTTCAAAGCGCAGGAGCTGGACGTGCTCGTCGCCACGACGGTGATCGAGGTCGGCGTCGACGTCCCGAACGCGACGATCATGATTGTCCAGGAGGCCGACCGCTTCGGGCTCGCACAGCTCCACCAGCTGCGAGGGCGGGTCGGGCGCGGGGCGGAGCAGTCGTACTGCCTCCTGATCTCACGCGCGAAGGAGGAGCTGACGGACGCCGCGCAGGCGAGGCTCGAGGCGCTGGTCCGGACGACCGACGGCTTCGAGCTCGCCGAGGTCGACCTCGAGCTGCGCGGCGAGGGACAGCTGCTCGGCACCCGCCAGGCGGGCCTCTCGGAGTTCCGCTTCACGCGCCTGCGCGCCGACCGCGACCTGCTCGAACGGGCGCGCGAGCTGGCCGACGAGCTCGTCGACTACGAGGGCCCGCTGAACGACGAGGTCGACCGCCTGTTCGCCGAGCGCGAACCGTCCGCGTAGGACAGGCCCGAAAGCGCCCCGCCGGCTCGCCGGTGTCGGACCCCGCGACCTGTCAAGCGAAAAGTGGGTCAAAGGTGTGACGAGTTCTCCCGAAGGCTGGGCGCGGGGCTGTGGTAACATGTGACCACAATGACGCGAATGGGCATTCGAGAGCTGCGCGACAACCTGACCAAGACCATCCGGCGAGTAAGGGCGGGCGAGACGATCGAGATCACGCACGACGGCGAGCCCGTCGTGCTCCTATCGCCCTTGCCTACCGGGCGGATCGAACGTCTACTTGCGCGCGGGGACGTCAGCCGCCCCGAGCCGCTGACCAGGCCGATCCGCCGGGCTCGGGTCACCGGTCCCGTGACGGCGAGCGAGGCTCTTGAGCGCGACCGCGACGAGAGGTGACGCGCCTCTCGTTTACGCGGATGCCTCCGCCCTCGTCAAGCTCGTCGTAGAGGAGACGGAGAGCGAGGCTCTCGAGCGCTACCTCGATGCGACAGAGCCAGTCGTCACGACAAGCCGACTCGCGCTCGTCGAGATCGCGTCGGCCCTCGCAAAATCCGACCTCGAAGGAGACAATCGCGCCGAGGCGACGAGGCTCCTTCGCTCGTACTTTCTCGTCGACGTCACCGGCCCGATCATCGAAGATGCAGCGATCCTGGCAGCGAGTGTCAGAAGTCTCGACGCAATCCATCTTGCGAGCGCGCGGCACGTGCGTCCGGACGAGATCCTGGTCTATGACCGGAAGCTGGCGCGAGCGGCCGCCGAGCTCGGATTCGTCGTCGTCCAGCCCGGCGTGTGAGGATCATCGCTGGAGAGAAGCGGGGCGCGAAGATCTTCGCGCCGAAGGGGCACGACGTTCGCCCCACCGGTGACCGCGTTCGCGAGGCCGCGTTCAACCTGATCGGGCCGGTAGACGGCGCGTCGGTCCTCGACCTCTTCGCCGGCTCGGGCGCTTACGGGCTCGAGGCGCTCTCGCGGGGCGCCGCCCTCGCCGTCTTCGCCGAGGCCGACCGCGCCGCCTACGACTCGATTCGCCAGAACGTCCAGAAGCTCCGCCTGACCGGCGCGACGATCCTCCACCGGGACGCGATCCAGGTTCTCGCCGAGGAGGCTGCTGCGGGCAGGCGTTACGATCTCGTGCTGCTCGATCCGCCGTACCGGATGTTCTCCTCGCTGCAAGACCGCATCGCGCTCTACCTTCCCGCCGTGCTGGCGCAGGACGGCCTCGCCGTGGTCGAGACCCACTCCAAGGAGGAGCCCGAGCTCCCCCTGCAGAAGCGGACCAGCCGGAAATACGGCTCTGCGCGTCTGACCCTCTTCGAGCATTGATCACCGCGATCTATCCCGGCACCTACGACCCGGTGACGAACGGTCACGTCGACGTGATCCGCCGGGCGGCGGAGATCTTCGACCGCGTCGTCGTCGGCGTTGTGGGGGAGCCGGCGCACAAGCAGCCGATGTTCAAGGTCGAGGAGCGGGTCGAGTTCCTGGAGGATGCGCTGTCGGACATCGGCAACGTCGAGGTCGACGTCTTCAAGGAGCTCGTCGTCGATTTCGCGCGACGCTGGGACGCGAAGGTGATCGTCAAGGGCCTACGCGTGATCTCAGACTTCGAGTGGGAGCTCCAGATGAACCAGCTCAACAGGACGCTCGCGCCCGACATCGAGACCGTCTACGTCATGGCCAGCCCGGAGGTCAGCTTCGTGTCCTCCAGCGGCGTCAAGGAGATCGCGGCCTACGGCGGCGTCGTGGACGCGTTGGTGCCCGAGGCGGTGGCCGCGAGGCTGCGGGAGCTGTACGGCGACGGCCGCCCGGGCGCGCCTGTCAGCCCGTCTGAATAGCCCCTCGCGACCCTGGCCGGTCGGCTCCCGCCGGGCGAAGCCCGGCTCCGCCCGACCTGACGCCGCTGGCGGCGCGATGCCTTACGGGCCCGTGTTGAAGCACTGTGCCCTCCGGCCTCGCACACCCAGCGGCGTCCCAGGATCACGAGGGCCTCCGGACTGCTGAGTACACTTTGACCCTATGGACGTCCTCGTACTCATCGACAAGCTCGACGACCTCGTTCACAACGCGAAGGCCGTGCCTCTGACCGATCAGGTCCGCATCGACCGCGAGGAGATCTACGAGATCCTCGACCAGATGCGGGCGACGATCCCGGAGGAGATCAAGCAGGCCCGGTGGATCGTCAAGGAGCGGCAGGAGATGCTCGCCGAGGCCAAGCGCGAGTGCGACCGGATCCTGGGCGAGGCTCGGGAGCAGGCTGTTCGCGAGGCCTCCCAGACCGAGATCGTCAAGCTCGCCGAGCGGCAGGCGCAGGAGATCATCGACGAGGCGCGTCGGTCCGCCCGCGAGACGCGGCTCGAGATGGAGGACTGGGCCGACAGCATCCTCTCGACGCTCGAGGTGAACCTCGACAAGTTCCTCGGGGCGGTCAAGCGCGGCCGCGAGCGGCTGCACGAGCGCTCGCAGGAGACTGTCGTGGCCGGCATCGCCGCTCCGGGCTCCAACGACGATCAGCCGTACCAGTAGCAGTCGCGTAGCCGCGCTCTACGACGTCCACGGGAATCCGGGGGCACTCGAGGCCGTCCTGGCGGAGGTCGGCGATGCGACGCTGATCTTCGGAGGTGACCTCGCGGCCGGGCCGCTCCCGGTCGAGACGCTCGACCTGATCATGGGGCTGGGCGCCTTGGCCATTCGCGGCAATGCTGACCGGGCACTGCTCGAGGATCCCGGTGGGGGGCTGGCGGACAAGTGGGTCGCCGACCAGCTCGAGGAGCGGCACCGCAACTACCTCGCGAATCTCCCCGAGACGATCGAACTCGAAGTCGAAGGGCTCGGCCGCGTCCTCTTCTGCCACGGCTCGCCGAGGAGCGACGAGGAGATGATCCTCAAGACCACGCCCGACGAATGGCTTCGGGACATGCTGCGGGGCGTGGAAGCCGACGTCGTCGTCTGCGGTCACACGCACATGCAGTTCGACCGCACGGTCGACGGCAAGCGCGTTGTGAACGCAGGCAGCGTCGGGCTTCCGTACGGAGCTCCGGGTGCCCATTGGGTGCTTCTCGGGCCGGATGTCGAGCACCGGCGAACCTCCTACGACACCGAGGCGGCTGCTGCCCGGGTGGAGGCCGGTGGATGGCCGAAGGCAGCCGAGATCGCCGCCGAGAACATTCGCACGGTCCCGAGTGAGGAAGAGGCGCTGAGCTTCTTCGAGGACATGGCCAGGCAGCAGTGGGCCGAGCGCTACCCTGGCTCGGAGTGACCACGTTCGACCTCAGGCAGGCCAGGCTCCGCCCCGGCGAGGAGTACCGCGACGAGCAGGAGATCGAGCTCGCGCCGTTCGACCTCGGCGGGCAGCGCTACCTGCCCGTGCCCGAGAAGGTGCCGGCCGAGCTCGTGATCAACCGCGGCTCGAGCGGCACGACGTTCGAGCTCCGCTTCCGCACCCGGCTCCACGGGCCGTGCGTCCGCTGCCTGAAGGACGCCGTCGTCGACCTCCCCGTCTATGCCCGTGAGTACCCGGCGACGAATCCCGGCGACGCCGAGGAGCTGCGTACGCAGTACGTGACGGAGAACCGGCTTGACCTGTCAGCGTGGGCGCGCGACGCGGTCGCCCTCGAGCTCCCTGACCAGATCCTCCACGCGCCCGACTGCGCCGGGCTCTGCTCCGTCTGCGGCGAAGACCTGAACGAGAACCCGCACGAGCACGTCGAGGAGCGCAGCGACCCGCGCTGGGCCGCGCTCGAGGAGCTGAAGGAGAAGCTCTAGAGCTGAAGCTCGCTCGTCGGCGCGACGCGCTCGAGGAACCGGCGGTCGTGCGTCACGAGGACGAGCGTGCCCTCGTAGTCCTCCAGCGCGAGCTCGAGCTGTTCGATCGCCTCGAGGTCGAGATGGTTCGTCGGCTCGTCCAGGATCAGCGCGTTCGCCCCCTGGGCCGAGAGCAGCGCGAGGATGGCGCGGGTTCGCTCTCCGGGAGAAAGCGAAGCCGCGGGTCTCGTGACCTGGCCACCGCGGAGCGCGAACTTCGCGAGCAGCGTTCGCGCGTCGCCGGTCGCGAGCGCCACCCGGTCGACGAAGAGCTCGACCAGCGGCCGCTCGGAGTCGAGCCAGGCGCGGTCCTGCTCGAGCTCACCGAAGCGGATGCCGGGCCCGACGAAGCGCCGGCCGCTCGCAAGGGGCAGCGCGCCGACGAGCGCGCCGATCAGCGTCGACTTCCCGGACCCGTTCGGGCCGACGATCGCGAGGCGGTCGCCGTGTCGAAGCTCGAGGTCGAGCGGTCCGAGCCGGAAGCCGTCCCGCTCGACGACCGCATCCTCCAGGCGGGCGACGACCTCGCCGGCTCGCCGCGACCCGAGCGAGAGCTCGAGGCGCCAGGGCGACCACGGCTTCTCCACCTGCTCGAGCCGCTCCAGCCGCTTCTGCGCGGAGCGCACCTTGGACATCAGCGCGTGCGTTCCGCGCCGATCCGCCATCTTCCCGGCTGCGTGCGCCTCGCCCTGGCGCGTTCCCAGCAGCGCCTCGAACCGGGACCGCTCTGCCACGTACCGCTCGTATGCGCCTTCGTCGCCGAGGCGGCCGACCTCTCGGAGCCGCTCGTACTCGGACCAGCCGCCGGCGTACTCGCGGATCCGCCGCGTCTCCGCCTCGAACTCCACGACCCGTTCGATCGTCTGCTCGAGAAACGCCCGGTCGTGAGAGACGAGGACGAGCGCGCTCGGCGTGGAGGATACGAAGCGCTCCAGCAGCTCGAGGCCGTCGAAATCGAGGTCGTTCGTCGGCTCGTCGAGGAGCAGGACGTCGAAGCGGGAGAGGAGGATCGCAGCCAGCTTGGCGCGCGCCGCCTCGCCGCCCGAGAGTCGCCCGAGCGCCCGGTTGAGCCGGTCGAGCCCGACCCGCGCCGCGGCCTCGCGAGCGCGTGCATCGAAGTCGTCTCCGCCTAGCGAGAGGAAGCGCTGGAGGGCGTCGGCGTAGTCCTGAGCGGCTTCGGGCTCGTCGGCGAGGCGCGCCGCCAGCGTGTCCAGCTCGATCGCGGCGGCATCCACGCCCGTGCGCCTTTCGAGGTATGCGAGGAGCGTCTCGTCGGGCCGCGCGTCGTCATCCTGGGCGAGATGGCCGACCGTCAGCGTCGGCGGACGGCGCTCGAGCGAGCCCTCGTCGGGCTCATCCCGCCCGGCGAGCAGGCGCAGGAGCGTCGTCTTGCCGCTCCCATTCGGCCCGACCACGCCGATTCGAGCTCCCGGGCGTACTAGCAGCGACACGCGGTCGAGAATCGTCTCGGCGCCGTAGCTCTTCGTGATGTTCGACGCGGCAAGCGTGCCGCTGCGGTCGTGCATGGGTCCTCCTGATCGACGGAACGCCCCGGAGCCGGGGCGGAAACGAGGATGTGTCGATCAGCTGACGCGCATAGAGCGAGCCAAGGGCTCGAGCCGAACGATAGCTATAGTGCCCCGCTGCGATGGCAGTCCCCAAGAGAAAAACGTCGAAAGCGCGCCGCGACAAGCGCCGCGCGACCCACAAGCTCGAGGCTCCGCGGGTCAACGAGTGCCCGGTCTGCCATCGGCCCAAGCGGCCGCATCAGATGTGCCCGACCTGCAAGACGTACCGCGGACGCGAAGTCGAGCCACTGCGTACGCCGGTTCCCTAGTGCCCCTCCAGGCAATACACGCCGGGCTTGTGGCCCGCGATCACACTGCGCCAGAGCGCACCCTCCTCCTCACCAAGGTCTCCTGACCTTGGCTCGTCGGAGTGCGCACTCTGGCTTGGTGCTCACGACCCACAAGCGCGGCAGCATTACCTGAAGGAGCACTAGAATCGGCGCGCTCTCAGTCCATCGAACGTAAGCGAGGTCACATGGCAGCGTCCCGCGACGAAGTCTACGAGCGCGTCAGGGAAGTCCTGGCAGAGCGCTTGTCCGTGGAGGAAGCGGACATCACGGAAGAGGCGAACTTCCAGGAGGATCTCGGCGCCGACTCGCTCGACCTCGTCGAGATGATCATGGAGCTCGAGGATCAGTTCGGGATCAAGATCCCGGATGAGGACGCCCAGAAGATCCAGACGGTCGGTCAGGCTGTCGAATACGTCACGTCGCACCAGTAGCCAGGCTCAGCACGCCGAGCCCGGCCGTCTCGCGCGGCTGATCGACGAGCTGCCCGCCAAGCGGGCGGAGAACGCATTCACGCATCCTTCGTGGGCTCCCGACAGGGCGTCCTCGTACGAGCGGCTGGAGTTTCTCGGGGACAGCGTCCTGGAGCTCGCGGTCGCACGCGAGCTGTACGAGCGCTTTCCTGACCTTCAGGAAGGACGGCTGGCGAAGATCCGCTCACATGTCGTCTCGCGCGCCAGCTGCGCGGTCGTTTCCCGCGAGCTCGGTCTCGGCGCCCGGCTCGTGGAGATGGGCGAGGGGATCGTTCCACCCGAGGAGCTCGATCGGCTTTCGCGCAACCGCAACGTCCTCGCCGCGCTGCTCGAGGCCGCGCTTGCGGCGCTCTTCCTCGAGCACGGCTTCGAGCCAATCGAGGAGGCGATCGTCGAGGCGTTCGGCGGGCGCATCGAGTACGCCGCGACCACGCACGTCGACTACAAGACCGAGCTGCAGGAACAGCTGGCCGCGCTCGGCCGGCAGGTCAGCTACTCGGTGCTCGAGGTCGAAGGGCCGCCGCACGACCGCAAGTTCACGTCGGCCGCGGTGATCGACGGCGACCAGGCTGGAGTCGGCGTGGGCTCGTCGAAAAAGGCCGCCGAGCAGGAAGCGGCCAAGCAGGCGCTCGAGAAGGTGCGCGCCGTGTAGGAAGCGCTATCCGCTCGCGTCACTAGCGTTCCGGCGGCGTGCATCTCCGCGCCATCCGCATCCGCGGCTTCAAGTCCTTCCCCGAACCGGTCGAGGTCCGCCTCGAGCCGGGCGTCGCCGTGGTCGTCGGACCGAACGGCTCCGGCAAGTCCAACGTCGCCGACGCGCTGCTCTGGGCGTCCGGCAGCCTGAGCCCGAACGAGCTCCGGGCTGAGAAGCCCGACGACGTGCTGTTCTCAGGGTCGGGCGGCCACCAGCCTGCCCCCTTCTGCCAGGTCGAGCTCGTGCTCGACAACGAGGACGACACGCTGGCCGAGCTCCCGGCGGAAGTCTCCGTCATGCGCCGCGTACACCGGGGCGGCGAGGGGCAGTACCTGATCAACGGGACCTCCGTACGGCGCACCGACCTCGTAGAGCTTCTGGCCGACGTGGGTCTCGGCGGCGCGGCCGGCTCTGTCATCTCGCAGGGCAAGGTCGAGCAGATCCTCGCCTCGAAGTCCGAGGAGCGGCGCGCGCTCGTGGAGGAGGCGGCCGGCCTCGGGAAGTTCAAACGACGCCGTCACCGAGCGGAGCTGAAGCTCGCGCGGGTGGGACAGGACGTCGCCCGGGCGCGAGACATCGAAGCGGAGGTGAAGAAGCGGCTCCGTCCACTCGCGCTCCAGGCGAGCGCCGCGCAGCGGGCCGAGAAGCTGGGCGGAGAGATCGCCTCGCTCGAGGCGGCAGTCGCCACCCTCGACCTGGCTGGAATCGACGAGCGGATCGGCGAGGCGTCGGAGCGGCGCGCGGCAGCCGACCACGCGAAGCGCCGTACGGAGTCCAAGCTCGAGGCGCTGCTCGCCGAGCGGCATCGCGCCGAGGAGGAGCTCGCCGACGCCGCCGGCAGGCGCGAGGCGGCAACGGCCGCGCTCTACCGGCTCAAGAGCGCGGGCGAGCGGCTGGAGCTTCGGCGCGAGAGCGCGGCCGGGCTCATCGAGTCGCTGCGCCAGTCGGCGAGCCGGCCCCGGCTTCCGACAGGCCCGTCGGCGGCCGAGCTGCGCCGCCGGAAGCTGCGGGAGGAGGCCGGTCTCGCGCGCG
>Ga0193741_1000461_pt1 | contig 11986 bp, 10 predicted proteins | sample L2s2metaG_FD_143059 | JGI IMG/M metagenome (GOLD analysis project Ga0193741, IMG submission 143059) | Soil microbial communities from a riparian zone of the East river system, Colorado, United States - L2s2 | ecosystem: Environmental > Terrestrial > Soil > Riparian zone | place: USA: East River...
CCACGGGCGCACGGCGTCCGGGGCGCTCGTCTACGACGACTACGCCCATCACCCGACGGAGGTGCAGGCCACGCTCGCCGCCGCGCGAACGCTGGAGCCGCGCCGGCTCGTGGCCTGCTTCCAGCCGCACCTCTACTCCAGGACCCGCATGCTCGCGCGGGAGTTTGGTCGCGCGCTCGCACTGGCGGACCTGATCGTGGTGCTGGACGTGTACCGCGCCCGCGAGCGCCCCGAGGACTTTCCGGGCGTGAGCGGCTTCCTCGTGGCGCAGGCCGCGGCCGATGCGGCCGGGGGGCGGCCGGTCTGGTGGCTCCCCCGGATCGATGACGCCGAAGGGCAGCTGCGCGCCGAGCTGACCGAGGGCGATCTCCTGCTCACGCTCGGCGCCGGGAACGTGGACGAGCTGGCCCGGAGACTCACCGCATGAGTGCTCCCGACGGCGTCCAGGCCGACTACCCGCTCGCCCGCCTCACCACCATCAGAACCGGCGGCCAGGGCGACTTCTTCGCGCGGCCCGACTCGCCCGAGGCGCTCTCCGAGCTGCTCGCCTGGGCCACTCATGAGGGGATCGAGGTAGGAGTGGTCGGGTCCGGCTCGAACCTCCTCGTAGCGGATGAAGGGTTCCGAGGACTTGTGGTGAAGCTGGACGGCTTGCTCGCATCGATCGAGCAGGATGGCCAGCGCCTGGTTTGCGGCGGCGGGGCGCGGCTTCCGCAGGCCTCCGCGTTCGCGGCACGGGCCGGCCTCAGCGGGCTGGAGTTCGGGGTGAACATCCCCGGGACGGTCGGCGGCGCGGTGAAGATGAACGCGAACGCCTACGGCGGTGATCTGGCGCGCGTTCTCGAGTGGGTCGAGGTGACCACCCCGAGCGGCACGGAGCGGCGCGTCCCGGACGAGCTCGGTTTCCGTTACCGGCGCTCGAACCTCGGGACGAACGAGATCGTCGCCCGCGCGGCCTTTGCGCTCAGCCCCGCGGATCCCGGCTCCGTGAAGGCGACGCTCGCCGACATGCGCGCCTCCCGCAAGGCGGCGCAGCCCTCGGGCATCAAGACCTTCGGCTCCACCTTCAAGAACCCGGACGACCCGCGCGCCGAGGGCCGCAGCGCCGGCGTGCTGCTCGACGAGGCCGGCTGCCGCGGCCTGACCGTGGGTGGCGCGCGCTTCTCGGAGAAGCACGCCAACTTCGTGGAGAACATGGGCGAGGCCACAACGGCGGACGTGATCGCCCTGATGGCCGAGGGCCGTCGCCGCGTACGTGAGCGCTTTGGCGTCGAGCTGGAGCCCGAGGTCCAGTTCCTGGGCGAGGTGGACAGCTCGCCGCTGTGGGGTTCCACGTGAGCAGCGGCCAGGCCGTCGCGGGGCGCCGGCCGGCCGCGAAGGGGCGCGGGAAGGGCGGCGGACGCGGCGCCACCGGGCGGGGTCGCTCGCGGGCGCGCTCGGCGCGAGCGGGCACCTTGCGCTCCTTCGCGCTCAGCGTCCTCACGCTGCGGCTGCTCCCGCCGCGGATGCGCCGGCGCGTGCTGATGGTGCTCGCCGTGTGCCTTCTGCTCGCCGCGGGCTTTCAGTTCTGGCTGCGCGACTCCCCGCTCGTCGCAGTCGAGGACGTGACGGTGACAGGCCTCACCACGAAGGATGCTCCGCGGGTCAGGGCGGCACTGGCCTCGGCGGCTCACAACATGACCACGCTGCACGTGGACCACGCCGAGCTCGAACGCGCGATCGCGGCATACCCGGTGGTGCGGGCGCTCGAGGTGAAGGCCGACTTCCCCCACCGGCTCGAGATTCGGGTGCTCGAGCACCGGCCCGCGGCCCTGGTCGGCGGCCTGCCGGTGGCCGGCGACGGGACCATCCTGCGCGGCCTCCCCGTGGAGGGCACTCTGCCGAGGATCGACTCGAGCGGGAGGCTGGACGGGGACCGCCTGACCGAGCCGGCCGCCCTACGCGCCGCGCGCGTGGCCGGCGGGGCGCCCGCCCCGCTGCGCGGCCGCCTGGAGCGCATCGACCTGCGCGCAGAGGAGGGCATCGTGGTGGAGCTCCGCGACGGGCCGGAGCTGATCTTCGGCGACGCCAAGCACGTTCGCGCCAAGTGGATCGCGGCGGTCCGCATCCTCGCCGACCGCGAGGCCGCCGGCGCCAGCTACATCGATGTGCGCCTGCCCGGCCGCCCCGCCGCGGGAGGGCTGCCCGCGGAGACCGTCGCGCCCGTGGCACCGGCCGGCAGCGCCGAGCTGGCCGCGCCAACTGATGCCACTCCGGAAGCGACCACTGTTGATCCGGCCACCGAGGAGCTTGCTCCCGCCGAGCCCACAACGAGCACGCCGCCGGCCTCCGAGGGCACCGCCGAGCCTCCGCCAGCAGCCTCCGCGCCCACCGATTCCACCGGGGCTGGAGGGGTTTCGCCGCCGCCCGGATGACACTCAACCAATACTTGAGCTTCAGGGCAAGGCTCGACCATCGCTAGAGTGTCTGCCTGCACAATTTCTTGCGAGGACGATTGACACTTGCCGCGAACTCCGCCTACAGTGCGGTGTTCGCGGAGGCGGGAAACCCTCCACTCTCGCTTGAGCTTCGGACGTAGAGAGGCACCACCTCAGACATGGACACGGGTAGCTACCTGGCTGTCATAAAGGTCGTCGGTATCGGCGGCGGCGGAACCAATGCCGTGAACCGCATGGTCGACCAGGGCCTCAAGGGCGTCGAATTCATCGCCGTGAACACGGATGCGCAGGCGCTCCAGATGTGCGACGCCGACATCAAGCTGCAGATCGGCGACCAGCTCACGCGCGGCCTCGGCGCCGGCGCGAACCCCGACGTGGGGTACGGCGCGGCCAACGAGAGCCGCGACGAGATCAAGGAGGCGCTCAAGGGCGCGGACATGGTCTTCGTGACGGCGGGCGAGGGCGGCGGCACCGGCACCGGCGCAGCACCGGTCATTGCCGAGGTCTCCAAGCAGGAGGTCGGCGCGCTCACCGTCGGAGTCGTGACGAAGCCGTTCGACTTCGAGGGCACGCAGCGGATGCGCCAGGCGGTGGAGGGCATCGACCGCCTGCGCGAGCAGGTGGACACGATGATCGTGATCCCGAACGAGAAGCTGCTCGCCGTCGTGGAGCGCCGCACGAGCATCCTCGACGCGTTTCGCGAGGCCGACGCAGTCCTCGGCCAGGGCGTGCAGGGCATCACCGACCTGATCACGACCCCCGGCCTGATCAACCTCGACTTCGCCGACGTCCGCACGATCATGCAGGACGCTGGCTCGGCACTCATGGGCATCGGCGAGGCGTCCGGTGAGAACCGCGCCGCCGAGGCGGCGAAGAACGCCGTGTCGAGCCCGCTGCTCGAGCAGTCGGTGGAGGGTGCCACGGGCATCCTGCTGAACATCACCGGCGGCACCGACCTCGGCCTGTTCGAGGTGAACGAGGCCGCGGAGATCATCCAGAGCGCCGCCGACCAGAACTCCAACATCATCTTCGGCGCCGTCGTCGACGATACGTTGGCCGACTCCGTGAGGGTCACCGTGATCGCCACGGGCTTCGAACGCCCGAGCCGCACGCCTCTGTTCGAGGAGGACTCGACCGGCCGCCGCCGCGAGCCGCGGCGGCGCGACGTGAAGCTCGACGACCGCCAGCGCGAGTCGCTCGAGATCTCGGACGACGACATCGACGTCCCGTCATTCCTGAAGGACTGAGAGAGCTCCTCCCGCCGGACACGGCGCGGGCCTTCGAGGCCATGCGCGCGCTCCGCACGCACTACATGGACGAGGCCGAGTTCGTCCGTCGCGTGGATGAGGTCCAGCGGCCGCAGGGGTACCGGCTCGTGGGCGCGTTCGATGCGGACGACCGCTGCCTGGCAGTGGCCGGCTTCCGCGTGATCCGCAACCTCGCCTGGGGCGACAGCCTCTATGTCGACGACCTCTCGACGCACCCGGACGGCCGCCGGCGCGGCTACGGACGCGCCCTGCTCGAGTGGTGCCTGGAGGAGGGCAAACGCGAAAAATGCACGCAGTTCCACCTGGACTCCGGGGTGGGGCCGGAGCGCGAGGATGCGCACAGGCTCTACTTCAACACCGGCCTGCGGATCACGAGCTACCACTTCGCCGCGCCGCTCGAATGATCGACGCCGCGCCCCGCATGGCGCTCGCCGCGGAGCGCGAGCTGGAGGCGCTCGTGGGAGTGTCGTCACCGTCGGGCGACCTGGAGGGCGCGGAGGCGTGCGTGGCGCTCGCAACCGCCTTCCTGCCGACCGAGGCGCAGGTCGAGCGCGTGGACTGCTCCACCCCTGGCCACGCCCGCGACCTCGTGGGCTGCCTCCGCGGGAGTGGCGAGCGACGGCTGCTCCTGCTTGGCCACCTCGACACCGTCGTCTCGCATGACGCGCACCGCCCGGTGGAGCGACAGGGCGACCGGCTGATCGGCTCAGGAGCCGTCGACATGAAGGGGGGCGTGGCGCTCTCGCTCGCCCTCATGCGCGAGCTCGCGACCCGGCCCGAGCTGTACGCGGAGGTGGTCATCCTGCTTGTGAACGACGAGGAGTGGCGCACCGCGCCATTCGGCCACAGCGAGCGCTTCGCCGGCTTCGACGCCTGTCTCTGCTTCGAGGCGGGCCAGCGGACCGAGGCGGGCGAGGAGGCGGTGATAGTGAAGCGCAAGGCCGCAGCCACCCTGCGGGTGCACGCGCACGGCCGCGCGGCGCACTCCGGCTCGGCGCCGGAGATGGGCCGCAGCGCCCTGCTTGCCCTCGCGGCGGTGGCGCAGCTCGTGGCGTCGCGCAGCGACCCGGCCGGCCCCGACCGGCTGACCGCGGTGCCGACCATCCTGCGCTCGGGCGACGCCTTCAACGTGGTGCCGCCAGCGGGCGAACTGCTCTGCGACCTGCGAGCGGATCGGCTCGAGGCCTTCGCCCCGGTCTTTGACGCGATCCCGGCCGAGCACGACGAGGTCCGACTCGAGCCGCACATGGTGCGCGCGTGGCCGGGCATGGATTCACGCGCGGCCACGGCCGGGGTGCTGGCCGCAGCGTCCGAGTCGCTGGGCCGCCCGATCGTGGCCCACGAGCGCGGCGGCGCGAGCGACGCCAGCCACATCGCCACGGGCGGCATCGAGGTCACGATCGACGGCCTCGGCCCACGCGGCGGCGGCGCGCACACACCACAAGAGTGGGTCAGCGCCGAGTCGCTGCGCACGCGCGCCGAGGTGACGCTGGCCGTGACCGCCGCGCTGCTAGGCGCCTAGGAGGCGACTTCCTCGGGGTTGCGGGTGCCGAGCGCGCCCGGCAGCGCGTGGCGTGACTTGATGTCGAGCTTGCGGTAGACGCGCCCGAGATGCGTCTCGACGGTCTTCTCCGAGACGAACAGCGCCTGTGCCACCTCGCGGTTCGTTAGCCCCTCCGCCGCCAGCTCGGCCACGCGCACCTCGCTCGGCGTCAGGCCCTCCACGCCGCTCGCGGGCTCGCGCATCAGCCGGGCGCCGGAGCGGCCGAGCTCGTCCCGGGCCCGGTTCGCCAGCCGCGTGGCGCCGCACTCCGAGGCGAGCGTGTGGGCACGGCGCAGGATGTCGCGCGCCGCGCTGCGCTCCCCCTTCCTGCGCAGCTCGGCGCCCAGCTCGCAGCTGACGCGGGCGAGCTCAAGCCGCGCCCGGCCGTTCTCGAGCGTGGCGACCGCCGCCTCCAGCCCCGCCTGACGCTCGCCGACCGGTCCGGCGAGGGCCACAGCCCGCTGCGAGATCCCGACTGCCCGCGGCGTGCCCAGCCGCTCGGCGAGGCGCAGCTCCTCGCGGGCCAGCTCGAGCGCGTGCTCCTCCTCGCCGAGCTGCGCGAGCGCGACCGAGGCCACGGACCGCCACGGGAGGAGTGTCGGCGAGCTGCAACCCCAGGAGTCCGCGCGGTCCAGCCTGAATGCGGCGTCGGCGGCACCGCGTGCGTCGCCATTGGAGAGGAGCAGCCACGCGCGCGCCAGCGCGAGGTCGTCCTGCACGACCGTGTCGGGGTCGCCTGCCGGCGGCAGGCTGGACAGCACGGCCTCGAGTTCCTCGAGGGGGCGCTCGCGCTCGAGCCCCGTAAGCACGGCGGTGGACGCGGCGATCGGAGCGTGGCCGCGGGCGCGTGTGGCATCGCGTGCGATGCGGAGCGCCTCGGCCGCGTCCGCCTCGGCACTCTCGACGGCTCCCGAGCGATACCGCGCCCAGGCGCGCTCGGCGAGGAAGACGCCGACGGCTGAGCGGTCCCCGTAGTCGCGCGCCGCGCGGACCAGCCGATCCAGGATCGCGAGCGACTCGTCGTAGCGCTCCAGCAGCGTGAGCACGAACGCGGGCATCGGCCTGCCGACGCTCGCGCGCATTACGGACTCGTAGTAGCCGTGCTCCTCCACGTTCAGCGCTTGGTGGATCAGCTCGGTGGCGCGGCCCGCGTCGGCCTGCTCGGTGACCGCGACGAAGGCGTGCGTGATCAGGGCGAAGCGCTCGAAGTCGGTCCGAGGCGCGCCGGACGGGACCGCCACGTGCTCGAAGAGGTCACCTAGTCGCGTGCGCACGCTGGTGCTTTCGAGCCCCGCGGCGAGCAGCGTCTCAAGCAGCGGCTTCGCGGCGTCCGACTCCTCGTGCACGTCGGCCAGCGCGCTCTCGAGCACATCCGCTGCCTTGCTCACACGCCCGCCCACGAGGTGCAGTACGGCCGTCCAATGGAGAGCGTGGAGCCTGGTGGACCCGCCCGCGGCGGCCGCGCGCTCGAGGTGGTCCGCAGCGTCCGGGTCGCCGGCGTGCGCGGCCGCGAGGCCGAGCTGGAACAGGACCTGGGCCAACTCGCTGTCGTCCGGGCGCTCGGCCACCGCCCGCTCCAGGTAACGCACCGCGGCAGCTGGATCGCCAAATGCCTCCGCGCGGCGGGCGGCGTTCCTCAGTGCGGCCACCGCCCAATCGCCCTGGCCGGGCTCGCAGAGCAGCAGGTGTGCCGCCACGGCCACCGGGTCGGCCTCGCGGTCCCTCAACATCTCCGCGGCCTGCTCGTGGGCCCGCGAGCGCTCCACCACAGGCATGTCGTCCTCGATGGCCGCACGCAGGATCGGGTGGTTGAAGCGCAGGGTCGGCGCGCCCACCACAAGTCCGGCCCGTTCGAGGGCCGCCAGCGCGTCGGCCGCCTCGTCCTCGGGCACCGCGGCCATGGTCGCGACGTCCCGGATCGACACGTCGTGCTCTCCCAGCACCGCCAGCGCCCTGGCCACCGGCGCGCCGGCCGACGGGAGGCGCTCAAGACGCAGCAGCACCGACGCACGCACCGTGTCGGGGCCGAGCGACGCCACGCCGCCGGCGCTCGCGGCCGTGGGCTCGATCCCCTCGGCCCGGACCTCGCTCACCAGCTGCTCGAGCAGGAACGGGTTGCCGCCGGTGGCGTGGTGGCAGGCCGCCGCGAACTCCGGGTCGGAGGAGCCGAGCAGTGCCTCGATCCGGCGTCCGGCGCCCTCCTCGGACAGCGGCCCGGGCCGGACCGAGACGGTGGCCGGGTCCGCGAGGATCTCGGCGAGCGGGACGGGTAGCTGCCCGACCTCGACGGTCCGCACGGCAAGCAGGAGCACCATCGGGAGGTCGGCGATCCGCAGGCTGAGGAAGCGCTGGGCGGCCATGGACGCCTCGTCGGCCCACTGGGCGTCGTCGACGGAGACGAGGAGCGGGCGCTCGCGGGCAAGGTTCGCCGTGAGCCAGTACAGCCCGTGGAGGCGCTGGTACATCAACTCGGGGCTGTCGTCGTCCTCCGCACTGGCCGGATCGAGGATCGGAAGCGCGAGCTTGGCCGCACCGGTGAACAGCGCCGAACGTTGCTCGGGCGTCCTCTCGAGCGCCACGGAGTCGGCCGACTGGCGCACGAGGCCGTACGGGTAGCTGCGCTCCAGCTCGGTCGCGCGGACCGAGATCGTGTACATCCCGCGCTCGCGGGCGCCCTCGATGCAGCTGGTCGCCAGGCTCGACTTGCCGATGCCGGGCGGGCCCTCGATCGCCACCACGCTCCCGCGCCCGTCGACCGCCTCGGCGAGCGCCCGCTCGAGCGCGAGCAACTCGGTCTCCCGCTCGAGGAGCTCGGGGCCCTGCGTTGTCGGCGGCGAGTCCATCTGAATGTTCGGGGTGCGGTTCGGGGGTGCTCCTGATGCGAGGGGCGCCCTGGGGCGCCAGCATCGCAGCATGTCACCAGCCGAACCCGTCACTGCACTCGTCGAGCTCGTCCTGGAGCCCGACGGCGTGCGCGGCGTACTGCGCGCCCAGCATACGCCGGATCTGCCGTTCTCGGGATGGCTGGGGCTGGCCGTGGCCGTCGATCAGTGCCGCCGCGCGGCGGAGGGTCCGGCCGCCTTCGATTCGAGGGGGTAACCTGCGGGCGGTTGCCGCCCGCCGCCGACACACTCCGCCGCACGCCGCTGTTCGATCGCCATGAGCGCGCCGGTGCGAGGCTCGTCCCCTTCGCTGGCTGGGAGATGCCGGTCCAGTACGAGGGGATTCGCCAGGAGCACGTGGCGGTCCGCACCCGCGCGGGCATGTTCGACGTCTCGCACATGGGCGAGATCGAGACGAGCGGCCCCCAGGCCGAGGAGTTCCTCCAGCGGCTGCTCTCGAACGACGTGACCAAGATCGCCGAGCGCGGCGCCCAGTACTCGGTGCTCTGCCGCGACGACGGCGGCGTGCTCGACGACCTGTTCACCTACCGGCTCGGGCCGGACCGCTTTCTGACGGTCACGAACGCGGCCAATCACGAGAAGGACCTCGCGTGGTTCCGCGAGCACTCGGGCCACTTCGACGTGGAGGTGGCCGACGCGCACGAGCGCTGGGCGATGCTCGCCGTGCAGGGCCCCGAGGCGCGCGCTGCGGTCGAGCGGGTGGGCGAGGGGGAGCTGCCGACTCGGATGCGGACGGCCGACGTGTCGGTCGCTGGCGTGGACGTGCTCGCCTGCGGCACCGGCTACACCGGCGAGGACGGCGTCGAGCTGCTGATCCCACCGGACGGTGCCACGACGGTCTGGGACGCGCTGCTGGAGCAGGGAGTGGTGCCCGCCGGCCTCGGCGCCCGCGACACCCTCCGGCTCGAGGTCTGCTTCCACCTGTACGGGAACGACCTGTCCGAGGACCGCAACCCGATCGAGGCCGGCCTCGCGTGGTGCTGCAAGCTGGACACCGGCTTCATCGGCGCTGACGCCCTGCGCGGGATCGAGCCGGAGCAGACGCTCGTGCCGTTCGCCTTCACTGGGGCTGGCATCCCGCGCCAGGGAAACCCGGTGCGGACCGAGCATGGCGAGGGGGTCGTGACGAGCGGCTCGCTTTCGCCCTGCCTCGAGATCGGCATAGGGATGGCGTATGTGCCAGTGGACGCCGCACAGCCCGGCACGGAGCTGGAAGTGGACGTGCGCGGCAAGCCGCGCGCCGCAGAGGTGAGGGAGAAACCGCTCTACCGGAAGGAGACCAGTGGCTGAGGCCAGCTACCCCGAGGACCTGAAGTACCACGCCGAGCACGACTGGGCGCGCATCGAGGGCGACCACGCGACGTTCGGGATCACGTGGTACGCGCAGGACGCGCTCGGGGAGGTCGTGTTCTTCGATCCACCCGCGGTCGGCGTATCGGTCTCCAAGGACGACGCCTACGCCGAGGTCGAGTCGGTGAAGGCGGTGTCGGACGTGTTCGCGCCGCTCTCAGGTGAGGTCGTGGAGGTGAACGAGGCGCTCTCCGACAGCCCCGAAAAGGTCAATTCCGACCCGTACGGAGAGGGCTGGATGGTGAAGGTGAAGCTCTCCGATCCGTCCGAGGTGGACCAGCTGATGGACGCCGGCGCGTACAGGGAGCTGCTTCAGGCGGGTAGCTAACGTCGTAGAGGCTCATGAGCCGCTACACCGGAGTCACAGACGAGGATCTGAGGGAGATGCTCGACGTCATCGGCGTCGGCTCGCTCGAGGATCTGTTCGCGGACATTCCGGAGTCGGTGCGGCTGGGCCGAGAGCTCGATCTTCCGCAGGGGCGGTCGGAGCAGGAGGTCTACGAGCACCTCGCCGCGCTGGCGGCCCGTAACCGGCACAACGAGGAGGAGATCAGCTTCCTCGGCGCTGGGATGTACGACCACTACGTGCCGGCGCTGATCGACACGCTCCTCAGCCGCTCTGAGTTCCTCACGCCGTACACGCCGTACCAGCCCGAGATCTCGCAGGGCGGGCTTCAGGTGATGTTCGAGTTCCAGACCGCGATCTCGGAGCTCACCGGTCTGCCGGTGTCGAATGCATCGGTCTACGAGGGGCCGAGCGCCGTGGCGGCGGCGGGCTACCTCGCGAAGCTCGAGACCAAGCGGACGAAGCTGGTGGCGAGCCGGGGGCTGCACCCGCACTCGCGCGCCGCGCTGGCCACGCACGCCTCGGGGTACGGCATGGAGGTCGTGGAGGTGCCGCTCGACGACGCCGGGGCCACCGACCTCGAGGCGCTCGCGGCCGCGGTTGACGACGACACGGCCGCGGTGTTCGTCCAGCAGCCGAACTTCCTCGGCACCGTGGAGGACCTCGGTGCGCTCTCCGAGGCCGGCAAGCACACCGGAGCGGTGATGGTCTGCGCCGCCGATCCGATCCCGCTCGGGATCCTGAAGCCGCCGGGCGAGCTCGGCGTGGACGTGTGCGTGGGCGAGGGCCAGACGCTCGGCAACCGGCTCGACTTCGGCGGGCCGTCGTTCGGGTTCTTCGCGGCCGACGAGCGCTTCATCCGCAAGATGCCGGGCCGCATCGCCGGCGAGACGCGCGACGTGGACGGCCGCCGCGGCTTCGTGCTCACGCTCCAGACGCGCGAGCAGCACATCCGCCGCGAGAAGGCCACGCACAACATCTGCACCGCCCAGGCGCTGAACGCGCTGGCGGGGGTCGTGTACCTGTCCTGGCTGGGCAAGCGCGGGCTGGTCGAGCTGGCCGAGCTGTTGCTGCGCCGCACGCATTACGCGCGTGAGGCGCTCGGGCTGGAGGCGATCAACCCCGGACCCATCGTCCGCGAGTTTGCAGTCCGCGTGCCGGACCTCTCTGCTCTCATCGCGCGCGCCCGTGAGGCGGGGGTCAACCCGGGCTACCCGCTCGGGCGCGACTACCCGGAGTATTCGGACGGGCTTCTGATTGCCGTCACAGAACAGCGCACCAGAGAGCACATCGACCGCCTGGCGGAGCTCGTCGGTGTCCCTGCGCGGGCGCAGGTGGGCGTATGAGCGAGGACACCCGCACGGTCTTCGAGCGTTCCCGAGCGGGGCGCCGGGCCTTCACCGCTCCCGCGCTGGATGTGCCCGAGGTTCCCGTCGAGCAGCTGCTGCCGCCGGATGCGATCCGCGAGCGGCCGGCCGAGCTTCCGGAAATCTCGGAGCCGGAGCTGGTGCGCCACTACACGACGCTCTCCTCCAAGAACTTCCACCTGGACGAGGGCTTCTACCCGCTCGGCTCGTGCACGATGAAGCACAACCCGAAGCTCCACGAGCGCGTTGCGGCGCTGCCTGGGCACGCCCGCCTGCACCCACTTCAGGATCCGGAGTACGCGCAGGGCGCGCTCGAGCTGATGTGGCGGCTCCAGGGTGCGCTCGGCGAGATCGCGGGGCTACCGCACGTGTCGCTCCAGCCGAGCGCGGGGTCGCACGGAGAGCTGGCGGGCCTGCTGCTCACCCGCGCCTACCACGAGGACCGCGGCGAGCAGCGCACCAAGGTGCTCACGCCGGACACCGCTCACGGCACCAACCCCGCGACGGTCACGATGGCGGGCTATGAGGTGGTCAAGCTCGGAACCGCGCCGGACGGCGGGGTGGACCTCGATGACCTGCGCGCGAAGGCGGGCGACGACGTTGCCTGCCTGATGCTCACCAACCCGAACACGCTGGGCCTGTTCGACCGCAACATCGAGGAGATCGCCCAGATCGTCCACGACGCGGGCGCGACCCTCTACTACGACGGCGCGAACCTGAACGCGGTGATGGGCGTGACGCGCCCGGGCGACATGGGCTTCGACATCGTCC
>Ga0193741_1000462_pt1 | contig 11973 bp, 11 predicted proteins | sample L2s2metaG_FD_143059 | JGI IMG/M metagenome (GOLD analysis project Ga0193741, IMG submission 143059) | Soil microbial communities from a riparian zone of the East river system, Colorado, United States - L2s2 | ecosystem: Environmental > Terrestrial > Soil > Riparian zone | place: USA: East River...
TCTACAAGATATCTTAGCATTTTATACGATGCACCATCTTTTCCAAGTATCACAGCAGCTCTAAAGATAGTAACTTTTGCTGAAGATGTTTTCAGTATATTTCCGACTTCTATTCTACTTTGCATATGTTCTGATATTTTGGTTTGTCCTCTTTTACTATTTGTTATAGCTTTTTCTTCATGAATTAATCCTCCTAGATATATTATTCTCTTTACTTTACATTCTGTTGCAGCTTTAGCAAAATTTTCTGCTGCCTTTCTGTCTTTTTCGGCAAACTTTTTCCATTCTTTTGCAGAAACACCTTCCATTGAATGTATTAGATAATATGCAATATCTATTTCCGATAGGGCGTCCTTAATCTGTACATAGTCCATTACATTTGCCTCCACAATCTTGACATTGCTGTTGTTGTTGTTGTTGTTGTTATTGCTTATCTTTTTCTTTAACTTCTCTGCATTCCTCCTGCTCCAGTTACTAAAATTTTCATCATTCTATAAAAATATATTTACAGTATTGCATATATGTATAAATAATAATATATTGTCAAAGGTAGAAAAAGATAGAAACATAGAAACAACCTAATAATTCTTTGGCATTACCATATTAACATACAAGATAAATGGAAAACTTTTCATCTAACTCTATTTGTATGTGTGCTATTTCCTCATGTGATCCTACTGTTTTATGAGAAAGAAATGAAAGGAGTAATAAGATCTATTAGGTTCATTATACTCGCATAATATTATAAAAACTTTTGATAAACTATTAATTCACGTTACAATTTTGAAATCATGCTATGAGAAGTATCTCTTTATTTATAGTGACGGAATAATAATAATTATCATTTGAAAGCAAAAAAATTTAAAACTGTTATTACCATCAAAATATAATTTGGAAACTAAAAAGTCAAAGAATTATGATAACAAAGATAATGGAAAGAAGGATACAGAAGATAATAACAATACTTCATCTGGTCAATATACATTTGATTCATCAGACGCTAAAGAAATCATGACCGGTGTAGGAGGTAGCGGCGGCGAAGGTGAAGATAGTACTTATCCTGATTCTGATAAATATATTGTTGAAGACATCAAGAAAGCTATTAAAGAAGAGGATAGTGGATTGGAAGAAAAAGAAGAAAAAGAAGGTTCTGCTCAACGCGATTCAGAACAATCAAATAATAAGGATGAAAATAATTAACTGACTTTTTTGTCTTACCATTAGCGAATTATTGACTAAGATACAGTGAAAAAGACAAATAGCAATTGTTAAATCACAATGATATAAATTCCTGAAATAAGAATTTTTTACTCAAGTCATGCTCATAATTTGATTTATACACATATCAATTTAAGGATGTGAGTACCCTTGGTTCAATAAATTGAATACAAAAATAAAATTAATAAACATTTTTTCCACTGCACAGAAAACAATAACTCAATTTAAAAGCCTGAGCATCTTTATCTATAACTATATTTATGGTGATGAAACAAATTAAATAATTTTATTATTTTTTTTGAATCTCTCCAAAAATATGAAGAGCACTTAAATCATTAATTTCTTTAGCTTTCATCAATTCCTCGAGAAATCCTAAAGCATCCTCCTTAGATTCACTTTCCAAGGTTCCAACAATCACAAAATTGTAATATTTCTTATTACATAGGCTCATTCTAAACCTTTAACTTTTGTTATAGATATATTTAAGATTATCGCAATTTTATAACATAAAAAGTTAGAATTTATTACATATGTTTTCTTTCCATTATGGTTGTTATGATATCTCAATCCATTTCTTTAAATCTTAGAAAAAATTTTTATTCTCCACAAGTCATTTGATATCTACATTTTCTTAAAAAAGTTATTATGAGAAGCCCGTCTACTACTATTTGATTGGTATTATTATTAGCGGTTGAGTAGCATTATTTTTAGGACTAATTCATCATGGAGTAAATTTAAAATAGTAATTGCTGCCTATTAAAAGAAGTTCATTGTAATTATTTATTCCATTCATCTACTTTTATCATTTGAATAAACCAAAAAAGAAATCATCGACTTTCTTATTTTGGTCTGTTGTGTTTACATTATTACTTTTATTATTCGTTATTTGGTTATTATCCTTAGTTACTGCTGAACTTAAATTTGGTTGTGGTGATAAACTTTTAGTTTTTACATTACTATTTTTTAAATTCTCACAATCATTTTCTGGAGTACTATCCTTTTGTGTGATATTAAAATCTGTTAATAAATCTGTTCCATTTCCACAAATAAATGTGTCCATACCAATGCCCCCAGTTAGAGTATCGTTATCTTGCCCGCCTACTAATACATCATTACCTCTATCACCAAATAGTCTGTCCTTTCCTTCTCCACCTTCTATACGATCATTTCCTGCTTTTCCCTTTAGGATATCTCTTCCTTCATTACCATAGATTAGATCATCTCCACTTCCGCCGCTAATATCATCTCCTGCTTCTTTGCCATTTATTGTATCATTGCCATCCAATCCTTTAATGATATCTTTGTTTATTGTACCATTCATATTATCTGCATTGTTAGTCCCATTAATCTCTTCTGCCCATGCTAAATGGATAGTATTACGTTCCTGTTTTTCTCCACAAGTTTCTAAAGATATAACTAATGAAGCTAAAATAAAAAGAAACGAATAACAAAAAATTTTAAAGAACTTAAAATTATTCATTATACTACTACTAGCAAAACTATCGTTATGATTAAAAGGTTTTTTAAAACTTTTCATTTACGATAGAATAATAATAAGTATAATAATTTAAATTATTGCAATAAATTTGTATAATAATGTTATATTATAATTTATCATAATAATATAGTTAAAAGGTTAAATATAATTAACTAAATTAGATATATCTGCTTCGCGATTAATGGTAATTGATGAATAGAAAGCTTATTAAAAATAAATAAAAAGGAATTAAATTTTTAAAAAGTTTTAATAAATAAATATTAGAGAATGATAATTGGTTTATCTCTTAATAAATACAATAATATGGATAAAGGTGCATAAATTGCAAAAATTTTAATCGCCTCTTTTTAAAACATACATATCGAGAACGTTGTATAGAAATTTTTATTCACTTTATACTGATAGAAAAAAAGGTGTTAACTCCTATTATGAAGAATTAACAACTAGGAGAATATTGGAAAATTGATTTGTTTCAAAATCAACAACAATACTAAGTAAAACAATCTAATAATAAAGTAAATGAGATGTTTTAATTGTTATTTTGAGTTTTCTCCGACATTAGTAAAGCCAATATGTCCATCTTGTGGCTTTTGTTATTACTGTAGAGAGTTTGCATGCTTTCATCACGATAAAAGTAATATACAATAAGAAAATTTAGACTTAATTAGAAAAATATTATAATTATTTTGGTTCAATGACAACTTTATTTATTAAATATTTTTTAGAATTTTTTAATAACTTTATGGAAATTCTGTTCTGTTGAAACAGTCTATACCATCATTAGCATCAAAGCAAATAATAATTCAAGATAGATATTTTGTAAAACCATTATTACAACTCTTAATTAACATTATTACAACTCTTAATTAAAATAGATATATATTCGAATTTTTCGGCGCCGAAAATTTAATTTTAAAGAAATGTGCCATATCAAGTTATCTTATTATTAAATTAAGACTACAAAAAATCTTTTATAAGTACATTATGTAAATACAATATGAGAACTTTGAGATTATTAAATCTTCATTGCAATAAAATTATTTAATATGACCTTAAACCTATACATAATAAAATATTTATTACTATTCAAGAACTCTACTAACCAAAATTTTTAACATATCTTTCAATTTATTTGTATTATTCATATAATGAAAGTACCTTTAATATAGTATTGGTACTATTTTATGAAAGCTATAAGATTAATATAAGATTAAAATATAATTAAAGAATGGTAATAAATCATAGGATAATAATTTTGGTTTGTATTTTTTCTAGTTTACTAGTTATCCTGGTTTCTAATCAAAATATACAGGGTATATTTCATTCTGAATCTTCGGAAGAATTTAAAACTTATGAAAACCCATTATATGGAATAAATATTAAATACCCTAGTGATTGGAGACATTATGAAAAAAATGGGCCAGAAACCTTTTCACCTGATCGAATCTTCCAAGTTAGTTTTCTTTCTCCATCCAATAAAGTACTATCAGATATGGTTTTTGTCTGGTTCAACATTGAAAAAATTAAAGATTCCTTAAGTTTAGATGATAGAAAGAATATTTTGCTAAAAAATTTGAATAACTCATCTATTGATGTAAAAGTACAATCAACTAAATTGTCAGGAATTGATGCTTTTATGATTGATTATACAAATAAAGCAATAGAGTTGCAAAGAAATATTGGAATTGAAGCAATAAGGGATGGGCTATTATATAGCTTAGATTTTACTGCCCGACCTGATACCTTTGAAAAAAATTTAGATTCTATTGAAACAATGATAAAATCTACAAATATTAGCTCCATTGCATAAGGTCAAGGATAAACTGTATTGAAAGCAAAGGACATCTAAATAGTTTTCAAAATGGAAAAGTATTGGCAACCAACCAGAAAAAAGGAATATCCAAATAATATACTTAACATTACTTGTAATATTGATATCCTATCGATAAATTTAGAATTACTTGATAAGATAAAAAATCTGAAGAAATATCAGAGCTTAAACTCATTACAATTTTAAAATTAAATAGGCACCTGCAATAATTAATATTTTATCGCAAATGACGAATGTTATGTCTGTAAAAAGAAGTAAAATAATTCTCTTTTAGATATAATTTAATCTGTTTGTTGTTGAATCCTTTTATTATTGATGAGTTTATAATAGCAAATTCGTTATTAATTAGTGGGAGAATCAAATATTTTGATCATAAATTTTTCAGGAGATATTGACCTAGCAAATAATATATACAATTATTTTATTTCCAATTCAATAAAAAATGAAAAAATAGAAATTAAAATCGAAGAAGATAACCTAGTAATATCCATATTTAATGAACAAGATAAAAAAGCAATTAAAAAAATAAGGTCATTATTACAAGAGTATCTAGACTCTTTTAAAATCTATAAAAACCATCAAATTATTGAACTTGAAAATGTCATTACCGTTGGAATTCCAAAAGATATAACTGAAATCTCAAATCTTGTTTTCTGTGAAATTTGTGGTTATGGAATGTCGAGTGAAGAAGAATTATTAGTTCATAGAAGAAGTCATGGAATATTTTAGATTTACAATTACAAAGAATATATATAATTATAATAAACAATACTTTCGACTATAGCCAGGATAGAAACAATTTGTTAAATAATTAGGGTATAATTCGAATTATTACTATAATATACGAAATTTACTCGTCAAATTTCCTTATGCTTTACATATACTTGGTTTTTATAAATCTGCCTGACTTTTTCTAACGTATCTATGTCCTTTAGGCTCTTGTCAGTACGAATATTTTTTATCCTTGGAAATCGTAATGCAAATCCACTATTATGCCTGTCACTTTTTTGTATGGTATCAAATGCTACTTCTAAAACTATTTCAGGCTTTACTAAAATTCTATTACCATTATCTTCTATTATGATTTCTCTTAATCTTTCTGTCATTTCGTCTATCTCTTTATCAGTCAACCCAGAATATGCTTTTCCTATTGTTTTAAGCCTACTATTTTCAAGATAATTATTATTATTATTGTTATTCAAATTCTTATAATCATCATCATCTATTACTGCAAATGTATAATCCGATAATACTCCAGCTCTTTTTCCATGACCATATTCCGCAATCACGATTACCGCATCAATTGTATCTAGTTCCTTCTTTAACTTCATCCAGTATCTGCCTCTTTTTCCTGGATGGTATTGAGATAGTGGATCCTTTACTACTAATCCTTCATGTCCAATATCTTTACTTTCATTAAATATTGCAATTATTTGTTCTATTGAGTCCAAAATTTTATAACTTGAATTGATTATTGGTTTTTTAAAAGAGATTGTTGATAAAATATTTTTTCTATCCAAAAGTGATTTCTTTAGTACTTGATTATCCTTAAAATACATTATATCATAAACTATGTAATATATAGGAATTTCAGTAGTAATATCATCAGTAACATTTTTTCTTCTAAGTCGTTTCTGAAGCTCTTGGAAATGTAATGGTCTATCGTTTTTAAGGGCTATTAGTTCTCCATCTAAAATAAAGTCTACCTGATTATGTATTGTTGTTGTATCTGGAGTTCTTATTGTAGATTCTATTGCAGCTTTCACTAATTCAGGAAATGCATATGTTATATCTACAAGATTGCGAGAGAAAAGCCGTACTTTATTATCAAACTTATGCATTTGTAACCTTATTCCATCATATTTATATTCGCAAATCAAAGGTTTATTGTAATAATTTATTATCTCTTCTGCACTAAACATAACATCTGCTAACATAAAACTTACTGGAACAAATGGCTTCATTATTGCATTGTGAAGAATATTTTTTTTTGCTAAAACTGCTACTTGTGATATATCCCCTGAAATGAGCATGGCTTCTCGTATATATTGTAATTCTCTATCAAATGCTCGAGATAGAGCAATCTCCACAAGACCTTCAACTGAACCAATTCGCATTTCACCAGTAATAATTTTAATAAGATACTTTGATTCAAGAGGAGAACAAGCAATAAGCAATCCTTTTAATATGTTTTTTTTATTTTTATTTGAACCAGAACCACTTATGTTTGCTATCTTTTTAAATTGATGATACACGTAACTTAATGATATTCTCTCTTGTTGATTAAAAAGAGATATAATATGTTTTTTAGATACTGCATATTCTGCCATTGCACCTATATCTCCATGTTTTAGATGGATATTCTGAATATCTTTAATATCTAACATTGCAATTTCAGAAAGAGATTCCATAATAGTAGTAAATCCTATATTGAGTGTCCTTGTTGAGCCTATAGGCAAGGCCCTTCCTGATAGGAATAAAACTGCAATAGATAAGGAGGTTTCATCAAGATTGGTTATATAGTTGGAAATAATATCTATTTTTTCATTTTTTTTAGTGGTAGATCTTATTTTTTCACACGTTTCTACAAACAGGGAAAATTGATCATTGCTCTGATTTTCCATATCTATTGAATATCTATATAGTCATTAAAATAACATAAATACTTATGAAAATAGTTAATTAATATACAAATGAATTGACTACTACTGCTTTCAACTATTCCTAACATTCAAACAAATAAGCATTCAATAATATACTACTACTACTACCATTACTACTATCCAAGTAAATTATAATCAATAGGTTTGTCAATATTCAAGATCATATTAAATACTTGAATACGATTAATATTGCTATTACTATGGGAAATGGCCGTTCTACTATTGTTGTAGTTGATGATGAATCTGATTTAGTATTTATGTTTAAAGTAACGTTAGAGATGAACGGCTATAACGTTATAGGATTTACTAATCCAGTTGAAGCTCTTGAGTATCTGAAAAAAAATCATGATAAATGTACTCTTTTAATAACAGATTATAGAATGCCAGAAATAAATGGATGCGAGCTAGGTACAAAGATTAAAGAGATTGATGAAAAGATAAAAGTAATCATAATAACTGCATATGAAAATATTATCGAGAATACCGATTTTGAGCTGATAAAGAAACCTATATCAACAACTAAACTATTAGAGGTAGTCGCAAAAAATATTGATATCAAATAATAAAGGTATCGTTACAGGATTATATTACTTTACAAATTTATAAATAATTGGGTAGCTTTTTTAGAAATAATTTCAAAGTGTTGGTGGAAGAAGAATGTCAATAGGATTTAGGATTTTTGAATTTCCTTCCTTCTTTTTATAGTCAATATACTACTGTATATTAATAAACCTTGTAGTAAATATCCGCCAATAATCAAAACTATAGTATTAAGTGGTTTTGCAAAAGTTATCATTCTATTAATATGAGCAGTAACAAGACTATTACCAATAATAATTAATAGTGCAAGGAAAATACATACATAAAGTGGCTTATTATTACCTACTCCTTTTGCAATAAGAATAGCCAATATGATGAATGTTAATTCTAGTATCATTGCGTTAATGATAAAATTTGGATTACCAAATGGAATACCGACGAGGCCTATTAAAATTATTGAAAATAAAATAATCAATACCTGATTTTTTGGATGCAAAGTAAGTATTCTTTCCTCGTGTACACCTAGGAATAAAATTTATTAAATTTAATTGTTACACTATTTTATACAAAATACGTTAAGAAACTTAGTAGACCTTGTCATTAATTCTATCTCTTCTATTTCCTTTTAGTAATATCTAGATTATTTTTTATTTTATAGTAAAGGAAAATAATTTCATTTCAGGTTAATATTCTATAAACCGCTAGCATCTCCTCCATTATAAAAAATATAGTCAGGATTTGCTCTTATGTTATTTATTATAATATATTGGAAAATATAATAATCCAACAGAAAAAATAAGAAAACTTTTATAGTGTTAAAGAATCTTTTTCCAAAAATTTTGCATATAAAAGCTATAAAAAATAACATAACCTTTAAAGAATCTACAGGAAATTAGTTTATTAACGGCTTTTTTCTATTGTTTATATATATAAATTGACCGTTGCTTCTATTCCTTTTAAAAACAATGGCTTAGCTTTTTTGATCGCCATAATAGCGGGCGTATTTGGATTCTGTGGTATAGGACACATCTATATTGGAAAGGTATTACGTGGTGTGCTAATAATGTTTATAGGGTGGATTTCGTTTGGAATCGGAATAATTGTCTTTTTCGCTGAATTTATATCGCAAAATAATTCCCTAATTCAGGGTCTTGATTTATCTATGATCTTTGGAATAATCTACGTTGTAATTTGGATAATTCAAGCTCTTGATGCAAACAGATTAGCCAAGAAATATAATAAATATTTAATGACTAATAGTAAACCTCTATGGTAATCATCACAATGATTATATAAAGAAGTTTATGAATTATGAGATCATTCCTTCGTAACAATTGAAGCTAATATTAAATTAAATCCATCCAACTATTATACTGACAGAATTAATTGAAATTGTTAATAACAATATAGTCATTTATTATTAAACCTTTTAAAACATCTAATACAATAATTATACAACCACATCATTTTGAATGGTGATACTGATTGATCGTAAAAAAAGAAGAAGCGTAGGATGTATAATTAAACAATGTCTTGTAATAAGAGAAATAAAATAGTTGTTGTTGTTGTTGTTAATCCTTTGGTTTATACTTCATTAAAGTATGAGCTATATCCTCTATATCTTCTAGATTACGTGTAAGTCTAGCAATTTGCAAAACATCTCTAATATCTTTGGTGTTAATATCATTCCAAACCACTTCTGCTATTCTTGTTGAAACTCTTTCGTCTAGATATTTGTACCTTGATTTTATTAAATTATTTGAAATAGTTAAAAATTCTTTCCATGTGTATTCAGGTAACTCCAGTTTCATAAATCGTGACTTTAATGGTTGAGTCAATTTCGTTAATTCATTACAAGTAGCAAAAATTTTTATATTCATTTTTTGTTGTCTGACACCTTTAGTTTTTTCAGCTTTCATTTCACTCAAAATGCCTGTCTCCATTAAATTGTATAGAACAGTTTGATCTTTTTTAGTGAGTTTATCAATTTCATCTATAAGAAGAAATTTAATATTTGGATTGGAAAATAAAAAATCTACTATACCTATACCGCTTGTTGCAGTAGAATCTATAAAATAGGAATTAGAAAGTTCTGTAGACATTTCTAATAAAAAAACTGTTTTTGAGGTAGCAGGAGGTCCAGTAAAAAGAATGTGGACCTGTTCTTTAGAGATTATACAACGCATTAAAAAATTTTTAATATCAGAATATCCAACTATTGAATTAAATAATCTGTCCTCATAATTTTTATGAGCAAATAAACTAGAATCTAAATTTTTTTTATTTGTTGAATTAGAAAATTTTTTAAAAATTGTTTTAAACAATAACCTTATGGTAAAATGTAGAGCATAATATATAAAAATGTCGAAAACGAAATTAGGACCTTATATTTATTTTTGAATATGAACTTGAAGATTATTACCTTAATAAAGTTCGCTCACTGAAAATCATAATATTAAGAAGGCTGTACAATTGAGCTTTTTTTACGTCGATTCATATTGTATATTGGTATTTATTTAAAACTGTAATACCTGCTTTGCTTTTATAGCAGAGAAGAATTTATACGATTCGATGAGGGTAAATAGAATACAAGCGGAATTACAGACTACATTGAAAAGAAATGAAATATAAGTATACTTTATTATGATATAACGCATATGGTAAGACTAGTAAGAAAAGAAGATAGAGGACCTATGGAGGTAAAAGTAGGAAATGAAAGCAAATGGATTTGTATGTGTGGACTAAGTAGTAACCAACCATTTTGTGACGGGTCACACAAGAAAACTAAAGATGAAGAAGAGGGAAAAGTGTACCAATATAATCCTGATGGAACAAGAGCAGAAATCCAATAAAAATACAAATCATAAATAAAATCAAATTTTTAATGTTGTCATAGGGAAAAGATCTATTACTTTACACTAATTTTTTATTTCTCTTTGTAATATTTTCTACTTGTTAAGAACAAATGATTTTGTCTATAAAGAATAACTTATTAGAATGGTAAAGAATGATAATAATAAGATAAAAAATAAAATTTTAGTAATATATTTCCTAAAAAATGTTATTGTTATTACTAGTTCCTCTCTTTCATATCAATAAAAAAACAATTTAAATGAGTTTTCCATAAATTTTATTTCTTATTTTAAAGAAAATTAAATATATTTAATTCATATAGATGATAATAATATTATTGAGAATAATATATATCAGATATAATCTTTTGTATACTATTTTTTAGATAGATATAAGATAATAGTAATATAATGTAAGCTATAAAATTTTAATTAATAAAATTAATTCAATTATTAATTAGTTAAATATTTGATAGTTATAATCATAAGTTATCAATTTGGTTAGTTAGCTAATTTATATTGTTTCATTATTTCATAAATAATTTCTTTAAAAGACTTACTAACAGAAGAATATCAAATGTCAATAAGTAAATCATGAAGAAAATAAAAATAATGAACGATTCCTTGTTGCTTGTCAAGAGGGAAATTATCAATTTAGTATTATTATTATTAACAGATTAACTATAATTTTTTATAATTCTAAGAAATAATATTAGGATTTTAATATTTATACTAATAATTGAAATGGCTATATATTATAAAATGTAATTCATCTTATGTCAACCTCAATTGACTGGACTGAATTAATTAAAGATCGCAAAGGAGTAATAACTAAAGATAACCAAGCTTGTGGAAATATAATCGGAGAAGATGACCAAAATATAATAATCGAAGATGGTGCAGTGCGTCAACACTTTTACAGGCTCCCAAAATCAGCAGCAGGAGCTTATAATGGTGCTGAATTAACATTAAACATTTCATATGATGAATTAAAAACGTATGAAGACAAAGATGAGGGTAAAGGAATTTTGGAATCAATCAAAGATAAAACAAGATCGGTAAAAGGAAAAACTGTTGACAAAGTTGACGATGACGATGATGATGACGATTATGATGATGATGAAGACAAAGATGAGGGTAAAGGAATTGTGGAATCAATTAAAGATAAAACAAGATCGTTAAAACAAAAAACTATTGACAAAGTTGACGATGATGACCATGATGATGACGACTATAAAGAACATATAACAGAAAAAAGATTTGATCAAGATACACAAACTTCAACAGATACAAACAATCTATATAGAGGAAATCAAGAAAAGGAATTAAATAGAAACGTAGACAGCGGTGAAAAATCAGACGAAAGTTCTA
>Ga0193741_1000463_pt1 | contig 11964 bp, 11 predicted proteins | sample L2s2metaG_FD_143059 | JGI IMG/M metagenome (GOLD analysis project Ga0193741, IMG submission 143059) | Soil microbial communities from a riparian zone of the East river system, Colorado, United States - L2s2 | ecosystem: Environmental > Terrestrial > Soil > Riparian zone | place: USA: East River...
GACGTGTTTGTAGTACTCGGTGCCCTCGGCCATCGTCGTGTAAAGCAGACCGCCGAAGGTCAACGTGAGCACGAGACTCGTCAGACCGATCTTCAAGCCTTTGTTCTTCATAATGTGGGAGTTAACCCTTGCTCAGAATACTACTGACCAGAGCGACCGGCAACCCTACAACGTTGCTGTACGAGCCTTCGATCCGCGGGATGAAACGCGACGCAAACCCCTGGATGGCATAGGCGCCGGCCCGATCGACGGGCTCTCCTGTCGCGACGTACCACGAGATGTCTTCGTCTGTCATCGCCGCGAACCAGACGCGCGTCGTGTCGACGCCGGATCGCACGCCCGCGGCGCTCACGAGCGCGACGCCGGTATGCACCTCGTGCGGACGGCCGTTCAGCAGGCGGAGCATGCGCAGGGCGTCCGTCTCATCAACAGGCTTGCCGAGAATCTCGCCGTCGATGGTGACGGTCGTGTCGGCGCCGAGCACGCGCGCCTCGGGGCGCATCGCAAACACGGCGCGCGCCTTGTCGATCGCAAGCCGCTCGACATACGCGGCCGGCGCTTCGTTGGCGTGGGGAGTTTCGTCGATGTCCGCCGCCAGCACCTCGAACGAGATGCCGGCGGCCTTGAGAAGCTCGGATCGCCTTGGCGATCTACTCGCCAAAATTAGTTTCACTTACCTTTGTTTTCGTACCAGCGCACTACTCCGCTGGCGCCGCCGCAGACGAGATCGTTCCGCTTGTCCTTGTTGATGTCGACGCCGACGCAGCTGTTCATCCCGAACTTGTCCTCGAGGCGGACGTACTGCCACTCGCCTTTGGCCGCATCATCCGGCGCGAAGAACACGTGGACGCCGCCGGTCGGCGCGTTCGGATTGTTCTGCGTCGCGCCGCGCGCGTTGTCGTTGGCGACGACATCGTCGCGGCCGTCGCCGTTGAGATCGACGACGGCGATTTCGTGACCCGATGCGACCTTGTCGAAGATCACGCGACGCGTCCAGTTGTTGCCGCTGCCCGTATAGATCACGACTTCGTTGCCGTGCCACGGCTCAACGGAGGCGAAGAAGCGCCGGCCGTCCTGCATGCCCACACCAACGTCGCTGGCACCGAGACGGGGGGCCTTCTCTTGATGGCCCTTCGACAGCACGACCTTCTCGAACTTCATCGCTTCCCCGCTGCCGGTGGCGCGATACATGACGATGCCTTCGAAGCTCGCAACGAGAATCTGTTCGCGGCTGCCGCTGTCCCACTTCACGGGACGCACGCGATGGATGATGCCGGGGACCGCATCGGTGACGACGTGACGCTTCCACCCGCCCTGGTCGTACCAGAACACCGGCGCCTTGTCCTGATCGTAAGTGGGGGCGAGGCTCGCCGGCCCGATCAGCGGCGCGTTGATCAATTCCTTCTTGCCGTCGCCGTCGAGATCGGCCCAGACCACGTGATGCGAGGTCGGGAACGCGTCGAACTTCTCCGACTTCCACGGCTGCCCCGGGCCCTGCGAGCGCGCGATCCAGTTCAGGCCTTCGCTCTTCGCGGCCTGCATGGCGAACGAGCTCTGGAAGGCAAGCTCCGGGATGCCGTCGCCGTTAAGGTCGGCCGGCGCCTGGTTCACGATCTGCATCGTGTCGGACACGATGACGTGGCGTTCCCACGTCGGGTTCTCGTACCACGCCAGCTCGCGCGCGCCCAATGAGTTGGCGATCACGTCGAGCTTGCCGTCGTTATTGAAGTCCGCGGTGTTCACCGCGTAGGCGCCCGGCAGTTTTGGATCGATGTCGTGGGCCTCGAACTGGACGGGACCGGCCGCCGGTGCGCCGAAGAGCGTCGCGACCGCCATCACCGCAATACCCAGGACGCTCACATGTGCAAGTTTCATGGGCAAATCATCTGTTACGATCGAGCTGTGATCAAGGCCAATCAGGTGATGCCGGGCGTGGTGGCCGAGGTCATCCGCAAAGCGCCGCTGACCGATGCGAAAGTGGCGTTCGCCTGGCGGCTGGCCGTCGGACCCGCCGTGGCGAAAGCGACGACGGTTCGCCTTGGATCCGATGGGACGCTGTATCTGCGCGCCGATTCGCCGGCGTGGCTCGACAGTGTCCGCCAGTCGGTCGGCCTGATTCGCTCACGACTCGCCCACTACCTTGGCGAGACCGCCGTGAAAAGGATTTCTTACGAAGATGCGTAACGCTTTCATCGTCAGTGCGGTTCGTATTCCTACCGGAAAGTTTCTCGGAACGATCAAAGACTTCACCGCGCCGGAGCTTGGCGCGATGGTGGTCCGCGAATCGGTGTCGCGCGCGGGCATCGATCCCGCGATCGTCGACGAATGCATCATGGGCAACGTCGTCTCGGGCGGTGTCGGCCAGGCGCCGGCGCGCCAGGCGGCGCTCAAGGGCGGCCTCAAGGATCACGTCGCCGCGCTCACGATCAACAAGGTGTGCGGATCGGGACTGAAGGCCGTGATGCTTGCGCAGCAAGGCATCCTGACCGGCGACATCGACATTGCCGTCGCGGGCGGCATGGAGTCGATGAGCAACTGTCCGTACATCATTCCCAAGGTGCGCGAAGGCCTGCGGATGGGACACGGATCGGTAATCGATCTGATGATCCACGACGGCCTGTGGTGCTCGTTCGAAAACTGGCACATGGGCAATGCGGGCGAGACCGTGGCCGACGTCTACAAGGTCACGCGCGATCAGCAGGATCAATATTCCGCCGACAGCCACAAGAAGGCGGCCGCCGCGCAGGCCTCAGGAAAGTTCACGGCCGAGATTCTTCCCGTCACGATCCCGCAGAAGAAGGGCGACCCGCTGATCTTCGACAAGGACGAATCGGTGCGCGGTGACACGACGGCGGAAGTGCTGCGCGCGCTCAAGCCGGCCTTCAAGAAAGACGGCTCCGTCACCGCGGGCAACGCGCCGCCGGTGAACGACGGCGCCGCCGCGCTCGTCGTGATGGCTGAAGACAAGATGACGTCGTTGAACGTGAAGCCAATCGCTCGCATCGTCGCGCAGGCGACGAGCGGCCTCGCGCCGAAGATGCTGCTGATGACGCCGGTCGAAGCCACGCGCAAGGTGTTGAAGAAAGCCGGCTGGTCGATCCAGGACGTCGATCTGATCGAGCTCAACGAAGCGTTCGCGGTGCAGGCGGTGGCGGTGATGTCGGAGCTCGGCGTCGATCCATCGAAGGTCAACGTCAACGGCGGCGCGGTGGCCCTCGGCCATCCGATCGGCGCATCCGGCGCGCGCATCCTGACGACGTTGATCTATGCGCTGAAGGATCGCGGCCTGAAGCGCGGTATCGCTACGCTGTGCCTGGGCGGCGGGAACGGCGTCGCGCTCGCGATAGAAATGCAATGACCGCGATCGGTCCAAGAATCATGATTTCCTTTGCGACCGCCCACGCGTTGTGCGGGATGAAGTTGTCCAGCCAGTAGCGACGCGAGATCGCTTCGAAGACAAACGCGTCGGCAAAATAGAAATTCGAATTGAGGGGCCACAACGCCATCACCCCCACTGGCGGCGTGTCGTCCGATCCCAGCCAATCGAACAGTACGTGACTGATCCACGACAGCGTGACGGCGAGGGCGAGGCGCGGGTTGCGTTTCCACGCGAACACCACTGCGCCGGCGATCAGGGCCGCACCAAGGCTATGCGTCTGCCGGTTATGCCCTCCCCACGCAAAGTCAATGTCCGGCAGGACACCTGCCACCGCACAGATCAGAAGAGCCGAAGGGGCCAGGACTTCGCCGACGATGAGGCCACCAAGAGCGTGGCCGACGGGACTGGGCACCACCCACCGTACGCAGTTTTCAACCTGCCGGTCAAACGTCGAGTCATCAAAACCTGCGATCTTGGCCCGAAACAGGCGAAAGTGGTCAAATCCCCTAAAGTGCTGAAAACAGGCGTGAACTCACCTGTCACTGCACGGATTTACGCTTGACTTTCGCTTGGCTCGTTTCTAGGATCAGTTGCGTCCCGAAAGGACCCCATTCACATGCCCACAATTGAAGAAACCCGGGAACGACAGGAACGGATGAAGGCGCTCGACACCGCCGTCGGCCAGATCGAAAAGCAGTTCGGCAAAGGCTCGATCATGCGCCTCGGCCAGAACAACATCATCGCCCCGGTTGAATCGATTTCGACCGGCGCCATCAGCATCGACCATGCGCTCGGGATCGGCGGCGTGCCGCGCGGCCGCGTCGTCGAAATCTTCGGGCCGGAATCGTCCGGCAAGACAACGCTGGCGCTGCAGATCATTGCCGAAGCCCAGAAGAAGGGCGGCATGGCGGCGTTCGTCGACGCGGAACATGCGCTCGACGCGGCGTATGCCAAGAAGCTCGGTGTCGATCTCGATAACCTCCTCGTGTCGCAGCCCGACAACGGCGAGCAGGCGCTCGAGATCGTCGAAGTGATCATCCGCTCGAACAGCGTCGACGTCGTCGTCGTCGACTCGGTCGCGGCGCTCGTGCCCCGCGCCGAGATCGAAGGCGAAATGGGCGAAGCGCAAATGGGCCTGCAGGCGCGACTCATGTCGCAGGCGCTGCGCAAGCTCACCGGCGCGGTGTCGAAGTCGAAGGCGTCGCTCATCTTCATCAACCAGCTGCGCGAGAAGATCGGCGTGATGTTCGGCAATCCCGAAACCACCACCGGCGGCCGCGCGTTGAAGTTCTACTCGTCGGTCCGCATCGACATTCGCCGCATCGGCGCCATCAAGGACGGCGAGGATGTCGTCGGCAACCGCACCCGCGTCAAGATCGTGAAGAACAAGATGGCCCCACCCTTCAAAGAGGCCGAGTTCGACATCATGTACGGCGAGGGCGTGTCGCGCGAAGGCGATCTGATCGACATTGCCGTCGAGCACAAGATCATCGAGAAGAGCGGCGCGTGGTTCGCCTACGGCGGCGAGCGCCTCGGCCAGGGCCGCGAGAACGTGAAGAGCTTCCTGAAGGAAAACGTCGACCTGCGCACCGCGATCGAAACCAAGGTCCGCGCTGCGCTGGGCATGACGAAGGAAGTTCCGGAACCGGTCGGCGTCTAGCTTGGACAGTTCTCTCCTGCATCACGTCATTCAGCTGCGCCGCCCGTGGCTGGATGATGTGATGCTTCTTGCCAGCGCGCTCGGCGCCGGCGGTTTCATCTGGTGGGTCACGGCCGTGATCACCATGGTCTTCCCCAGCAAGCGCGCGGCCGCCTGGCGCATGCTGCTCGCCGGGATTTTCACGTGGGCGATCAGCGAATACGGGCTGAAGCCGCTGTTCGATCGCGACCGTCCTTTCGAAGTGGATTCGACCATTACCGTCCTCGACGCGAGGCCGACGACACCGGCCTTTCCTTCCGGACATGCGGCAATGGCGGTCGCCTATGCGCTGGCCGGATCGCGGATGCTGCGCGGATCGGCGTGGGGGTGGTGGCCGCTGGCCGTCATCATCTCGGTCTCCCGCGTCTACCTCGGGGTCCACTGGCCGACCGACGTGATCGGAGGCGCCTTGCTTGGCCTTGCCTGCGCCTGGTTCGTCCTTGGGGGTCGTCCGCCGAGGGCGTCCGTTAAGCTCCAAAACTGACCATTCGTCCCTCAAATCAGCCAATTCAAGGCAGTATATGACTCTTTGGACACATTTGTGTCGTCAATGTCATATCAATTTGCTAAGGTAGAGCCAAGGGAGTTTGTAATGGTCCGCCTTTTAACGATCACAATCGCCGCCCTCTTGTCTCTTTCGTCCGTGACTGATTCCGCTGCCCAGGGTGTGCAGACCGGCTCGGTCAGGGGCGTCGTCAAGGACGCCACCGGCCAGGTAGTGCCGCAAACCGCGATTCACGCGGAGTCGCCCGCCCTGCAGGGCGCGCGCCTCACGGCGTCCGATCAGGCTGGCGCCTATCAGCTGACGGGCCTTGCGCCCGGCGACTACACCTTCAGGTTCGAGTTCGATGGCTTCCAGACCGTAACCAGCACGGTGCGCGTCAGCCTCGGATCGATCGAGCGCCTCGACGTGACGCTGCGGCCGGCGGTCACCGAAGCGGTCACCGTGACGGCGGCGACGCCGTCGCTGCTGACCCGCCGTGGCGGCGGCGCGAACATCCGCACCGCCGAGATCGAGATGCTGCCGACGGGACGCACGCCGTCGCTCGTCGCCGAGCTCGCGCCCGGCCTTACCAACAACACGCCGAACGTCAACCAGGTCACGATCTCGGGCGCGACTGCTTACGACAACGTGTTCATGCTCGACGGCGTCGACATCGGCGACAACCTGTTCGCGCGTCCCGACGATCTGTTCGTCGAGGAAGCGATCCTGGAAACGCAGGTGCTGACCTCCGCGGTGTCGGCCGAGTACGGCCGCTTCTCCGGCGGCGTCGTCAACGCCGTCACCAAGCGCGGCGGCAACATGTTTTCGGGCAGCGTGCGCAGCAACCTGACAAACGCGGCATGGACCGATGAAACACCGTTCGAAACAGCCGCGGGCCAGAAGCGCCAGAGCAAGATGGATCGGTATTACGAGGGCACGTTCGGCGGTCCGCTGCGCGAGAATCGCGCGTGGTTCTTCTTCTCGGGCCGCACGCAGTCGAGCAACACCAGCCTGACGCTGGCGCAGACCGCCGCGCCCTTCCAGCAGACCGACGATCAGCAGCGCTTTGATCTGAAGATCACCGCGAAGCCGATGACCAGCCAGACGGTGCAGGTCCAGTATATGGATCGGCGCCAGACCAAGTTCGCGCCGTCGCTGCCGATCACCATCGACCCGACCGGCGGCGATCACACCGACACGCCCGGCAACCTGTTCGTCGCCAACTGGGATGGCGTGATGGCGAATCGCTTCTTCGCCACCGCGCAGTACTCGCGCAAGACCAACCATCCGCGCTTCGGCAACACCAGCACGCGGCTGCAGGATTCTCCGTTCCTGACGATCGGCCGCGTCTCGCCAGGCGGCCTGCAGTTCGGCCCGATCTATTTCGATCGCACCGATCCCGAGGATCGCGACAACAACCAGCTGACCGGCAGCGTGTCGTATTTCGGATCGCGTCCGGGTCTCGGCACGCATGACGTCAAGGCCGGCGTTGAAGTGTTCTCGCTCGTGCTGCGCGGTGGCAATTCGCAGTCGTCAACGGGATATCTCTTCAACACCGACTACGCGAGCGTCGCGGGCCGTCCGCTGACGGATTCCACCGGCCGCGTCGTGCCGGTGTGGATCCCCGGTGCGACGACGGTGGGCAATACGCTGCCGACGCGCGGCGCCGAGCTCGACATCACCACCACGTCGCTCTACCTGCAGGATCGCTGGACGCTCTCGCGCCTGACGCTCGATCTCGGCCTGCGCTACGAGCACGTCGCCAGCGAAGCGACGGGCGGCGCGCCGAGCATCGGCGCGCAGTCGATCGTGCCGCGCCTGGCTGCGTCGTATCAGTTGCGCGAAGACGGCCGCACTGTCGTCGGCGCGTCGTATGCGCACTATGCCGGCCGTTACACCTCGAGCATCTTCGGCCGCAACACGCCGGTCGGGAACTCGGGCCGCGTCACGAGCCTCTACAACGGACCCGCGGGCCAGGGCTACGACTTTGCCCCCGCGTACGATCTCTCGAACTACACCGTGTCGTCGGGATCGTTCCCGACCGCCAACATCTTCCTCGACGAGGATCTGCAATCGCCGCTGACGCGCGAGTTCACGGTCTCGGCGGCGCAGGAGATCGGCAACGGCGCGGTGCGCGCGATGTATGTGTGGCGCAAGGCCACCGGCCTCGTCGAATCGTTCATCGACGACGCCACTGCCTCCGGCAAGACCACGGTCGCGCAGAACGGCACCACGTTCGGCGTCTTCGACAACGTCTACTACCGCAATTCCGATGACGTGGTCCGAAACTACCAGGCGCTCGAGACGATGGGCAACTACCGTCTGCGATCGAACTGGTTGGTCGCCGGTCACTGGACCTTGCAATTGAAGAACGAAGGCAACTACGAGGGCGAGGCTGCGAACGCGCCCGGCTCCGCCACGTTGCTCGGCGACTATCCCGAGCTGCTCGTCGCGGAGCGCAGCTTCCCGATGGGCCGTCTCGACGACTACCAGCAGCACAAGGTGCGCGTGTGGTCGACGTATCAGCTGAGCGCCGGCCGCTTTGGCTCGTTCGACATCACGCCGATGTGGCGCTACAACTCGGGGCTGACTTACAGCCTCGTGGCCAACAGCGTGCCGCTCAGCGCGGTTCAGCGCGCGCGCAATCCGGGCTACTCGCGCGTGCCGACGTCGCAGGTGCTGTTCTTCGACGAGCGCGGCAGCGAAGAGTTCGCGGGCTACGGCCTCGTCGATCTCGGCGTCACCTATCAGGTCCCGGTGTGGAAGTCGCTCAAGCCGTGGCTGAAGGTCGAAGTGCTCAACGCGCTCAACAACGACAAACTGATCGCGTGGGACACGACCATCACGGTTGATCCCGCAAGCGCGCTGGATGCCAACGGATTGCCGACCGGCTATCTGAAGGGCGCGCGCTTCGGCCAGGGCACGTCGACGGCGAGCTATCCGCGTCCCCGCCCGGGCCTGACCGGCGGCCGCACCTACATGGGCGCGTTCGGTTTCCGCTTCTAGTCACACTCCAACGAAACACAAACAGGAGATCAGAGTTTTTCTGATCTCCTGTTGGCTTGCACGCCCGAAAACCGCCGCGATATACTCGGAAGTCTCTCCTACCGGCCAGGTAGCTCAGTTGGTAGAGCATGCGACTGAAAATCGCAGTGTCGGCGGTTCGATTCCGTCCCTGGCCACCAACCTTCGCTCATGATCAGGCGAAGGTTGCCCACCGTAGCTCGCCGGGAACACTCACGAGCGAAGGTGGGCCTTTCAAAACGCAACGAGCTTCGGTTGGCAGGCCGTTGTGACTCATGGCAAGCCACACCGCGTCGATGTTCTTGATCGCAATCGCGTGTTCAAATTCGCGCTCGCGAGAGCCGAAATGTGCATCTAGCGTTGGCACGTTTGGTGCTATCCCATTTTTCATGTTGTGGCAAACAAGCGTTCGGAACGCGTTGCTTTGCAAGCGCTGTGGCAGCCGGATCGTCGTGGCTTGCGAGCCACCGACACATGAAACCGATGTTATTCGAAGGTTTAGCTTTGCGTGCCCGGCCTGCCGCGGCTGGAATGCCAACGTGCGCCTTGCCGGGATAGCGGTCGAACGCGTATTTCTCGATCCGCGCTCGCGAACGCGAGCCGAAGATCAACCTCAGCCTTAGGCGTAATTCTTATACACGCCTCAGACGAAATTACGCGATCTTCTGGCGCGTAAGCTCTGCCATTCAAGTTCGAAAACTTATCCCATTACTTCCTCCGACAAAGCTCGATCATCTCTGGCCGGCGCTTCAGTGCGGCACGAACGGCCGCGCGGAGATCATCGAGCGCGACACACTCGATCAGCCGTTTCCAGATGACCGTCCTCGACTTGGTCATCACGCCGCGCGCATGGCCGGCGTTCCGCAAGCATTCGAGCGCTTCGTCACGCCACAGTAACTTGGCGATCGACAGCGAATGCGGCGAAGGATTGAGGGCCGCTTCCTTGATGACTCGAAGAGCCAGCCGGTTCTCGAGCTCGAAGATCGCGATCTGCCCCCACCACTCCGGTACGCGTGCGGCTTCGAGCGTCTTCGCCGGCGCGACCAGCCATGCCCGATCGACGACCTTCGAGTAGATGCGGCACTGATTCGGGAATCGCCTCAGCGTGTCGGACGGACTTTTGATCTCGTAGCCGCTCAACTCGCCGTTCACTGTCGCGACGTCGACGCGAACATCGCCCTGGCAGAGGCCGAGCTCCTCGAGCAACCGGGTGTCGCTGCCTCTGTGAGCGTCTTCGAGATATTCGCGCAGGAGGGCGCGCACGTCGGGATCGACAGCGCGGCGGGCGCTGGCTTTACGCCCGATGAAGAGTGTCAGATTCTCCAACCGTCACGTTGCAGCTGCGGTGGACCGATCGTGTGCCAGGCTTGATCCTCGAGCTCCGTATAGATCTCATCGAGCCGCGATCGAAATGACGTCTCGCCCTTGAAGCTTTCCTGCGTCACGACACCATCGGCCCTGCGCCAGATGATCTCGTACGTCCGCGATGCGCTGTTGTAGCGGGTTTCGATGCGCATCGATTCGCTCTCCCGCTCGAACAAATAAACCATAGATCCCTTTGATTGTACAGCTACAGCCGAGGCTGGAGATTGTGCCCGATGTTACAGAAAAACTGGAATCCAGTGTGATGCAATGACTGCGTACTCGTATGGACGCGAAGGATTGGCGGTTTCCAATGGCCTGTCCTGCTTGCACGGTGGCTGCCGGCATCCCAGCTCGGGCGACTACGACGGTCAGTGGACACGTCTCGCTCGATCTTCGCTGCAGTAATTGTCGGCACGAGTGGACGATTTCAGCACCATCCCCCGCAATATTTTCGTTCCGGAAGAAGGACGATCGACGATCGTCCAGCACCTTAGCGAAGAAGGAGTAGCCTGCTAGGCTGCGGCCAGACGCTTGACAGCCTCGACGACAATGTCGGGCGGCGATGGCTTGCGGATCACGGCGGTGAAAAACTCGCTGATCTCAGGCTGGGGCACCCGCGCGGTGTAGGCGATCAGTCGGGTGTCGCGCAGTTCATCGATCGCCTTGATGAGGCGCGCCGCTTCGATGCCGTCGAGCACCGGCATCGCCACGTCCATCACGATCACGGCGGGCTGCAGCTCGTAGGCGGCGAGCACCGCCTCCAGACCGTTGGTCGGCGTTCTCGAGGAGCACCGAGAGCCAATCGCGGCTGTCCTCGTAATCATCGACCACGAGCACCGCGATGCCGAGCCCTCTCTCAATGCCGAGACGGCCTTCGGGACCGCACATATCGGTGGCGAGCCGCTCAGCGGCGAGCGTGTGCTCCCGCGCACCGACACAGAGCTGGCGGACCGCGGCGACATCCGTGGCGCTGCGCAACATCTGGGATTGCAGGACCTTCGACAGGTGATCGGCCGGCGAGCCCTCGTGATTGGTCCACGCGACTCGCGCGTGCTCGAAGGCCGATTCCGCGTCGGTGAGGAACTTCCGGACCGCCAGCTCGTGATGCGCGGCCTTCGTCGCGAGCCGGCGGGAGCCTTCGCGAACCCGCGCTATGTGCTCGATTGAAAAAGGTGCCGCCATAATATGCCCGTCGTCCGACCGTCCATTAACTCGGAGGCTGACACGACGTCCCAGTGGGCGCAGCAGCAGTCTTAGAAGTAAATTGTATCTTACAGCACATTGTAAGGTATTGTACGTTCTGGCCGGTGGACGGGGTGCCAACCTCTTCTGTCGGTTCGCTTTTCTGAGCTGCGCCTGGCAATCCGGCCGAGCCCTCCAGTCTCATCGAAGCTCCTGACGCGTTTGTCAGGATCGCTCGGAGGAGACTATGGCTACCACGCGCGCATCAGCTCGTCTTCTGCCCGACGGCACACCGCTCCGCAATCGCTTGCTGGCCGCTCTGCCAACGGATCTCTACGCCAGGGTCGCGAGCGACATACGCATGGTCAAGGTGGCCGTGGGTGACACGCTGCTCGAAAACGGCGTCGCCATCAGTCATGTCTACTTTCCGAATACCGGCGTCTACTCCGTCACCAATGAAATGCGCGACGGCGAGCTCGTCGAAGTCGCAACGGTGGGCTTCGAAGGCATGCTGGGCATCAACGTGTTTCTCGGCGACATGCTGGGCGCGGGGCGATCGCTGATGCAGGTCCCGGATGGAACGCTACCGAAGATGGCGGTCGGCCGATTCCTGAAGCTCACCGCGGAGCCCGGCCCGTTTCGTGCGGCGGTGAGCCGCTATGCGCAGGCGAACGTGCTGCAGCTGATGCAGGGTACCGCATGCAACGCGCTCCACTCGCTCGAACAGCGCTGCTGCCGGTGGCTGCTGCAAACCCAGGATCGCTGCGGCGAGGATGAATTCCTGTTGAAGCACGAGTTCCTGGCGATCATGCTTGGCGCGACACGGCCGCG
>Ga0193741_1000464_pt1 | contig 11949 bp, 9 predicted proteins | sample L2s2metaG_FD_143059 | JGI IMG/M metagenome (GOLD analysis project Ga0193741, IMG submission 143059) | Soil microbial communities from a riparian zone of the East river system, Colorado, United States - L2s2 | ecosystem: Environmental > Terrestrial > Soil > Riparian zone | place: USA: East River...
CGAGCCGGACGTCGTCTGCGGCTGCCTTGACCTCGTCCGGCGCGTCGCCGATCGCCACGCCTCGACCGGCCCAACGCAGCATCTCGATGTCGTTCCGGCCGTCACCGAACGCCAGTACATCGGCCGCTGAGACACCGAAGCCCGCTGCGACTTCGGCAAGCCCGGTTGCCTTGTTCACGCCATCCGGGGCTATGTCGAGCCAGGCACTCCAGCCGACAAAGTAGCTGACACCCTGCAAACCGAGGTGGCGAGCCAGCGCGACGAAATCTTCCTCAGAGCGTGTCGGATCTCTCACGATCACCCGCGTCACGGGCCGTGAGCTGAGCTGTTCGGCATCCTCGATGATCAACTCCCCGGTCAGGTCATCACCCGGAAAATGATCATTGAGCCGGTACCCGCGACCGATCTCTTCCACCGCGATCAACGTGCCAGGCGCAAAGCTCTCAACCTGAGCGATCACAGGTCGCGGGTCAAAGGTGATCGCCTTGATGATCTCCTGCGGCGGATACCGAACGATCACGGCACCGTTGGAGCAGACGGTCGGTCCAGGCGGTAGCCCGAGCTCGTCGAAGAGCGGCCTGGTGCCGTGCCAGGACCGACCAGTCGACAGCACCACCGGCACGCGAGACTGGACGACCAGGTCCACCGCTTCGGCCACCGTAGGCAGCAGCAGGCCGTTGCGATCGACCAAGGTGCCATCAATGTCCAGCGCGACCAGGCGCGGGCGCCAGCCCTGACCAGCTGAGTCTGTCAACGCGGGGTCAGTGCCTCCCGGCCTCCCAAGTAGGGCCGTAGCGCCTCTGGAACGCGCACCGATCCATCACCCAGTTGGTGATTCTCCAAGATCATGACGATGGCCCTGGTCATCGCGCACAACGTCCCATTCAAAGTCGCGACCGGCGCGGTGCCGGAATCGAAGCGGGCCCGGATGTTGAGTCGACGTGCCTGGAAATCGGTGCAGTTGGAGGTCGAGGTGATCTCTCGATAACGATCTTGACTCGGCACCCAGCTGTAAAGATCGTATTTGCGCGTGGCACTCAGACCAAGATCACCAGCAGCTAGCTCGATCACCTGGAAGGGAATCTCCAGCGCAGTGACGAAGTCCTTCTGCCACTGCAGCAACCGCTGATGCTCTGCTGCGGAATCCTCCGGCGCGCAGAAGACGAACATCTCGACCTTGTCGAACCAGTGCACCCGAAAGATGCCTCTGGTGTCCTTCCCATGGGAGCCTGCCTCGCGCCGATAGCTGGGGCTGAAGCCGACATAGCGGCGGGGCAGCGTGTCGGGATCGAGAAACTCATCGGCGTGGTAGGCCGCGAGCGGAACCTCCGCGGTCCCGACAAGATAAAGATCATCTTCTTCGAGATGGTAGACATCCTGCGCGGCCTGCCCGAGGAAACCGGTGCCCTCCATCGCCTGCGGCTTGACCAGCGCTGGCGGGATGAACGGAATGAAGCCGTTCCCGATCGCAATATTCATCGCCAGGTTGATCAACGCCAGTTCGAGCTCTGCCCCTTGACCGGTGAGGTAGTAGAAGCGGGACCCAGACACCTTGGCGCCGCGTTCCATATCGATGGCCCCGAGCAGCTGACCGAGCTCCAGATGATCTTTGGGTCGAAAGCCCTCGGCAGCGAAATCGCGTGGCGTACCGAGGGTCTCCAACACGACATAGTCGTCCTCGCCGCCAATGGGCACGTCTTCAGAGACCAGATTCCCGACCTGACGCAGCATCTGGTCGAAGGCGATCGCAATCTCGTTCTGAGCCGCTTCGGCCTTCTTGACCATATCGGCAAGCTCCTTGGTGCGGCTCAGCAAGCTCGTACGCTGCTCGCCGCTGGCCTGTGCCACCTGCTTGCCAAGCGCCTTCTGCTCGGCCCGGAGCTCCTCATAGTGAGCAATCGCGTTGCGACGCGCCTCGTCCGCCGTGACCAGATCGTCGACCAGAGACTCCGACTCGCCGCGGGCCCGCTGAGACGCGCGTACCCGGTCTGGATCGAGGCGGAGCACCTTGACATCAATCACCGGGCAAGCCTAACCATGAGAGCGCAGAACCCGGCCAAACCGACACCACTCTTGGGCGCTGCTGCCATGATGAAGCGGTTATGGTCCGCCGGCCCCCGTCCCGATCGTCGATTCTCATCGCAATCTCGTTGCTGGTGGCTTTCGTCGTCTGGACCTGGCTCACCTTCAGCTCATCGGCTTTCGCGGCCTTTGATCAACGTACTCTCGCGCCGCCGCTGGATCCGACCTCCAGGGCCGCAGAGATCGGTGCTGCTTTCGCCCTTTTGACCTGGCCGGGCTTTGAGTACGCCGCGCTGGCGGCAATCGCCTTGTGGGCGGCGCGGCGCCGATTGCGTCAGCTCGCGGTGGCGTTGATCTTGGTGATCGTCTTTAGTTGGGGCGGTGTAGCGGCGCTCAAGCTCATCTTCCAGCGGTCGCGACCGGAACAGGCGCTTGATTTGCTCACCTCAACCGGCCACTCCTACCCGTCCGGCCACGTTGCCGGCGCCGTTGCTCTCTCGATCGCTGTTGGCGCGACTTTTGCCGTGACAAGGCAGACCGTGAGAGCACGCGTCCTCTGGCAGGTCGGCTCCGGGCTCCTGGTACTCGCCGTCGCAGTCGATCGCTGGCTTGTCGGCGGGCACTACATCACCGACATCGTGGGCGGCGCATTGTGGGGAGCGCTCGCTGCGACAGCCGCGTTGCTTGTGGCGGGTGTCAGCGTGCCGATTCCCCATGAGCTCGTCGGCGAGATCGTCCGCGGGCGGGCGGTCGCGGAGGAGATTCCAGCCGCGCCGCTGCGGCGGGCCGCGGTCATCTTCAACCCGGCCAAGGTCACCGACTGGATTACGTTCCGGCGGCACGTGGAATACGAGCTGAAGAGTCGCGGCTGGGACCGGGCGCTCTGGTTTGAGACCACGAGTGAGGATCACGGGCGGACGATGACTGAGCAAGCCGTGCGCGAGAAGGTTGATCTGGTGCTGGGAGCCGGCGGTGACGGCACGATCCGCGTGATCTGTTCCGGGCTTGCCCACACCGGAATTCCGTTCGGCCTGATCCCTGCTGGCACGGGCAATCTGCTGGCTCGCAACATCGGCATCCCGCTGGACGAAGTGGCTGCGCTTGACGTTGCCTTCGACGGTGTCGACAAGGCGCTGGACCTGGTACGCCTTCAGCTCGACGACCAGCCGCCTGACCATTTCGCCGTTATGGCGGGCATTGGCCTGGATGCGGTGATCATGGAACGTGCCGATCCAAAGATGAAGAAGGCCGTCGGCTCAGCCGCCTACTTCGTTTCGGCGGCGCAAAACGCCAATCATCCCGCTATGCACGCCACCATCGCAGTCGATGATCAGCCGCCGATCAAGCGCCGCGCGCACCTCATCGTCGTTGGCAATGTCGGTTTCCTGATGGCCAACATCCAACTGATTCCGGGCGCCCGGGCCGATGACGGAATGCTGGACGTGTTGATCGCCTCCCCGCGAACGCTCAGCGACTGGATCAGGTTGACGACGCGGGTCTTGACCCGGCGCAAGCAGCCTGACGACCAGCTGGATCGGCTCACCGGTCACAAAGTCACCATCACCGTGGAGGAGCGTGATCATGTTCAGCTTGACGGCGACACCGTCGGGGAATGCAACACCTTAACTGCTGAAGTGGTGCCCGGTGCACTGCGGCTGCGGGTACCGAAGTCAGTGCAGGAGCGTCCTGCTGTCGACGGCGAGATCAGCACCGCGACGCGCTCAGGACGCGTTCAGGCACGTGGCCTGCAGGGTGTCAGCCGCGCAGCTTCCGAAGCCAGGTCTCGGCTGCGAGGTACTCCTCGTTAGACGTGCCCTCGCGGATGATCGGCTCAGTCAGGTCGGCCCGGGGGTAGCTGCCGAGGAAGACCACGTCGCGGCAGACCCGATGCAGTCCCATCATTGCCTCGGCCAGCCGCGCGTCATCGATGTGGCCCTCGGCGTCAACGCTGAAGCAGTAATCACCGAGGGTCTTCTTGGTCGGACGCGACTCGATCCGGCATAAGTTCACGCCGCGGCTGGCGAATTGCTCGAGGATCTCGAGAAGCGCACCCGGATGGTCGTCGCGCATGAACAAGACCAGGGTGGTCTTGTCGGCCCCAGTGGCCGGGCCGACTTGACCAGGCCGCGAGACCAGCACAAATCGCGTGACCGCGTCGGGATTGTCAGCAATATCCTTTGCAACCGGCACCAGGCCGTGCAGCTCACCGGCAATCTCTGCACAGATCGCACCATCAAACCGCGAGCGTGGATCGGCTACTTCTGCCGCGGCGGCCGCAGTCGAGCCGCCCTCGGTGATGATCGCCTGGCCTAAGTTGCGGGCGAGCCAGTCGCGGCATTGGGCTGCCGCGTGTGGATGGGTGAGCACGCGGCGTACGTCCTGCAGTAGCGTCCCGCTGCGGGCAAAGAGGGTGAACTGAACCGGGAGCAACACCTCGCGGATGATCCTCAGTGGTTCGCCATTTGTCAGATTGTCGAGCGTCGCAGTGACCCCACCTTCGACTGAGTTCTCGATCGGCACTAGTGCGGCGGCGACATCGCCATCACGGACAGCCTGGAGGGTTTGCCCGACCGTCGTGTACGCGGTGGGATCGTCGGGCAGTGCGGGGAGCGTCAGAAGCGCTTGGTGGGTGAAGGTTCCAACCGGTCCGTAATAGCCATAGTGGCTCGGTAGGACTGGCAGTGACGGCACTAGCACCGGCTCAGGCTATCTCTCCGTGAAACCGTCGCTAGACCATTTCTCACCTGAAGCGCTGCGCCGAGCTCAGGGCGACCAATGAGCCGGTCTGTCGCGCATCGAGCCGCTCGGCCGCGGTCTCACCGCGCCGCGCCACCGGCACGGAGGATGTTGCAGCGGCCAGGCCCGAAACAGGCATCCCGGCGTAGACCGACTCGGCTCGCTCGACGAGATAGGTCTCGTGCCAGATGCCGACTGCGCCTGGAGCCTGCCGCGCCCGGCGGTTGAATGCAGCCCAGGCTGGACGATGGGCGGCAGTCCGGTCGCTGGCGTAGTGGTACAGCTTCTCGTGCGAGTTCCAGTACTGCACAAGAAGCGGTCCGCCGGCGCCGAACGTAAGCCGATAGCCGAGCAGGCCGGAGTCCGTGTCCTTCGACAACTCGGCGAGCATCGCGGGCATGGCACCGAACACCGGGAGCCACAAGTCTGGTCGCCACGGTTTGTTGATGCGCATCCCGATCAGGAACACGACAAGCTCACCGTCATAGTCGTGAGTCATACGTCCCGGAATCACGGCAGCCACGAGGTCCTCCGATATATTGGATAGTGCAACTCTCTAATATTGGAGAGTAGCACTATCCAATGTCAAGGCGAAGGCCACCATGCGAATTTCTGAACTGTCCTCACAGGCGGGTGTCCCGATCGCGACGATCAAGTTCTATCTGCGGGAGCATCTGCTGCCTGAGGGCATTCGTACTGCGGCGACCCAGGCGCAGTACGACGAGAGCCACGTGGCGCGGCTGCGCCTCATTCGAGCGCTCCTGGGCCCAGCCGGGCTCTCCGTCGCGGCCGCACATCAGGTGATTCAGGCGATCGAGAAACCGCCCGAGTCCCTGCACGAGCTGCTTGGGGTGGCTGCAGCAGCCGTGGCCGGGCCGGTCGACAGCACCAAAGGACAGCCGCGCGTCCACGAACTGATGCAGCAGTGGGGATGGCAGATCGACGAGAAGGACTACCAAACCCATGCGGCGTTGGAGGACGCACTCCGCGCGCTCGAAGAGGCGGGCGTCGAACTGGCTGAGGGCGTGCTCGATTTCTATCGGGACCACATGCTGCAGATCGCGCAATTCGAGATCGACAATGTGCCGACCGATTCACCGACCGCAGCTGTGCGGTATGTGGTACTTGGCACGGTCCTGCTCGAACCGATCATTCTCGCCCTTCGTCGACTGGCTGAGCACGAGGTTTCGGCTCGTCGTTTCGGCTAATGGCGGTCGACCCTCAGAAACTGACACTCGTTCCCCCGGCCGCAGTCTCACCGGCGTGTCGTTGGAACTGGCGTCAGATTCTGAGGGAGGTACTTCCCGTCAGAATCTGACGCCAGCCATCCCTAGACGGAAACGTGTGCTCAATCGGCCGCGGGAAGCCATTCTTGCCGTCTTGCGATGAGAAACGGCGACCGCACCATCCGGCAGCTCTCGGGGTCACGCAGCAAGATGATGCGTCAATCGGGTAGATGGTCAATTTCTGCCGCGGCCACGCATGCCACGTACAGCTTGAAAGACTGGCCTCCGTGGCTGTCTCCGAGGGGTTCATTGCCGGCCTGCCCAAGGCTGAGCTGCACGTCCACCATGTTGGCTCGGCCTCGCTTCGCGTCGTCGCTGAACTTGCGGAGCGGCACCCGGGAACAGTGCCCAGCGATCCGGAGGAGCTGGCACAGTTCTTCGTTTTTGACGACTTCGCGCACTTCGTCCGGAACTACCTCTCGGTGGTCGCGCTGATCAAGACCGCCGAGGACATACACTCGCTGACCTACGGCGTCGCCGCCGACATGGCGGCTCGCAACATCCGGTACGCAGAACTGACAGTGACGCCCTACCTCTCGATCACCGATGAGTTGCCCGCGGAGGCGTTTCTCGAGGCGATCGAGGACGCCCGTCGCGCCGCCTACCGTGATCTTGGTCTGGAACTGCAGTGGATCTTCGACATCCCCGCCGATTTCGGCGTGCCCGCAGCCGAGCTGACGGCTTCGGTTGCCCTTGATCACGACGTGCCCGCGCTGGTCGGCCTGGGCGTCGGAGGATCAGAGCAGGGCTTTCCGCGTTCCATGTTTCGTGATCAGTTTGACCGAGCCCGGGCGGCGGGCTTGCACAGCGTGCCGCACGCCGGCGAGACCACCGGCCCCGAGACCATCTGGGACGCCCTGACAAGTCTGGGCGCCGAGCGGATCGAGCATGGCATCGCAGCTGTGGATGACCAGCGTCTGCTGGAACACCTGGTGGAGCACAAGATCGCGCTGGACGTCTGCCTGACGTCCAACGTCGCCTTACGTGTAGTGTCCGAACTTGATCATCACCCGATCCGCGAGCTGGTGTCAGCCGGGGTCATAGTGACGATCAACACTGACGATCCACCAATGTTTGGCACTGATCTCAACACCGAGTACGCCATCGCGGCGAGATTGCTGAACCTCGATGAACGTGGTCTGAGCGAACTCGCCGTCGCAGCTGTCGACGCATCCTTCGCCAGCCCCAAGACCAAGGACGCTTTGCGTGCTGAGATCAGCTCCTACGCCGCGACACCAGCGCCTTGACCGTCGCCGAAGCTCTGGGCCCGTGAATTCGGACGGGCCCAAGCAATAAGGTTTCTCAATGAGCCCACTGACCGAACTCTCGCTGACGGGCCGGGTCGCGACCCCGGCTGACCCTGACTGGGACCAGGCCCGCCAAGCCTGGAACCTCGCCGTCGATCAGCACCCCGCCGCAGTCGCGTTCGCCGAAGGCGCCGACGACATCGCTGCAGTGATCAGGTACGCCGCCGCGCATGAGCTCAAGGTCCTCGGCCAGACGACTGGGCACGGCGCTGCTCCCGTCGGCCCGGTCGAGGACACGATTGTGATCAAGACCGAGCGCATGCGCGGGATCGAGATCGATCGCGGGGCCATGACCGCCCGTATCGAGGCCGGGGTGCTGGCGATGGAGCTCGCCGTTGCAGCCCAGGAGGCCGGGCTCTGCTTCCTTCCGGGCTCTTCACCCAACATCGGCGTCACCGGCTACACGCTCGGCGGCGGACTGGGCTGGCTCGGCCGCCACTACGGCTTTGCTTGTAACCGGGTCGAGGCGCTCGAGGTCGTGACCGCAGACGGCGAGTCCCGCCTGATTGACCGCGAGTCCGAGCCCGAGCTTTTCTGGGCGATGCGCGGCGGTGGCGGGAGCTACGCAATCGTCAGCGCAATGCACCTCCGCCTGCTGCCCATCGCCGAAGCCTTTGGCGGCGCGCTCGTGTTCCCGGCGGAGGTCGGGGCCGAAGCGGTGCGGACCTACCGCGACTGGGCGGCAACCGCGCCTGAGGAGATCTCCACGCGCATTAGGTTCCTGCGCCCGCCGCCGCTGCCCGACGTACCGGAGCCGCTCCGCGACAAGCCACTGCTGACCATCGACGGAGCCCTCGTCGGCGACCTGAACCAGGGCGACGAGCTGATCGCGCCGCTGCGCAATATCGGCGAGCCGATCATGGACACCTTTGCCCGGATGCCGGTCTCAGGGCTGGGCCGCATCCACATGGACCCAGAGCCGCCGGTCCCCATCCTCGGCCACGCGGTGCTGATCCGCGAGCTCACGAACGAAGGGATCGACGCCTTCTTCGAGCGGGTCGGACCCGAGGCGGGGTCGCCGTTATTGCTCGCCGAGTTAGCTCACCTCGGCGGCGCGCTGGGCCGGCCGGCCGAGGACGCCGGCGCACTTTCGCACCTCGACTCCGACTACGTGATGTTCGCAGCCGCCATACCGATGACTCCGCAGCTGGGCGCGACGATCACCGGGCATCTAGACGCGCTCCAGGAGGCCATGTCACCGTGGGCCGGCGAGGGCCAGTACTTCAACTTCGCCGAGCGGCCGTCCGACATCGAGGCGATCTTCGGCACCGCCGTGTGCGAACGCCTCTCGGCGGTGAAGCGCCAGTGGGATCCGAATGGCATCATCCGCGCCAACCACGTGCTGAGCCTTGCCAGCGCCTGAGCCCCAGCTGCCTGAGCTACCGCCCGAGATCAGCTCCTACGCCGCGACGCCAGCTCCTTGGCCGGGACTGCAGTCTGCTGAGAACGCGCTGCTTTGGAGGGCGAACTGCGCGGTGGCGGTGCCTTGCTGGGCGTCGTACGCGGGTCGGTGACGGTCGGTGAGGATTGTGCCGGCGGGGCTTTCTGCTTCTTGAAGGGGAAGAGCTCGGGACGATCAGGCTGACGCCACCACAAGATCACGGCAAGAACCATTGTCATCTGAATGATCGGCGATACGGTGTCCCGCAGCCGGGTGGCGGTGAAGTCGAGAACAGGACCAACATCGATCGCCCGACCCGGCACGTACGCCAGCGACAATGCTGCGCCTCTGATCAACATGATCTTGTCGAGCTTGCTGGCCGCCAGCACCGCGAGCGGCATCCAGGCGAGGAGGTCGTACCAGGAAAGCGTGTACATGGAGGTGATCAGCCACGCGACCGACAGCACCAACGCGGTTCGCAGAGCGATCGTGAGCGGATCCCGCCGTAGGTCGACATCCTTGTCCAGACCTGGAGCCGGAGTCCAGGGCACCACCCGGGAGAGCATCCAGGCGATCACGATCAAGCCGATGTAGGAGATGACTCCGATAATGACCTTGGCCTGGAATCCAGTGAGGAAGACATCCAAAAGGCGATAGAACGGATTGGCCCAAGACCCGACCGAGACATAACCACCGTTGCGGAGCGCCTGCAAGAACGCCGTTGGCTGCCACAGCACGTAGGCCAAACCCATCGGGACAACAGTGCCCAGGCAGAGCAACAGCGCCTTCTTCGGTTCTCGCCGGTACGCCCACAACATGGCGAGGCCCCACAAACCGATACTGATTTTCGCGCACCCAGCAAGCCCGATGCCGAGGCCTGCTACGAACGGGTTCTTGCGCATGAACAGTAAGCCGCCCACCGCAAACATCACTGCCAGCGATTCGTTGTGCGCACCGGCCACCACAGCCCAGATCAACAACGGATTCGCGATGGTCAGCAGTGCGACGCGCCCCTGCCGCCGGGTATCGCCACGCGCCAGCAGCAGCACCCCGGCACACGCCAAAATGAACGGCACAACCGAGAACAGCTGCAGCCAGAACACGATGTCGTGCATGTTCTCGCCACCGAGTTTGTTCGCGGTGAGCTGGGTCCAGGAGGTAATCGGGCCGTACACGCTCGGGGTGTCCTGCCACGGTCGCTCGGTCCAGCGAAGTACAGGATCGAACTGGCCGCGGAACACCTCGGCTGGGGTGATGTCGTACGGATCCCGCCCGATCGCCTGCAGCCGCCCGTACGCGGCGTACATCAACACGTCCGCCGAGGTCATCGGTGGCACGCAGATGGTCAGCAGGCTGAGCACCGCGCCGAGCCCAAAAATCTTCTTGAACTTGGGTTTCCAGCCGTCAGCGAGCGCCCGCATGCCAACCCAGAGTCCGAGTGCGCCGAGCAGGATCGCGGCCCAGATCAGCAGCGAAACGAACCACTCGTTGGGCTCCACTACACCACCCGGCAGATACCAGGGAGGCAGGTAGGACTCCCGGGGACCCAGTGTCAGTGTGACGGCGGAGGGTCCGAGGAAGCCGGCAAGCAGGGTTAGCGCGGTGGCGCCAACGATTCCGAACAATGCAAACCGGTGGTTGCGATGCCACATCTCGGGCCGGTAGGGGGGCATTGGCGGCTTTGCCGGATTCCCGCTCCGGCGCTTCTGCTTGGTCGCCGTCATCGATTCATGCCTGCTTACCTCGGAGTCGTCTGAGCACACCAGTCACGCCACCGGAAGCCTTCAAGTCCTTCAATTCGGCCTGCACCAGGCCCCGGGCCGCTAGCGCGCGTGTCACATCGCGCAGCTGAGCTGCCCTATGCAACTGAGCACCGAGATCGGTGCCAGTTGCGCGATGACGCAGGTCGATCTCAATCTCTTGGATCTTCAACCCGGCCCGCAGCACATCGATAGTCATACCCACTTCCAGCCCCCAACCGGCTGCCAACGGACTGGCAAGTTCGAACGCTCGCCGAGTGAGACAACGCTGGCCAGAAAGCGGAGCCTGAGGGGTCCAGCCGGTCAGCTCGGCAATCCCCCGCCTTGCGGTGTTGACGACCAAACCCAGGCCGCCTGGCACGCCACCATCAGCAGTGAGTTGAGCCGGCAGCACCGCGATCGTGAGGTCCGCCTCACCCTTGACCACCGGCGAAATCAGTGGCGCGCAGTTCGCGGCGGAATCGGAAAGATCGGCATCGAGCAGCAGCAGTGATCCTGCTTCCGGCCGTTTGTCGCGCTGCTCGATCACGCCCAGCCCGTTAACCGCAGACTCCACTGCGGCAGCTTTGCCTCGATTGCGAGTATGGGAAACTACGATCGCCCCGGCACCCGCCGCATAATCCGCCGTACGGTCGCTGCTGCCGTCGTCGCAAACGATCACGATCTCGACACCGGGGAGGTCCCTTGCCGCGGCGACGGTTGCGGCGATCCGTTGCTCCTCGTCCTTAGCCGGGATGACGCACGCGACTCGGGACAGGTCGGAGCTCATTCAGCCAAGGCTAGTCCGGCAACGCTGCGCGCTTGGCGAGTTCCGACAATCGGTAATCTCCTCGTCATGTCGATTGAGGCGGTAACTGCACCGGGGGTCCGGTCCGAGGTTGGCCGATTGCGTACGGTGCTGTTGCATCGTCCTGGCAATGAGTTGAAGCGGTTGACGCCGCGGAACAACGATGCACTGCTGTTCGACGGGTTGCCATGGGTGGACCGGGCGCAGGCCGAGCACGACGCGTTCGCCGAAACGCTTCGCAGTCGCGGAGTTGAGGTGCTGTATCTCAGCACGCTGCTGATCGAGACATTGGCCGACCCCACGGCGCGTGCGAAGGCGATCCAAGATCTTGCCTCCGATATCCGGCTGGGTGAGACGCTGCGGAACTACTTTCTGGGTTATCTCGCTGATCTTGGTCCGGAAGAGCTGGCCGAGATCATGATGGCTGGCCTCCGCAATGACGAAGTGCAGGGTACGGGCAGCCTGGTCGCGGCTCTGTACGGAGGCGACCATTTCCTGATCGATCCGCTCCCCAACCTGCTCTTCACACGCGACTCCAGCGTGTGGATCGGAGACCGGGTCACGATCACCTCATTGGCCATGCCGGCCCGCCGGCGCGAAACCCAACTGACCGAACTGATCTATGAGTTTCATCCGCGGTTTGTGGGAGCCGAGCGGATCCACGGCTGGC
>Ga0193741_1000467_pt1 | contig 11935 bp, 15 predicted proteins | sample L2s2metaG_FD_143059 | JGI IMG/M metagenome (GOLD analysis project Ga0193741, IMG submission 143059) | Soil microbial communities from a riparian zone of the East river system, Colorado, United States - L2s2 | ecosystem: Environmental > Terrestrial > Soil > Riparian zone | place: USA: East River...
ATGATATTCGATGACATAATATCTCCAGATTACACTGACCATGGTCAGTCTGCGTATATGGGCTCTCCTGGAAGAGGTGTTACTGGAGCAAAGAATGATCTTAAGAATTCTTTCGATAAATTGGACGACTTTAAATATGTGGTAGAGGCATTGATTGCCTCACCATGGTATCCTGATCTTGTAGGCGCATATTGGAAAGGATCATTGACACCAAAATTGACTTCTGACACTCAACAAACTAGTAAAATAATTGACGTCAGAGGCGTAAGTATATACCGCATTCAGAATGGAAAAATGGTTGAAACCTGGCATGTAGTTGATGGTGTGCTACCGAAAATTTTTGGGCAAAAAACGATAACGAAAAAATGAAAAGAAAACCCTATTGAGTTGGTGTTTTAGCAACCAGTCCTAAACATGACACAATATGAGAAGCGCATCAATCATCCTTATATCTGCGTCATGCCTCCATCGACGAACAGTTCTATACCGGTGACCCATAGAATATTCAACATCTGTATCGTAGTCATGGGTGAATCATTTGAAGAAAAGGACAAGGCGGTAAACCTTATGATGAGCAATGCGCTAAGGCTTTAAAATCTCATCTTACATAATCTTATCTAATCGATCTAACAGAGGAGAACTCATCGACTAATGAATCCTCCATCAACCAACAATGTGTGACCTAATACAAAAGATGCTCTGTCAGATAATAACCAAACCACTGCATTTGCAATCTCTTCTGGATCTGCAATGCGTCCTATTGGATGCATTGATCTAAGCGTTTCTACAAACTGCTTGTTGTCTTCAGCAGCTTGTTTAAGCATATCAGTTTCAACTCCACCTGGAGCAACAGCGTTTATTCTGATTCCAGATTTGGCATATTCTAGCGCAGCTGATTTGGTCAGCCCAAGCACAGCATGTTTGCTTGCGATATAAATTGGCATCTGTGGAAATCCCATCACGCCGGCTCCGGAAGACATGTTTACTATTGCTCCTCCTCCTGTTCTGATCATCTGCGGAATCTCATATTTCATAGACAACCAAACGCCTTTGACATTTACGTTCATGATCTGATCAAAAACATTTGATGTCTGTTCTACTAATGGTGTCATCGTTTCTCCTATACCAGCATTATTAAATGCATAATCAAGCCTATCGTACGTCTTAACGGTCTTCTCTACGAGTGCTCTGACATCATCTTCGTTTGCCACATCGGTCTTCACAAAGACGCCGTCACTTCCAGCTTCTTTGACTAGCTGCACGGTTTCCTCTCCTTCTTTGGTACGGCGAGCGGCTATCGCAACATTAACTCCTTCTTTCGCAAGAGCAACTGCAGTTGCCCTTCCAATGCCAGAACTACCACCTGTTATGATCGCAACTTTTTGATTTGTCATTTTTGTATATCGAATATTTGTTCTCACATTATTTATTACTGTCGATACTAATGTTCTAAATAGTAGTAGATAGCAGATTCATAATATTGCTGCTAATCAGCACTAGGATAGTCCCTATTTGAAACTGAAATAGACGAATCTGGAAATTTTATTGAAAAACTTTGGGAATGGAAATAAAATATCATAAAGAAGTGAAATCATTATGTAAAATACAACTTTTGTAATTCTCTAATATTTTTTTATTTTTTTATTATAATAACAGAAAATTATTTTTGTGAATTAAAATATTATATTCAAACTATATAATGAGAATTTGAAAAACAACGATTAAATATTATTTCTACTTTATTACCATATAGTAGACTCTTATTTTTGCACCGATATCGATATTACTCCTGACGGTCAGCACTATGTTGAAATTTATTCTTAATGAAGATTCAAATGAATTTTCATTCAGATCCCGACGGTTCTATGTAAATCAAATTTAACAAACAATTGATAATAAGAATTTGATTATAAGTTAGTTTTATAGGGAATAATTGTACTGAGTTTGGTAACGATATCAACATATGATTAATTTAACCTTTTTATTCTTTTACTTTTCAGATCTTACAGATAATACTAATGTGAAGGATCCAGCGACCTCTCCACTGCAGAATTCACTTGAGCAGCTCAGTGGGTTGCCCCCAGCACTTGTCATCAACGGAGAGAATGATGTACTTTGTGATGAAGGTGAAGCGTATGCACTCAAGCTATTGGAGGCTGGTGTTCCAGTTACTGCAGTTAGATATCATGGTACAATACACGACTTTGTAATGTTAAATCCAATTACTGATGATACGGCGCCTAGGGGAGCAATCGAACAAGCTTCTCATATGCTGAAATTGGTATTGTCAACGTAGAAATGGCGCTAGTGGGATTTGTTTTCAAAAGTACTTGATCAGAACTCCCATTTTCAATAGGCGAAAAGATATATTAAAAAGTGTGAATATTACCCCAGCGATAACTAGGAAAGTAGCTCCTCTGATCAAGTCATACAAAAGTCCTCCCAATGTACATTTTCAATGATAATAGCTGACCCCAATAACCAGCAAGGTTCAAATCCAACTGGTGCTAGACCTCAACTTTAGTGTCTAGGTGTTCTGAGTCCTTCTTCAGAAACGATTTTCGATCCGAATTGTTAATAACGTGGTTCCTGACGGCTAAATATCTAGAATGGTTTACTATTATGCTAATGCCCAAGCGTTATGATATTTGAGCACTACCGAACAGGAATGAAAAAGCACGGCACCATATAAGGACCGTATTATATTTAGAAAGATCGGATCCTATTGGTACTTCATAGTTCTGGTTTCCCACATTTCCCTTCAGTCTTCCAACATTGATGAAATCTGAGGCGGATTTGTCCTTTGATAAGTAGACGTAGAGATCAGGTCCATTAGTGGCTTTGAAATTTTCCAGCCTTAGAATTTGAGCTCCACTTTCAACAGGTATGACCTTTGCCGCACCTTCCACCTTATGGAATCCATCTCCTATTCCAATAAATGTTCCCGTTAAAGTATTGTTTGGAGTTTGTTCAATAATTGGGAAGGTAACGTTCTCGTCTACAGTAGTGTTTTGTTTTGCGGCCATAATACCAATCATCATAGCCTTCTCTCTGGTCATATTTTTTGCAACTTCAATCCTTTCTTCCTCAGACAAATTCATATATTTCTGAAATTCAGATATTGCCAAAGTAGGATCAGGTTCATTTACCACGTTACTTAAGAACAATGGTGAAATTGTGTAAATTGCTAATGGTATTACGATAGCCGTAATTATGATGCTGATAATAATTTTTATTTTTCCTCTCATTCTAGTTACACCGTATTTAACTCAATCCCCGACTGGACAACAGACGACTTACTGTCATTTTAGATAGATCCATTATTCATTTGTTAATATAAAAAAAATTGCTCCCCAAGGGGAGGGTTATTAATAAGAAGAGAGATTGATGTCAATACTGCCAAAACCAAAAAGGAACAATAGGAATAAACAAAGAACAACCATCAAATCTTTTTACATATTTCAACAAAATTTTCCGGATTAATCATATTATTACCTACTTGGTTTACGGAGCATTGGAAAGATGTATGGTGATGTGTTTACCTGGATTGTGCCAAGCAATTCAAATCCATTCCGTTCGTATAAAGAAATTCAAGAGATAATAAACATGGAGAATGATGAAAGGAGATTAAAATTTGAACAATTCCTGAACTATTGTAAAAGACAACTAGGAATATCTCCAAACTCATTCCTAATAAAGATAGGAAGTTTCAAAAAATAAAAGCGACGACGCAAATATCTAATTGTACCAAATGTCTGAAGTCGAAGCTGCAATGCTTTTTTTATCCAGCAACATAAAAATCGTATTTGAAATAATTCAAAATGTAATTCGAAATAGTTCCTATGTGCCAGTAAAAAATGGAACTGAAAGGATTCATGATTTGTACTATGATACTCTGGATAAAAAACTAGAATCTCAGCAGATTCAACTCCGAGCAAGGATCTTACATGAAAAAGTTTACAAAGTAACTATTAAGGTGTTAAAAGAAATAAAAGAAAAATATACTAATAGGTTCGAGTTAGAGAGATTCTGGTCTCAAGAGGCATTCAATGATATTATAAATAATTTATCTAGAATGAATATAAAATTTGAAGGTGCTGAACGATCATATGACAACGACCCCAAAACAACATTCTGTAATCTTGGGTTAATAGTTATACAAAATCGAAGAACGAACAGAGAAATCGTAAATGCAGTCAACATGATTTCGGGACAGATAGAATTTGAGTTGGATCTTGATACTACCACCATACTATTAAATAGTAACAATGAAATCAGGTTTTCTGAATTAGAGATTGAATCAAAAAAAAGTGGAAATGAAAAAAATCTAGATAAAATTGTGAGCAAAATTCTCAAATTCCCCGAGTTTATGCCTTGGCCACATAGCAAATTAGAAACCGGAATGGGAATCAAGTACCTTTTCGATGCTAATAATTTAGCACCGAAAAGTGATTACGACGACAAAAATGAACTAACGATGAATGGTATTATAAAAATAAGCAATTTCTTAAAGGATAATCATCCATAAGGATTCGAATTCTCGGTTCATGTTCCTATTTTATGAGACTTCATGTAAACATATCATACGTACAGTAAAAGATAATGTTTGTGAGTCATTGGTTGTGCTAGAATTTTAGACACATTCTATAAAATTTTGAAATTCTAATTATTTTTTTCGTTCACTTTTGCAGTATTTCTGTGTTTGAAAATTATCATGGAGCTTAGGATTACAAAGACAATTTGGAAGGTTTCTATTGCTACATCTAGTGGATTAATTGGGTATCCGCTTCCTGGGACAGCAATAAAGTACAGTATGATCAAGATTATAGTTCCGCCTATTCCGATATAATACCAAGGCATTATCCATCTTTTGATGGTGGGTACAACCCAGAACAGTTGAGCCAGACCAGAGGCTATAAAGAAGATCGTCACGTCTATTGTCATTTGTGCAAAAAACATCGGAACTATTGCAAGATGAAGTATACCTGCAATAAGGGTGCATGCAGCGGCTCCGTAGAATAATGCAATATTGGTCAAACCCTTATGCAATGTTTTCATTGTTCATTAATCTTTATGGCGTACTATTAATATAAAAAAAATTGCTCCCCTTGGGGAGGGCTACTAATAAGAAAGCACCTATCTTTATGGTATAACATGACAGTCTTCAAAAACACAAAAGCATTTTCGAGTTTCTCAGTAGACGATCTAGAAAAGGCCAAAGAGTTCTACGGTAAGATATTAGGAATTGACATATCAGAATCAAAGGAAGGACTGAGTTTGTATCCCAAAAGCAGTAACGAGATATTCATATACCCCAAAACTGGTCATACTCCTGCAACTTTTACTGTTCTTAATTTTCCTGTCAACGATGTTGAACAGGCGGTGGATGATCTAACAAAACAAGGCGTACGATTTGAGATTTACAATAAAGGTGAGTTAAAGACCGATGAAAAAGGAATTTTCCGCGGCGAAGGACCTAAGATAGCATGGTTTAAAGATCCTGCAGGCAATTTTTTATCTGTACTTGAAACAATGTGATCACGTAATTGATCATGAGTAACTTAAATCATCGAGCAAGCGATACCAGTAAAAGAGGTTATGTATACTCCTGTATTCTTTTATTTACCATTTGTTGTTCGGTAGTTACTATAGGATTAATACCTTCAGCTACAGCACAAAACGTAGTTGATAATAATGAAAAGATAAAATATACTCATTATAAGACGCAAGTTAACGGATTCCTTATGCACTATGTAATCGGTGGTAAAGGCGATCCTATTGTTTTGTTGCATGGATGGCCTGAAACTTGGTACGAGTGGCGACATATTATTCCTGAATTGATAACGAATAACTTTACAGTGATAGCTCCTGATATGAGAGGTTTAGGAGATTCAGAGAAACCACAGACAGGATATGACAAGAAAACGCTTGCAGATGACATTTATCAACTAGTAAAGAAATTAGGATACAATAAGGTCTATGTTGCAGCCCATGATTGGGGAGGTCCTGTAGCGTATTCATATGCGGCTGCACATCCTGAAGGTGTAATCAAAATGATTGTGCTGGACACTTTATTACCCGGTTTTGGATATGAAGAGGCAGGAAACTTTTCACCAAATGGAATATGGCATTTTTCATTTCATGCAGTGAGAGACCTTCCAGAGAAATTGATTGAGGGAAAAGAAGATGTATATCTTAATTGGTTTTATGATTGGACCTACAATCAATCAGCAATAACTCTAGAAGATAGAGAAGAGTACATAAGACAATATTCAAAACCAGGAGCATTACGAGCAGGTTTTGAATACTACAGAGCAGTTTTTGAGGATGCAAAACAGAATAAAGAATACGCTAAACAAAAGCTAGAAATTCCTATATTAGCAATAGGTGGAGAAGCAGCCATTGGTAACTTTACAACTACTACATTTCAGATGGTTGCAAACAACGTTACCGGAATTACGTTTCCAAATACAGGACATTTCATTCCAGAAGAAAGGCCGAACTTGCTTGTAAAGGAGATGCTTAAATTCTTAAGTGTAAGATAGAATTTATGTTGGGAATTGAATGAGACATCATAGAAAATGGGTGAGGCGTTGATGACCGTACCAATCGTTAAAACTGCCAAGCAACCAGATGAAGCTGGTGTTATTGAAACGTTAAAGCTAGCCTTTACAGCTGATCCTGCCACACGTTGGGTATGGCCAGATCCACAGAAATATCTTTCATATTTCTCTAGCTTTGCCAGAGCTTTTGGAGGAAGAGCATTTGCAAATAAGAGCGCTCACTACGTTGGAAATTATTCTGGTGTGGCTCTTTGGCTTCCCCCAAACATTCATCCGGATGTTGACCAGTTGATCGCATTGCTTCAAAGTACTGGATCTAACGAGGCCAAGAAGGACGGCCCAGAAATATTTGAGAAAATGAGTAGCTATCATCCACACGAGCCACATTGGTACTTACCACTTCTTGGAGTCGACCCACTTCACCACGGTAAAGGATTGGGTTCTGCATTATTGCAACATGCGCTAGTTATGTGCGATCAAGATAACAAATATGCCTATCTTGAGTCATCAAATCCAAAGAACATTTCTTTATACGAACGGCATGGATTTGAATTGCTTGGCACAATCCAGGTAAACACATCACCATCCATCTTTCCAATGCTCCGTAAACCACGTAAGTTATAATATGATTAATCCACTAAATTTTGTTGAAATTTGTAAAAGATTTGATGACTATTCTTTGTTTATTCCTATACGAAATTATGATTAAGATCATGTAGAACAGACGAACTATTTAGAATCAGGTTAGGCATTTGAAGAAACTGCTTTATGAAATAACATCAGTGAAGATGCTATGTGAACTATATATTATAGCCTTAATTAAGTCTGCATTTATTATCGGATCAAATGTCTACGATCGGAAAAGGATCTCTGGCAAAAATCTTTGCCCTCTCTATCACGATCCCGGTTTTGTTTTGTGTATTAATAGTTGGTCATAAAATTTTATTTCTGTAAGTAATATTGCTCTTACACTCTTGGTCTTTCTTGGAGGAACTTTAATGTGAATATCTTATCGTATTGTATATACGATATATATAAATACGTTAATGTCTATATATTATATCGCATGACCGATATAATTATGAGGAAGTGGTTGTAAATTGATACCGATACCAGAAGAATCTATTATAAATGCAGTAGAAAGCGTCAGCAAGAGTGTAGTTAACATTGCAAGTGTTAGAATGATGCAGGACCAATTATTTAGGGTATTTCCAGTTCAGGGTGTTGGTTCGGGTATTGTTATTGATGCTAGAGGACACATACTCACAAACAATCATGTAATAGATGGAACTGATAGATTAAGAGTAACTTTTGGCGATTCAAAACAGGTCAACGCTAAAGTTGTAGGAAAAGACGAAGAAACTGATTTAGCCGTTGTTAGGACCGAACTTGATACAAACAGTAACGATGAGATTACGTTGCAACCTGCGAATTTTGGAAACTCGGAAGAACTTAAGGTAGGACAAATAGTCATGGCATTGGGTAATCCCTTCGGCTTAACCGGTGGACCAACAGTAACTGCCGGAATTATCAGTTCACTAAATAGAAACGTACAATTTGATAATGGAATCTTAGAGTTAGTCCAAACCGATGCAGCAATAAATCCCGGAAATTCAGGGGGTCCGCTTATCAACACGAATGGTGAAGTAGTAGCAATAAATACAGCAAAAATTCCATATGGACAAGGAATCGGATTTGCTGTTCCTATTAATACTGTAAAATCGGTACTAACCGACTTGGTAGAGAATGGACATGTTACAAGACCATGGATTGGTATAAGTACAGTAAAATTAGATCCTAGAATAGCTAACTTTTACAGGTTGCCACTAGTACATGGCGCGCTAATAGTCAATGTCGAGCCATATAGTCCGGCAGATAATGCAGGGTTAAGAAGAGGAGACATAATCGAAGAAATAAATGGAAACAAGATTGAGAATCCTTCACAAATATCATCGTATATCAGAAAGAAAAAGATGGTTAATGATACAGTAACAGTCGCCATTAACAGATATGGCAGAGTTTATGAAGTGCATTTACAATTGGAGGCTCGTCCATAACAAATGCTCTTTAAAATTAATTCAATAGAGGTGTTGACTCTTTGATACTAGAGAAAATTAGCAAAGAAATAATGAACTGGCCTGGAGTTACCACTGATCAGCATCGTTTTGGAGGCACCGAATTTCGTATAGGAAAAAGAGAAATTGGACATATTGGCGACAGACTGGCTGACCTGCCCTTTCCGATGCAAGTCCTCTATTCAGTCCTCACATATTCCAGGAACAGCAACTTTCTTGAATAAATGGGGAGAGACCACTAAATTCTTAGGGTATTTTGAAAGTGCGGTTTGAAAATCAGGACCGATGACATTGTCAACCGCTTTCTTGTAATGCTCTAAGGATTCCCAAACTGCATAATTGATAAAAACACTGCTTTGTCCGACGCCTTTGTGTAATTGTGCAGAAACAAATCCTGATTGATCTTTGAACTTGGTGGCATCCTCTTTCCACGCTCTTAAAAATTGTTCCACTTCATTAGAATCAACATTGAATTTATTTATCAAAATTACTAGACCTGTCACATGATTTTCCATTTGGTCTTTGAGTGTCACGTTTTCATCCATTTCAATCAATTTTGCCATAGTTCAATTTACTGCGACATCCAATTTAAATATACATACCAGTAAAATTCAATTCGATCGTAGCCTATCCAAGGTTAAAAGGTCCTACCAGTAGTCCGACGCGTTAAACTAGCATAATTGGAACAGACCAGTAACGACTATGTCTTAGGCTTTCCAACTGGCCATATAATCAGGGGCGATCTCTATGGCACTATAGTTCTTCGAAATTTCTAATCGCTCTTTTGCCTCAGGGCTATCAACAGAGCCTAGATATCTTGTTAAGTTGTGTGCTGTTATCTCTTTAGCGTACGACGGATCATCTATAACCTTGGCTTTGGCTCTACCTCTCACTCCTCTATCAGTAACGTCTACAAGAAAGTAAACATCAGGATTTTTCTTAAGTGATCGGACCTTTACCCCCATCGTGTTACTCACAGCGTAAAATTTTTCCTCATCGTAATAATACCATATAGGGTGAACAAGGGGAGATCCATCTTTCGCGTTGATCATCGCAAGTCGAAGGTAAATAGCCTGGTTAAGCAGTTCTGATACCTCATTTCTATCCATCTCCTTCAATTCAGGGTCTGCAAGTCGATATTCCATATCTATATTTGTGCTTTGACTCTATTAAATCTGACTCATAAAATTGTATTACAACAAATTGGGGTTTTGGAGCAAGAGAATGAACTTTTGTTTAAATGATCTCCTAAGAGACTTGATTTGAAACCCAAAGAATTAATTAATTAAAAAAAACTTCCAACAGGGTTTTAATACATTTGGTACTTCAGTTGGTATCAAATATCAACAATGTAGTCTGAATATGGATCATGAGCTGATTATTATGCTCTTTGAAGATTAGTAGTTGTCATTATTCCTAGCAATAACATTTTATACGAAGCCTATTTCCTTTATCCTGCTGAATTCATCACAGATGACCTTCGAATTTGGTGTAAGTAGCTTAGTAAATTCCTGCCAGCCTTGCTGACAATTGGTATCCTTCTCCATTTTCGCTCTCGCTTCAAGCCAATGATTTTTATCTTTATAGTGCATTGATTCGATCCATACTTCTTCGTCATCTAGATTTGCTGACACGACTTTGTCGAGATGGATAAATTCTGGTATTTTCTTGTCTGCTTTTACTAGTTGGATAACATCGTATCGTAAAACACCATATTTCGCAAGCATATCAACATATTTTTTACTGAATTCGACTATCACATCATGGTTCTTTTTCGGAAGTCTATAGACCAGTGATACCACATATTCTGTTTTTTTGTTGCCTTCTAGTTTTTCATTCATATTTTTATTTGAATAAAATATAATAAAATGAATTGCTCCCCTAGGGGAGGTTTATTAATAAGAACAGGGTTTGATAGCAATACTGCCAAGGCCAAAAAGGAACAAAATGGAAATATATCATGATATTCTTACAGCAATTTCTCTTGAGCTAACAAATTATCATTACTATCATGAAGATAAGCAAGGCGCTAAACCGACTCGCGTCCAATTGAAAAGTAACCTTGCATATGATAAATTCACAAGATACCTTAATGAATTAGAAGACAGAAAGATGATAAAGCAAAATCCACTTTTGATGACTGAAAGAGGGAAAGATTTTTTACAAGATTACCAAAGAATTGCTGATTTTGTATTAGAGATGGGAATAAAATATATGGATTTTTCAGAGGAGGACATGAAATAAAAATAATGGATATGGGTTCGACAGAAAACAATAAGGGGAATTATCATCCCATGAAGTTTGTTGACCAAATGGAGAGAAACAAACATATGGTTTTACTATATGACAGTAAAGAATATGCGTATTGGATAATAGCTAGATATTTTCTAAATGGTTTACGAAATAGCGAATCTTGTATTTTATTTACTTCTGAGAATCCTAGAACTATCGAAAAGTTACTAGCAAATGAGGGAATTGATGTTGATAAGTATAAGAAAAAGCAATTATTACGTGTATATCCTATTGAAGAGGCCGATGATAACAAACACGATTTACTTGTTACACTTAAGCAGATAAGAGAACAAGCTACAAAGGATATGAAACCACCGTATAGATTTGTTGGTAGAACAATAACAGAAACAGAAACAAAAGATGGTATGATGTTAGGCTTGAATTTAGAAAAAATTGGACATGAACATTTTCATGAATTTGATTGCTCACAGATGTGTTATTATGAAATATCTAAAATTGAATCAAGTTTCAGGCAAAAATGGATAAGTGGACTTTTGAAAAATCATCATTATGTAATATATGCATCCGCACCTGATAAGGCCGTGGCATTTGAAACTGCATTGCTTGAAGATGAGGACCTGATAAACAAGTGACATCAGAAGCGAAAAAACAAAACTGCTAACTTAAACACTTATGGTGTAAAATTAATTGCTCATATTTTGTAAATAATTAGATCTATTGAATACTTAGATGAATTCGAAATTAGGAATAAATTTTAAAGATGGTGTTCTAAAAACACATCGTGGAAAGTATTAATTTTGTATGCCTTGGTCAAACCGAATTTGTAAAGGAGTTAGGGAAGAAAGGGCAGTCAAGTGACATTACAACATATGATAGTAAAAAAGATGACAGAATCATGACCTACGTAATACCATCAGGCTTTCCTGACAAGATCCAACCATTAATTACTGCAGTAAATTTGGGAGAGTATTCTATAGTTAACGTCGACAAACTAGATAGGTTTCTAGGGGAACAAATAGTAGCCTTAGATCTACTGCAACTAGA
>Ga0193741_1000468_pt1 | contig 11912 bp, 9 predicted proteins | sample L2s2metaG_FD_143059 | JGI IMG/M metagenome (GOLD analysis project Ga0193741, IMG submission 143059) | Soil microbial communities from a riparian zone of the East river system, Colorado, United States - L2s2 | ecosystem: Environmental > Terrestrial > Soil > Riparian zone | place: USA: East River...
TGAACGAGCTCGCCTTGATGCCGGCCGACGAATTGCCGACCAGGCAGGCGGCGTGCGCCAGCAGCGCGACGAAATCATTCGCCGGCACGTTGGTGATGAAACGCATGTGGGCGGTGAGCTCGGGATGCTGTTCGCGCGTGTGGCGCAGGCTCTCGGACATTTCACCGGTGCCGGCGTCGGGATTCGGCCAGAACCAGATGGTCGGCAGCTCGAACGACGACACCACCTTCAGGGTCGTCTCGAGATGCGCGCGGTTGTCGGCCTCGCTCGTCACCGGGTGCTGCACGACCATCAGGTAAGGCTGCTCGATGTCGACGTCGTGGCCGACGCCAAGCGCGTTGATCTGCTCGTTGGTGATCGTCGTCCGGACGTGCGCGGCGAGCTCGACATCGAGCGAGCCGGTGTTGAACACGAATTTCGGATCCTCGCCCATCGCCAGGACCCGGCGATGCGCGTCCTCGTTGGTCACGAAGTGGAAGTGCGAGAGCTTGGTGATCGCATGGCGCACGCTCTCGTCGATGCTGCCGGTGACGTCGCCGCCCTCGATGTGCGCGATCGTGATGTTGAGGTACGCCGCGGCCATCGAAATCGCCAGCTGCTCGAAGCGATCGCCGCAGATCACGACCAGGTCCGGCGAGGCGGTGTAGAGGCTGTTGGTGAATTCGAGCGCGGTCAGGCACGCCGTCTTGGCCATCGCCACGTGATTGCCGCCCTCGATCACGTTGAACAGCGACGCCTCGATGTCGAAACCGCCGGCGGCGATGTCGGCGGCGATGTGGCGGCTGTACTTGTCGAGCAGGATCGATCCGCCGAGCATCAACTTCAGGTCGATGTCGGGATGGGCGTGGAGCTTCTTGATCAACAGCTGGCTGCGCCCGTAATAGGCGCGGCTGGTGATCGGAAAACAGATCTTTCTTTTCGACATCATGTGAGGGTCCGCCTTTAGGCGGACCGAATAATCAGACTCGCCCCGGCACGTGATTGATCACGACGGTCTTCAACTCGGTGTAGACGTCCAATGCTTCCGTGCCCGGCTCGCGGAAGCCGTTGCCGGAATTCTTCACGCCGCCGAACGGCATGTGCGGTCCGGAGCCGAAGGTTGCGCCGTTGACCGACACGAGGCCGCCTTGATAACGCGTGATGAATTCCTGCGCGCGATGCAGGCTCATGGTGTGAATCGCGCCGGTCAATCCGTAGTGCGTGCCATTGGCCAGCCGAACGGCGTCGTCAAATCCCTTGACGCGATACAGGCACGTGACCGGCCCGAACAACTCGTTCTGCGACACGTCGTCATCCGGCGACACGTTCTCGAGCACCGTCGGCTGCATGTAATAGCCGGGGGTCGAGGCGACCTGCGCCCCGCCGGTCACCAGCGTGGCGCCGCGGCCAACCGCACCTTTCACCTGCGCGATCAGGCGATCGAGGCTGGCCTTCGAGACGACAGGCCCGCAGTCGTCGTCCGGACCCGATCCCACCTTGACCTTGGCGACGCGCGCAAGGAACGCCGATCGAAACGCGTCGTAGACGCGATCGAACACGAGAATGCGGCTGCCCGATGCGCAGCGCTGACCGGCATCGATGAACGCCGAGGCGACCGCCAGCTCCGCCGCGAGATCGAGATCCGCATCGTCACAGACGATGAACGGATTCTTGCCGCCAAGCTCGAGGCACACCTTCGCGAGCACGTCGCGGCCGCTGACCATTTTCTGAATCAGCTTTCCGGTCGCCGACGATCCCGTGAAGCTGACGACGCCGACGCGATGATCCTGGACGAGCGGCGCGCCGGCATCGGGACCAAAGCCTTGCACCGCGCCGTAGACGCCCACCGGCAGGCCGGCATCCTTCAACAGCTTGCCGAACGCCACCGCGGTGTACGGCGTCAGCTCGTGCGACTTCACGACGACGGCGTTTCCGCACAGCAACGCGGGAAACACTTTCCAGGCCACTCCCGCGAGCGGACTGTTGAACGGCATGATCGCGGCGCAGATGCCAATCGGCGATCGCAGCGTCTGCACCGTGCGATTCGGGATCGGGCTCGGCAGCGTCTTGCCGTACAACCGGCTGCCCTCGCCTTCCATGAAGATCGCCAGGTCGGCGGACGAGGCCACTTCGGCCACCGCGTTCTTCCATGGCTTGCCGGTCTCGGCCTGGACGATCTCGCCGAACTCCTGTTCGCGCTCGCGCAGCAGCTGCGCCGCACGCCCGAGAATCGCGCCGCGCTTCGGCACCGGCGTGCGTCCCCATGCCTCCGCCGCGCCGGCGGCCGACGACAAGGCGTGCGCCACTTCGGCGGCGCCGCCGCGCGCGACCTGCGCGATCACCTGATCGGTGGCCGGGTTGCGCTTTTCGAACGTCGTGCCGTCCTTCGGCACGACCTCGAGGTCGGCGATCCAATGCGGAACGTATTTGGGATACATCAGCGCTTCGCGGCGACGTTCTTGGACGCAGCAACGCGGGCAATGCCGGCGGCATCGAGTCCGTGATACGCCAGGACGTCGACGTTCGATCCACAGGCGGGAATTTCCTTGAGCCCGATCTGCGAGAGCTGCGAGCGGACACCGGTGCGCGCCAGCGCGGCGCCGATCATCACGCCCTGTCCGTACTCGAGATAGTGATTGTCGAGCGTGACGATGTGGCCGAACGCCCCGAGCGTCTTCACCCATTCATCGTCGATGCGATTGAGCCACGGCAGATCGATCACCGCGGCCGAGATGCCCTGCTTGGCGAGCTCCTCGGCGGCCTGCCACGCATTCGTCAGCAGGATCGTGCCGTAGCCGACGATCGCGACGTCGGTGCCGCTGCGGAGCGTCACGCCGCGGCCAACCTGCAACGCGTACTCCGCCGGCATCGCATACGGCAGATCGAGCGGCACGTTCACGAATCGCAGGTAGGTGCTGTCCGGATTCTGTTCGACGGCCCAGCGGATGGCGAGCCGCGCTTCGCGCTCGCTGCACGGCTCGAAGGCGACGAGCCCAGGCACCGCGCCGATCGCCGAGATGTCGCGCACGGATTGATGCGAATGTCCCGGGCCGCCGGGCACGAGGCCGGCCAGCGTCGCGGTGTAGATGATGCGCTTCTTCTCGGTCGCGTTGTTGTAAATGTGCTCGTTGGCGCGCGTCGACAGGAAGCACGCGAACGAATGCACCACGGGCAACATGCCGCGCAGCGCCATGCCGCCGGCCGCCGAGACCATGTGCATTTCGGCGATGCCGCATTCGATGAATCGTTCGGGCAGTTCCGCCTTGAACGCCTCGATGCCGCAATCCGAAAGGAGATCGGCATCCATGACGATGATCTCCGGCCGGTGCCGCGCCATCTCGAGCAGCTCGTCGCCGTAGGCGAGCACGATCTTTTCGGGGTTCTTCGGCGAGATGCGCACCGGCAGCGGCGCGGACGTCAACACCGCCTTCGGCTGCCCGAGCGCGTCGAGCCTGGCGTTGACGCGCGCGACGAGCTCGCGCGTCGCCTTGACGTAGTTCTCGAGCGACGGCGCCCCGGCGTGGAAGTGATACGTCTGATCGCCGCAGGCGATGCCTTCCATGAACGACACGCCCTTGCCCTTGACCGTGTCGGCGATGAAGACCTTGGGCTTGTCCGTGACGGTCTCGAAATGCGCGAGGGTGTCGCGCAGCACCGTGAAGTCGTGACCGTCGCCGCGACGCACTTCCCAGCCGAACGTGCGGAACTTCTCTTCGATCGGACCCAGATCGCTGACCGCGGCCACCGCCGTATCCGACTGGAACTTGTTGTGATCGACGATCACGGTGATGTCGGCGAGGCGCTCATTCGCGCACGGCTGCAGCGACTCCCAGATCTGCCCCTCTTGCAGCTCACCATCGCCGGTCATGACGAAGATGCGGCCGCTGCGCCCGGTGTAGCGATTGGCGCGGGCCATGCCGTAGGCCTTCGAGATGCCCATACCAAGCGAGCCGGTGTTGGCGGCGATGAACGGCGTGCCGACATCGGGATGTCCAGGCAATCCATTCAGCTGGCGCAGCTTCGGCAGCAGATCGAAGCCGAGCTTTTCGATCGCGATCAGCAGCGAGTAGAGCGCCGGCACGTCGTGGCCCTTCGACGAGAAATACACGTCGGCGTCTTCGCTGTCGCCGTTCGGATCGTGGAGGTGCTCGGTCCAGAGCCACGTGATGATGTCGGTCGAGCTGAAGCTCGATCCGATGTGGCCCGATCCGGCCTGCATGATCATGAACAGCGTGTTGATGCGGCAGAGATCCGAGAGCAACTCCGCCCGCGCAATCGGATCGCCGACGCCGCTCCGCACCGCGCGAAACACCTCACGCGACACAAACGACAGCGAGTCATCGCCGACTAACGCTCTATCGGAAAAATCTTTTTCACCCATGGTTCACCGCGCTGTCCAGCCGCCGTCCACGATCAACGTCGCGCCGGTCATATAGGAAGAAGCCTGTGAGGCGAGAAACAGCACTGCGCCGTTGTAGTCAGATTCAGTCGCCATCCGTCCAAGCGGTGTTCGCTTCTCGTATTCCTTCACGAACTCCGCCGCATGGCCCGCTTCGCGCACGCCGCCGGGCACCAGCGTGTTGGCGCGAATGCCGATCGGCGCGCCGTACTCCGCCAGCCAGCGCGTGAAATTCAGGACGCCGGACTTCGCGACGCTGTAGCCCACCGGCTTGAAGAACGTCGCGCCGCCGGCGCGCTTGTAGTCATAGATGGATTGATCCGGCGACACCACGCCGTAGGTCGACGACACGTTGATGACGCTCCCGGCGGTCTGCTTCGCGCCGCGGAAGTGACGAACGAACGCCTGGGTCGCGAACAGCGTGGTCTTGAGGTGGGAATCGATCATCGTGTCCCACGCCGCCTCGGAGTAATCCTCGAACGGGCCGTTCTCGTTGCCGGCCGCGGCGGGTGACGACCCCATGCCGGCGTTGTTGACGAGAATCGACGGCGCCCCTAACGCCCGGACGATCGCCGCGATCGCGCGATCGGTCGCGTCCTTCTTCGAGAGATCGGCGAGCTCGACGTGCACGCGCTGGCCGCGGGCGGTCAGCGCCGCGAACGCCGACGCGTCACCCGCGATGTCGATGGCCCCGACACTCGCGCCGGCGTCCGCCAGCGTCTTCACGTACTCACGCCCGAGCCGGCCGAGGGCCCCGGTGACAATCGCCACCTGGCGGTCGAGGCTGAACATCCCGAGAACCTCTTCTCGCATGTTATTGATTTTTAAGGGCTTAACTGGAAACTGGAGACTGGCAACTGGGAACTCCCAGAGGCCTCCGGCACGGTCAGTCACATGCCTGGACGCCAGCTTGCCTCGCCGAAGGCATGGCGGAGGCGGCCCGTTCAGAATGTGAACGAGGCATTATACACCCCGTTCATGAAATGAACAGAGAAAACACGGCCCGTGCCGACCGTGTTCAAAGTGTGAACGTGACGCTAGGTGATGCTGCGGCCGGCGCCCGCGTAGGAGCGCTTCTCCGCGACGACGCGATCGATGATCTCGTCGAGTTGAACCTCGGGCGCATACCCGATCAGCTTGTGGATCTTGGTGAGGTCCGGGACCCGCCGAGGCATGTCTTCGAAGCCCGCCTCGTACGCCTGGTCGTAGGGAATAATCACGATCTCCGACGTGCTGCCGGTCCGCGCCTTGATGCGCTCGGCCAGGCCGCGAATCGTCACCTCTTCGGTGTTGCCGACGTTGAAGACCTCGCCAATCGCCGCCGGCGTCACCATCAGCTTCAGCAGCGCGCCGACCACGTCGCCGACGTACGTGAAGCTGCGCTGCTGCGTGCCGTCGCCGAACACGGTGATCGGCTCGTTGTTGAGCGCCTGCCGCACGAACGTCGGCACCACCATGCCGTACTGCCCCGTCTGCCGCGGCCCGACGGTGTTGAAAAAGCGCATCACGATGACCGGCTGCCTGGATTCCTTCCAGTACGCCAGCGCCAGGAACTCGTCGAGCGCCTTGCTGCACGCATACGCCCACCGGTGCCTCGTCGTCGCGCCCATGACGAGATCGGTTTCCTCGTTGAACGGGACCTTGGCGCTCTTGCCGTAGACCTCCGACGTCGAGGCGATGAAGACGAGCTTTTTCTTCTTCGCGGCGTGGCGGAGGATCACTTCCGTGCCGTGCACGTTGGTCTCGATCGTATGGACCGGCCGCTCAACGATCAGCTTCACGCCCACCGCCGCCGCGAGGTGGAAGATCACGTCGGCGCGATCGACCATCTCCGCGACCAGCGGGTCGTTGAAGACGGTGTCGATCGTGTAGTGAAAATTCGGGTGGCCCTTGAGGTGCGCGATGTTGTCGATGGAGCCCGTCGACAGGTCGTCCAGCGCGTAGACCGTGTGGCCCACATCCAGCAGCGCCTCGGCAAGGTGCGAGCCGATGAAGCCCGCGCCGCCGGTGATCAGAATTCGCATCTCTGTATTCTACCTTTTGCCTTCTGCCTTCTGCCTTTTGCCTTTTGCCTTCTAGCTTGGCCATCCGTCTCCAGGAACGCGAGCAGTCTCCAGTCCCTCGATGGCCGCTCGCCCCATGGCCAGCTGCGCCTCTTGCGTCGCGGCGCCGATGTGCGGCGTGCCCAGGAACGCCGGCTGCGCGAGCAGTGTTGGGTTCGCGTCCGGCTCCATCTGAAACACGTCGCACGCCGCTCCAGCCAGGTGGCCGCTTTCGAGCGCCTGCGCCAGCGCGTCCTCGTCGATCAGGCCGCCGCGCGCCGCGTTGATGACGATCGTGCCCTTGCGCATGGCCGCGATCTGCGCGGCGCCGATCATGCCCCTCGTCGAGCGATCGAGCGGCACGTGCAGCGAGACGATGTCGGAGTCCGCGAGCAGCTGCGGCAGCGCCACCGGCGTGACGCGATGATCGCGGTAGAACTCGGGGTAATCGCGGATGTCGTACGCGAGGATGCGGCACTCGAACGGCGCCAGCAGCCGCACGAGATCTTGCCCGACAAATCCGCAGCCGATGATCCCGAAGGTGCGTCCCGTCAGCTGGCGGCCGACCAGCTTTGACCACTCGCCGTCGCGAAGCGCGGCGCTGGTCTCGGGAACGCGATGCAGCAGCGCGATCGCGAACGACAGCGTCAGCTCAGACACCGAGCGGCGATTGACGCCGCCGGTCCATCCCAGCCTGACGCCGCGGCGCGCGATCGCCTCGACGTCGATGCCGTCGAGGCCGACGCCGTACTTGCTGATGATCTTCAGCTCCGGCACCTGCGCCAGGATGTCATCGTCGATGCGCTCGAGCCCGACGATCGCGCGATCGTGTCCGCGCAGCAGCGCGACGAGATCGGCGCCGTCGAGGATCGCCGCGGATTCGGTGAAGGTGACGTCGGGATATCGTGCCGCCAACTCGGCGCGCAGCGTGGCGTTGCGCGCGAACGATCGTGAGACGACGGCGATTCTCATTCTGGTACAGGTGTCAGTCCCCCATTTTCACCCTGCGACAGGGATGATTGGGGACGGAGCAAACTGATGTATCTGCCGATCGCGTCCTGCCAGGTCGGCATTTTGTACCCGGCCATCGCTAATTTTGCGTTGCTGAGCGCGGCGAACTGCGGCCGCGATGCCTTCAGCTTCACGTCGTTTACCGAGATCGGCTTCAGTGATGCGTCCGATCCGCCGAGTCGCTTCACGATCTCCTGGCCCACCGCGAACCACGTCGCGTGCCCGGAATTCACGCAGTGATAGAGACCAGGCGTGGGCGCGGTGCGCAGGATGAACGCCGAGGCATCGGCGACATCAGGGACGAAGCTCGGAGAGACGACGCGATCGACGAACACCGGCGCCGGCTGGCCCGAGCGCACCAGATCGACGATGCGATCGACGCTGCTGCGGCGATGCGGTCCACCGAAGAGGCTCTCGACGCGCAGCACGTAGTGCTTCGGTGCATCCGCGGCCAGCCACTCGCCGAGCAATTTTGACTGCGCATAGACGCTTCTCGGCTCGGGCGTATCGGTTTCGGCATACGGCGTGGTGGCGGTGCCGGCAAACACGAAATCGGTGCTGTAGTGGATCAACACGGCATCGAGCGCTGCGGCGGATCGAGCCAATGTGCCGACCGCCATCGCGTTGACGTCGAGCGGCGTGACCTGGTCGTCTTCCGAGGCATCGACCTGGTTGAAGCCCGCGCAGTTGACGATCGCCTCCGGCGCCAGCTCGCCGATCGCGTCGCGCACGTCCTGGTGCCGCGAGAGATCGATGTCTTGCCGCGTCCACGCCGTCACGTCGTGCTCGCGTCGAAGCACCGCCGCCATCGCCTGGCCAAGCTGGCCGGCCGTGCCGACGATTAATACCTTCATCAGATCTGAGCTTTCTGAGCTTTCTGAGCTTTCTGTGGCCCTGGAGTCATCTGCGGACGCGCTCCTTCACGGCGGCGCGCGTTTCGCGATCGGCCTCGCGGCGGCGCAGCGTTTCGCGCTTGTCGTGATCCTGCTTGCCCTTGGCCAGCGCGATCGCCACCTTGACCTTGCCGTTCTTGAAATACAGCTTCGTCGGGACCAAGGTCAGCCCCTTCTCGACCGTCTTGCCGATTAATTTTCTAATCTCGTGCTTGTGCAGCAACAAGCGGCGCTTGCGCCGGGGATCGTGATCGACGTAGCCGCGATGGCTGTACGGATTGATGTGCACGTTGAAGAGCCAGATCTCGCCCTTTTCGACGCGCGCGTAACTGTCCCGCAGGTTGGCCTGGCCTTCGCGAATGCCTTTCACTTCGGTGCCCAGCAACGCGATGCCGGCCTCGAACGTTTCGAGGATGTGGTAGTCGTGAAAGGCCTTGCGGTTGTCGGCGATCGGCTGAGTGGATTCCTTTTCCTCGGCCGTCTTCTCTTTCTTCGCGCTCATGTTTACGCCCTGGCCGACGCCATTTCCGCCGCGAGCTTCACGGCGGCAATCATGCTGCCCGGATCGGCGACGCCTTTGCCGGCGATATCGAACGCGGTGCCGTGATCGACTGAGGTGCGGATGATCGGCAACCCGATGGTGACGTTGACGGCGTTGCCGAACGAGAGCAGCTTGACGGGGATCAACCCCTGATCGTGATAGCACGCGATCACGCAGTCGAATTCGCCGCGCGATGCCCGCACGAACACGGTGTCGCCGGGAATCGGCCCCTCGATGTTGACGCGACGCGCGCGCGCGCGCCTGACGGCCGGCACGAGCACCCGATCGTCTTCGTCGCCCAGCACGCCGTGCTCACCGGCGTGGGGATTGAGTCCCGCGAGCGCCAGGCGCGGTTTGGGCGTGCCGAACATCTTCATCGCGTCGGCGGTCAGGCCGATCGTCTGATCGACGAGCGCCGGCGTCAGGTACTTCGACACCGACTTGAGCGGCACGTGCACGGTGATCAGCACGACCTTGAGCGTCGGCGAATGAAACATCATCGCCACGCGCTTGCTATCGCACAGGTACGCGATGAGATCAGTGTGGCCCTTCCACTTGAGCCCGGCCTTGGCGAAGGCGAGCTTGTTGATAGGCGCGGTCGCGATCGCGTCGACGTCGCCGCGCTTCGCGAAATCGACGGCGCGGACAATCGTGGCGTAGGCGGCGCGGCCCGCCGCCGCGGACACGATGCCCATGCGCACGCCCGCCTCGGGCGGCGTCGAGAACACAACCGGCTTGCACACGGCGAGCACGGCAGGATCGGCCGCGGCCTTGGCGACGATTTCGGGACCGATGCCCGCGGGATCGCCGACGGTGAGCGCAATCCTCGGCAGGCCCATTACATCTGCACGGCCAGCCACTCGGTCACAACCTTGGTGCCGGCGTTGCGTTCGAGCGCGGTCAGAGCGCGGTCGACGGCGCCGAAAGCGATGCGGGCGCGATCGCCGGCGTAGGCGCGCGCGAGCGGTTCGAGATCGCCGATCAGCAGCGGGTTGGCCAGCACCGCGCGATCGGCACCCCCGTTAATCACCTCTACGTCGCGCAGCATCGACGCCATCAGCCGCAGCACGATCGCCACGTCCTCGCGCGTGCGTTCTTTTTTCGATGATCCGGTATGCAGCGCGCTCGCGGCCTGCACGCGCGACTGCGTATCGGCGCGGCCGGCGCTCTGTTGCAGCAATCCCATCGCCAGCTCGCGGAACATCGACAGGTCGTTGTCGACGAGCGCCAGCGCCTGGCCGATGCTGCCGTCGGCGATCGGCGCGGTCTGCTTCGCATCGACGTCGCTGTAGTCGTGATCGCGAATCAACGCCGCGGCGATCTCCGCCGTCGTCAACCGCCCGAATCGCAGCCGCATGCAGCGCGATCGCACCGTCGGCAGCAGCGCGCCCGGCACCGCGGACGTCAGGATGAACATCGTCCCCGGCGGCGGTTCTTCGAGATTCTTGAGCAGCGCGTTCTGCGATGCGGGTTCGAGCGTGTCGGCCTCTCGAATCAAGACGACGCGCTTGCGGCCTTCGAAGGGGCGGAACCCGGTCTTGCTCAGCACGTCGCGGATGACTTCGATCTTGATCGAGGCGCGATCGTCGGGCTCGATCTCGATGACGTCGACATGAACGCCGCGCGCGATGCGATCGCAGGCGCGGCACTTGCCACATGCATCGGTCGCCAGCTCGCTATCGATGCGTCCTGCCCTGAGCGAGTTTGCGTCCTCCGAAGGAGGACGCAAACGAGTCGAAGGGTCCAGGCAATTTACCGCCTGCGCCGTCGCACGGGCCACGGCCCACTTGCCGACGCCGGACGGGCCGGCAAACAGCAGCGTTGGCGGCAACGAGTCCCGATCAATGGCGCGCGCGATGAGCGTCGTCAACCGCCGATGGCCGATGATCTCGCGCAGGGTCATGGAGTCAGTAAATGATACCGGGAAGACGATCCGGGCCGGGGAGGTGAATTACTGACGGTGCCGGGAGGACGTCACTTGCGGGAATGGCGGGGTGGACGGGACTCGAACCTGAAGCAGCGTAATTTTCTAACTGGTTGATGGCGCGCGACTTCTGGTTCCAAGCGCTTGAGTCACAGGCGGTTACGTCGCTCCGTTTCGTTCACTGCCGTCCACCCGAATCCTCGCGAATCTACCGGCGTCGTGGAGACATATTGGAGACGGCGACAGCTGCAAGACTTGGATTCACACCCAGTAGCAAGAACACGCTGCTTTCGTATCCCTTACGGCCGCCGAACACCGTCCGCTCTTCGAAAGACGTCGAATAAAAGATCACCGACTATCTTGCTTCTCGATGCAGAGCAGAGGGCTTGATAGCATTACGCTATCGTAAACGAAGCACGTAACAAAACATGCGCAGTTTGGACTGTTCGGCGCGTGGCGGGCTCTTTGCCGCCTGATCAGAGATTCAGTTGGACACCGTAGAGCCGGCTTCCGACCGCGAGCGCTGACTCGTGACTGCGTCGATGTTGGAATACGTGCCGCGCGAAAGGCTGGCCGAGGCCCTTGCGGGATTGCGCCGCAAGCTCGGCGACAACGGGCGGCTGGTTCTATTCATTACCAAACGCAACTGGCTGACACGCCCACTGGTTGGATGGTGGTGGCGATCAAACCTCTATGACAGGCAGGAACTATCCACCGCCTTCAGACAGGCTGGATTTCGTCGCGTCGAGTTTCGCGCCTTTCCAGCCGCCGCGAGCCATCTGGCGACGTGGGGACACATTGTCGAGGCGCCGAAAACTGGCTAGCGGATAGCGGCGGCCATCGGTCGGCGTGCGCGGATCATCCGGAATCCGCCGACAATCGTCGGCGAAGTGAACTTGGTGAAGCATCGTCACGGTCAAGAATTTCGAAGGCCGCCTCGCGGAACTCAGCTTCGACAATCCACTTGCTGTTCGCGCCGACTGTTTCCCGTTCGCGTTCGTCTTGCTGCGCAAATGCCGACGCGGCCATCAACAAGGCGACAACAACGAGGACTGCGTTGTCTGAGGCCTCGGATACCACGCGCGTTACATCACATAGGGCTCGCGGCAGTCAAGGGCGAGGC
>Ga0193741_1000469_pt1 | contig 11907 bp, 11 predicted proteins | sample L2s2metaG_FD_143059 | JGI IMG/M metagenome (GOLD analysis project Ga0193741, IMG submission 143059) | Soil microbial communities from a riparian zone of the East river system, Colorado, United States - L2s2 | ecosystem: Environmental > Terrestrial > Soil > Riparian zone | place: USA: East River...
AAAGATTTTCGCGGTGTTAACAAGCTTAATCCACAGGAACCTGTAACGAACTTGAGTTATTATGAAGCAGATGCTTATGCAAAATGGAACAAGAAGAGACTTCCCACTGAAGCTGAATGGGAGAAGGCAGCCAGCTGGAGCGACGAACTACAGAGGAAAACAGTATTTCCATGGGGAGACGAAAAATTGACACCTGTGCATGCAAATGTTATGGAGTCGTATTTGTGGGGACCATCTGAAATTGGTTCTCATCCCTTAGGAAAAAGCTATTACGGATGCCACCAAATGATAGGTGACGTCTGGGAATGGACCTCATCTGAATATGTTCTCTATCCTGGCTTTGAATCCAGATTTCCAGAATATACTGACAAGTGGGCTATTAACCAAAAAGTTCTTCGTGGCGGATGTTTTGCAACTCCCTCAAAACAAATCAGAAATAGCTACAGAAATTACTTTAGACCGCAAGAGAGAATCCTTTTTTCAGGATTCCGCTGCGCTAAGGATCTATGACAAGGGTGAATATTTTTGGTTAATTATTGTCTACAGTGTAGCTCGCATTACCGTTTGATATGAACAATAATAAAGTATTAGGAATAAGCTTTATCAGATTCAGGGTGGGATGATGGTGGGAAATATTTTATTTGCATATTTGAAATTTAGAATCCTATCGATTACAGCTAACATGATTCTATGTGTCTTTTCGTCTCTAATTTTGCAGGGAGTTTATTTACAAAATGTGAATGCTAATAGCGAGATAAACGTGGCTGATGGATTAAGTTTTAGTGAACCGGTTAATCTAACTAATAATCTACGAGACTCCGTCTATGCACAGGTAGCCACCCAGGGAAACAATGTTTACATAGTCTGGCAGGAAAATCTTCCGTCTCCTATCGCAAGTAGTGATAATGAGGTAAACTATGACATTTTCATAAAGAAAAGTATTGATGGAGGGATAACATTTGGCAAGGAAATAAATCTGAGCCACAATCCAGGTTTTTCTGAACACCCACAGATAGCAGCTTCGGGTAACAATGTGTATGTCGCTTGGATTGACAATTCTCCTTTAACTGGTTCATCAGAAACATCAGAAAATAAGAAAATCTTGCTTAGAAAAAGCGTAGACCAAGGAAACACATTTGGCGAGACTTCTACTTTGAGTAGTACTAACAATGTAGACTCTTTTAACCAAGAGATAACAGCTGCAGGGAATAATGTGTACGTTGTGTGGCAAGATGTCCCTATACCTATCGCTGATGATACCGATATCATCAGCGGCGGCCATGATAGTAGCATTTACAATTATGGTCAAAATAACAGCAACATTAACCATCAGAAATATGGCAGCGTAATGTTTACCTCAAGCGAAGATGGTGGAGAGAGTTTCATAGAGCCAAAAAGCCTAAGCAATGGTGCCTATAAGTCATACCCGAAGGTTGGTGCCTACGAAGATAGTGTCTATGTAGTATGGAATGTAGGTATTATTGGCGATACGGGCATCGCTAGTAGCCAAAATGATATGACGCCAAATGGTATATTCTTTGCTAGGAGTTTTGACAACGGGGTTAATTTCAGTGACCCGCTAAAGCTAAATGCCGAATTGGATACCATCGGAGAATCTCAGGTAGCTGCAAGTGGAAAGGATGTGTACGTAGTCTGGGGAGGGAACCCGGATGAAAAAGTTGTTGGTAATCTGTATTTTACAAGAAGCGCTGATAATGGCGCAACCTTTTCAACACCACAATCTCTCACTGAGAAGAATACATTAAATGTTGAAGTTGCAGCGGATAATAGTAATGCCTACGTAGCCTGGCAGGGTGTTTTGCCAGACGGCAATGAGGAGATTTTTGTAAAAGAGAGTTTGGATGCTGGTGTTACATTTACAATGACTGATAAAAATATAAGTAGAAATGAAGGCATCTCAGAATGTACTTCTATAGCCATATCTCAAGAAACAAAGGTAGTTTACCTTGCCTGGGAAGATAGCCCTGAAGATAATCACGAAATTCTTCTGTCACAAGGAGTTTAGATACTGACCAGTAGGATTATAGACAGAAAGAAATTACAATGAAGAAATCGACAACCCAAGTAAGGAAAACTCATAATATAGGAAGGGCTTGCTGGATAATCTTTTTCTTGTGAAAAGTGTTCATCGTTTGTCTAAACATTAGATTCAACCCATATTTTATACTGTCAGATTTAAGAAGGGACGGATGAAGAGGGATAAGTATTATTACATGCATCGTTTAACCAAACACCAACTGCAAATTCCATGATGCGAACTATGCAATACCTGTTATTACCTGATTTTCATCCCATTCGATTTAACCCCTTCGCATCAAAGAGGTTGAATTTTTTACAGGTGATTGGGAATCATGATTAGGAGGCAGATTAAGAATATCGATCGGAAAACACGAAAATCAATCTTGGTATGTGACGATGAATCCGATCTTCTTTTAATGTTTCAAATTCATCTTGAATCCCAATATAATGTATTGACCGTAGTGTCAGGCAAAGCATGTATTGACAAGATAAATGAACTCAAGAAAAAAAATGAAATGATTGACTTAGTACTCTTGGACTACAAGCTGGGAGACATTTCCGGTGAAGATGTCGCTCGCAAGATAAGAGAAATTGAAAAAAATATCAAGATACTAATGATAACAGCATTTGAGTTAGATGATCATATCGTAAAGAACATGACCCAAAAAAAATATGTTGACGGCATTATCAATAAACCAATTCAATTAGAGGAGCTCTCCAAGAAAATTGAAGAACGTCTAGGTTGATAACATGATTTCTATGTATCTGAAAATGAGTGTAGACAAAACATCAAAATTCATTCTTCGATTACAGAAATGAAGATAAAGCAAGGAGAGAACGAAGATCAATTGATTACAGTTGGGTTAGAGAATGTAGATAACGAAGAAGACGATGAAACAATTTTTTCAAGTGATTTGATAAATTCTAATCCCCTCTTCGTAAAATTTTCATAATCCTTGTCATTTACGTTGGGCTCAAAACTTGCATACCCATTATATCCTATACTGAAGAGGGATCGCATGATGGACTGAAAATTGATATGAGAATACCCAGGCATTTTTCGATTGTTATCAGCAAGATGCATGTGTCTTAACAACTTGCGTGATTTCAAGATTGAATCTTCGAATGAATCCTCCTCAATATTCATATGAAATGTGTCCAATAATAATCCAAAGTTGTCATGGTTTACTTTATTAGCAATGACAAAGGCGTCCTTTGCAGAACTACAGAAAGGTGTGTTATATCGATTTAGCGGCTCTACCAATATGTGAACACCATAATCCTTTGCAAATTTAGATAGCGTATTCAAAAGTGGAATGGCTTTTTGAATTACAGCTTCTTTTTTATCACCGGATAATGTCCTGTGATTCCTGTCAAATGTAGCCATATCACTATCAGCAAAAAGACAGATATTCATTTCGTTCCCCCCTAATGATTGACACATCTTAATACAGTCCATCACGTAATCTTCGGTATGTTTTGTAATGCTCCTGTCAGTACTCAAAATCCTTCTCTTCCAACTATCCTCACTTATAGATCCCCACATTCCAGTAATCCCACATACATGAAAATTAAATGAATCAAATATGTCTCTCAATTTTTTCATTCCCATTTTCTGGGGTTCTCCAAACATCTCGACAGCATCATAACCCTGACCTTGTAATCTTTCTAGTGTTCTTTCAATTGGCTCAATGTGACAAAAAGAAGACAGTGTGATAGCGTATTTTAGCTTCAATTTGGTATTAACTCCATCTTAGATATAAAGTAAAATTTTTTCAATATTGGTTAATTTAGGTTTTTCGATCCAATCGATAGTTAAATATTTATGCAAACTTGAAAGGAAAAGGAAAGAAAGGAAAGAAAATATAATCTTGAGGATCCTTCTCCAAATGGAGACGATCCTGAGCTTCTCTTTTTGTTGATATTTTCTCTTAATCGGATTCCTCGGGTTCTTCGGCAGGCAACATTTCAGTTATGACGAGAACTTGAGAATCTGCATTGTTCAGTTCTTGAAGAGCCTTCTCAAGAGCGTTGGCGCGCAATGACTCTCTGGCTGTGTCTAGAGTATCTTGTAAAGCTGAAAGTTTCTCAGCTAATGGTCCTTTTGGCTCTTCTACTACTAATACGTAGAGGGCACTATCAGCAGCATTAATTGAGCCTAATGCTGTCTGAGCATCATTGTCCTGGACCCCTTCACGAGCACTATTTAGGTTTTCACGGAATGATTCAATATCTGCCCTGGTCAAGTTGGTTGCTGCTGTTTCATTCGCTGTTGGAAAACTGGTAGGAGCGGCTTGTCCTGCAGTTTGGTTAGCAGTAGGACTTGTGCCTTCTATTTCTTCAGTAAAGGTGGCGTTTTCGCCAAAGATTTCTTCGGCTTGTCCGATTGCTTTCTGAGACAAATCAGTACTCCCCACAAAGACAAAGGCCATAGTAGACAGCAAGGTAATAACAATAGCAGACAATATTGTAGCATTCGTTCGTTCGTTTTTGTTCATTATTAGGTCTAGAGGATTTCATTCAATATAATTATTGGCATTCTGTCAAAACCGGAGTTCTAGTTTCCTATATTCTTTTCTTCTCTAATAATCTTCTCTAACCCTGTTCTCATGCTTCTCGTTCTTGTATTGGAACCTTTGGATTTACATTTTTGGCTAGAAGCACTAGATGACTTTTGTTAGTCTTTGTCAATGGGTAGTGTGAAAAAAAATGTCGCTCCTTTACTTGCATTTCCATCTCCATTTACAATTCTATCTGCGCCATCATTATTTTCAGCCCATATTCTTCCCCCATGGGCCTCAACAATACTCTTGCAAATGAAAAGTCCCAATCCTGTACCTTTAAGAGACTTGGTGGTAAATTTTGAAAATAACTTCGACACAATCTCGGGATCAATACCTGAACCAGTATCTTTTATGCTGATGAGGACCTGGTTCCCACCTTTTTCGCTTTCATTATTATGTACTGTTTCCTCTTGTTCTTTTTTTTCTGCCCTCGTATCAACATTATCTTGTTTCACTCTTGCTTCTTGTTCAAGTGGATATGATCCATCTAATTTCTCTAGTTCTTGTGAGATTCCAGGCGTCTTTTCCTTTGTTCCAATCACCTGAATTCCCGGCAGGATTTTTGCGGAGACGGATATTGTTCCTTGCTGAGTGAACTTGATTGCATTACTGATCAAATTCGAGATGACTTGTGTCACTCTTTCTCTGTCAGCCTTTATTGATGGCTCATTGACTAGTTCTGGCGCCGGTTTATAATAGATATTGACAGGAGAATTGATTTTACTAATTTCATTTTTAAAGTCGTTTACTATATACGACAGTACCTCATTTAAATTGAATCTTTGTTTGTTGAGCTTTAGCGTTTGACTTTCGATCCTTGTTACATCGAGTATGTCGTTAGCCAAATGCTGCAGCCTTGTGGCATTTCTATATATCGCATCTATTGCCTCGTCCTTCCTATTCTCTTTCTTGGATTGGATTTTCAATATTTCAGAATATCCCAAAACTGCTTGCGTAGGCGTTCGTAATTCGTGAGCAGCTATATTAATGAATTCTTTCTGCATTTTGCCGTGAGCCTTCAATTGTTCGTTCGCATCTTTCAACTCTATGGTCTTAGTGTTCACAGTGTTTCTCAATCTCTTGTTCCAAGTAATCACCAAAAATGCAATACCTAAAGATAGAGCACTTATTACTGCTATCATAATTATGCTAAAGTTTTTTTGTTGATCAATGAGAGCGCTGACATTGTTAGTTAGCAGGTGTGGAGAGGCTATAAAGACGCTCATGAAATATTTGGTGTTGTTATTTCTGCTCGCTTGATTCGTTTCGACTATGACAGGTTGATATGACACAGTATTTAATTGACCGCCGATCTCAATATCTTCCGAACCTTGCTTACCCTCAAATGAAGCTTTCAAAATATCATTGTATTTATCTTTGAATTCTAGGGGGATCAATGAGGGGTAAATTGCTGATTGAATTTCATTCGAGAATACGTTTTGTCCTATATACGTATCATTTGATGAGTAGAGAATTGTTCCGTCTCTGTCAAGAAGAGTGACCGAGCTTTGAAATTCTGGTATCAGTTGGTCCTTTAAAAGCTCCCCTACAGTGTCGAGTCTTATACCTGAATAAACAATACCTTTGAATAATTGTCGTGGAGTGTTAGCTTCGGCAGTTGTAGCATTAGGCAAAGTACTCGTATCATTATTGACTCCACCACGGCTTTGATTGCCTATACTGCCCAAAATAGGCACCGATACAAATATTCTAGGGATATTATCTACTGAGGCTATTACGCTACTGTAATACGGCTCAAGTGTGCTCTTTGGAACAGTGAAATAGGGCCTGAAGCTCAAATCTGTCCCCTTATACTCTTGGTAGACTGTTTCATTCAGGTTGCTAGACCATATTAATTTTCCATCAGGGCCTAGCCAGGCAAAAAAATCTACCCAAGACTCTGAATTGTTTTTGGCGGAGTCAAAGAAGGTGCGTGCATCTATTTGTTGATTATTTTGTACTGCTGGAGCATTAGCAATAATACCTAAACTGGTACTTATTGTATCAATCTCGTTCTCAAGAATTCTCGCAAAATCATATGATTCTATTCTCGAATTTGACCTTACGTCTTGTGAGGCAATTTTGTTAATTTCAATTGAACTGAATGAATAGTAAAAATACACTAAAGTTGCCAGAGAGGCAGCAACAGCCACTATAACGGATATAATTGACAGATTTCTCTTACTAGAAAAAACTGACCCAGCTGTCCTAACAGCCTCCCTCAAGGTCATATCTGACTATTTACTTGGTCCAATAAAAAGTTCATGTCCATTCAACGTATTGAAAAGATTGGTCATTAGTTTGAGTATCATATGACAATTGGATTTGCCTGAATGAAATATCAGAATTTAACGTATGCCATACCAAATTGAAAATTGCATAATTAGAATTGATTCTTGTGTTAAAAGAGATAAGTTCGCATAGTTATTATGTGAATCTGCATCATCAAATACAAACCCGTACAATGACAAGAATAAAGCATAATGACGATATCTCGGCTGTAAATGGCAAAAAAAGGAAAGGAGGGAATAAGAATACTGACTCAAAGGAACTCCATACTAAGTACATGGCGTCCAAGGATAAGGACAATCAGAAACGAGCGAGAGGCAATTCCTCGATTTTGGTTTCCCGTACTCCTAAACGAAATATCTCAGACCGTAATAGTGTGGAGAAGGAAACCAACAACGATACGAGGGAACTGGTGCTTCCCAGCGATTCCAATGTAGTAAAGGGGAATGTATGATCTAACGAGATTAGTACAATTTTTTCAAGTTCTTCTCTCACTATATTATATGACTCAATACCGGTGAAGATTTTTGGGACCTTAGGATAAGGCAGAACAACAGACATTGACATAAAGAAATTGACAGTAGGGAAGCCAAGTTCCTATTTAACTTTAATCTCTTTTTATGATTTAACAATGGTCCTGAAACATTTTTTATGATGGGAGCACTATATCGATCATTCTTCACTATAGCATGTACCTCGGCTGGGCTAAGCACTAAATATTCAATTCAAGGCTCCAAGAGACTATTTTTTCCTTATAACAGAAAAGACTTCGAAACTGCCAGGAATATTTTTCAGATCATCCACAATACCTTTTTCTAGGAGTTCGAATTTTTCAAATATTTTTGACTTTGTGGTTACTGAAACTAGTATATCGTTGTTACTAGCTAGACTAGCTAATCTATTGGCTAGATTGACATTGATACCAAAAGCAGTAAAATAACGATATTCTTTAGCTCCTATATTACCCACAGCAGCGCATCCTGTGTTGATACCACATTTTAGTCCAATATTTATTTGATAGGGAGTATATCCTTGCCATACTTTCTTCCATCTCAGCTCCAATAATTCGAATCGTTTTCGAAATTTCAGAGCGGCACTAGCGGCGCAAATAGCAGAAGTTGAAACGCCATGGTCCAGATTTGAATCGGTTCCAAATAGAGCCATAACCCCATCGCCTAAGAACTTGTCTACTACTCCTCCTTGTTCCAATATAACTTGCGTTGCTGCCTCAAAGAACTCCTTGAGGAAAAGTGTAAGTAAACCTGGAGTTATCTCAAGGCTGTGACATAGGGCCGAGAATCCCTGTATATCCCAAAATACTATGGTTATTATCTTAACCTCCATCTCTAGAAGCCCATGCATACCAGATTCCGAAATCTTTCCTCCGTTTCCAGGTTCACCATTTCGTCCGTTGTAGTCTTTATCGATCTCTCTTGATGATAGGAAACGAGTTTCTTGCTTGATGCATCTGTGGAAAAGATTCTTGGCCAAACTAAATAGAGAGTGTTGTCGTCTTTTTGACCAGCAATACACCTTTTCTAACTAGACCAACCTCCAACTCTGCCTCGAACTTTTCAGAATCGATAACCAGCGGTAGATTGATTTCTTAATTAATTGGCGATTGTTTAAATGGAATGACATGTAAATTTCTCTCACTTTTTATAGGAAAGGGCTTTGGTACTCTATAAGGGAAGATACCATATAAGGGAGAGGGAGTGCTATCTACGACGTATTTCATGCAGAATTTGTATTCCCTGAGCAACGTACGCTTGACATCGAAATATCGAAAGACTTCTATCTTGAACCCTTCTTTGCTTATACACCTGCAAAGGAAGAAGGAATATTTACTAGAACAATAATAATAAAAATTAAGGACATAGTCAGAGAGATATTATGGAAAAGGAAGACGGCAGGCGGTTCGCTGATATAGCTAATAAGAGAAACATCCAGAGAACCGCAAGATTTGAGAGGACCACACATGAATCTTCAGTAAGCGTGGAAGTCAATATCGATGGCGCGGGTCATACAATAGTTAATACCGGTCTTCCGTTTATTGATCATCTAATTACTTCATTTGGAAAGCACAGTATGGTAGACATTAACTTAAAGGGAAAGTCCAAAGACGGAATTGTGCATCATCTGATCGAGGATGCGTCAATCGCTCTTTCACTTGCAATAGATAAAGCATTGTCGGATAGGTTGCAAGTTATGAGGTTTGGCTACGCCCTTGTTCCGATGGATGAATGCTTGTCGTATGCTGCAATAGACCTAATAAAACGCCAGTTCCACAACATACAATTAAAGTTAACCAGAGACATCGTTGAAGAAATTCCCAAGGAAGATCTCGAACATTTTGTGTCATCTCTGGCACAAAATCTCGATGCATGTACTCATGTCGTCGTGCAGTATGGAGATAATGATCACCACAAGATCGAATCTGCTATCAAGGCTTTTGCTGTAGCACTTAGAATGGCTGTCAACATAGATGAAAAAAGAGTAGGAACTCCAAGTACTAAGGGTGCGATGTAAAAATTTTAAACAACACAGTAAAGACAACTACATATCCGTTAAATAATAATGAGAGCTACAATCTACAAGTTTACAGCAATAAAGCCCTCCACACACATTTTAGCCCCAAGATAGCAATTTTTGATTATGGAGCAGGTAATCTTTTCAGCTTAAAGGCAGCATTGGATAGAAATGGAGCAGTTAATGTTTCAATCATTCGGGACATGAAATCGCTTGAAAACTTTGATGGCCTTATCTTGCCAGGGGTGGGGAATTTCGACCCAGCAATTATTTCTATCAGAGAAGATAAAGAAATGTTAGTCGCAGCTATCAAAAGCAAGATGCCTGTTCTTGGAATTTGTCTTGGCATGGAAATGTTGTTTAATTGCAGTCAGGAAGGCTCACTTGAAGGCCTTAGGATAATTGATGGACAAGTACTAATGCTCGACAAGAAAAAAGTGAAGGTACCTCATATGGGTTGGAATAACATACAACTCGTAAAACACAAATGGAATGTTTCAAAGAAAACTCGCATTGCTGAAAGCGAGATCGATAGAGGAAGTAATATGAGCGGCAGTAGGCTCTTACACCGGGTTGGAGATAATTCATGGGTATACTTTGTGCACTCTTATAGAATACTTCCAGGAAAGACAGAACGCCATATTGTTGTTGCTAACTCGCAGTATGGTGATAATAAGATTCCCTCTGTAATAGAAAAGGGCAATGTATTTGGCACACAGTTCCATCCAGAAAAGTCCGGCCCAATTGGTTCCCAGATAATAAAGAATTTCTTGAAAGTCTGTTCTTCTACTGTTATAGCTAAGGATAAATGAAGATAATAGCTGCAGTCGACCTCATGGAAGGAAACGTCGTAAGACTTGTTAGGGGTGACCCTGCCAGTAGGATAACCTATAGTAATAACCCTATAGAAACAGCACTTAGATGGGAAGCAGATGGCGCAGATATGCTGCATACGGTAGACCTTGACGCGGCCCTGGGTTCTGGCAAAAATAATGTTAAAGCCATTTCTGAAATAATAAGGGCAGTACATATACCTGTGCAGGTTGCGGGCGGCATAAGATCTATCGAGGCTATCGATGAAATGCTTGGTCCCAAAAAAGCGGCAAGAGTGGTCCTCGGCACCTTCGCTCTCGAAAACCCAGATTTAATAAAACAGCTTTCAAAAACGAAGCTTAAAAAAATTGTAATATCAGTTGACCAGATAAATAAAATGGTTATGGTTCGAGGATGGAGGGAGCCTTCAGGAACTAAGCTAGCTGATGCTATAAACATGTTTTTATCGTTTGGAGTTGATGAGTTTCTACTAACAACCATTGAACGAGACGGCACGCTAGAAGGACCAGATACAGAAAACCTGCGTGATGCTTGCAGTTTTGATAGCGCGAAAATTATTGCAAGTGGCGGAGTATCTAATATTCTAGACATAGTAAGACTTAGAACAATCGGGTGTTCTTCTGTTGTCTTGGGAAAGGCGATCTATGAAGGAAAACTTAACTTGTCCAGGGCAAAGACCTTAGCATAAAAATTGCCACTAACAAAGAGAATCATTCCATGCCTCGATGTCGATAATGGTCGCGTAGTAAAAGGCGTACACTTTGCAAAAGTTAAAGATGCAGGAGATCCCGTTGCTCTGGCAAGAAAATATAGTGATGACGGGGCAGATGAACTTGTTTTCCTAGACATAACAGCATCCCAAGAAGGAAGGAATACGATGAAAAATATGGTAAGGAGAGTTGCAAGAGTTATTGATATACCCTTTACAGTTGGGGGAGGAATAAAAAAGTTAGATGATGCACGTGCAATATTGCTCAATGGAGCGGACAAAGTGTCTATCAATACCGCTGCCGTAAAAAACCCGGAATTGATTGGGGAATTAATGTCTATCTTTGGAAAGCAGTGTATAGTAGTAGCCATCGATGCAAAACGAAATTATGAGTGTGATAATATAGATAATGACAAAAACATCTTTTCTCTGGGTCGGAAAAGAGATTATGCGGACAAGGACAAGAGTATTAAAAACGAGAATAATATAAAGTACAACCAGACTCCCATGAGTAGTGAGAACAACTCAGCGGAATTTTATGAGCATGGCAAAAAGTTTTGGTTTGAAGTAAAAATTTATGGTGGCAAAGAGGGAACCGGTATTGATGCAATTCAGTGGGCCAAAAAAATAGAATCTCTCGGTGCGGGGGAGATTCTTTTAACTAGTATCGATACCGATGGGACAGAATATGGCTATGATTTGGGATTAACTAAGGCAATATGCCGGGCTGTACGTATACCAGTAATTGCTTCTGGCGGCTGCGGAGAACCAAAACACATGTTGAATGTCTTCAAGAGGACCGATGTGGACGCAGCTTTAGCAGCATCTATCTTCCATTATGATAAGTTCAGTGTCAACAAGGTCAAAAAATATCTTAAAGACAATGGTATTCAGATCAGGATATGATATAGCAGGACAACAATTCGTTATGCAGATATCCGG
>Ga0193741_1000470_pt1 | contig 11858 bp, 6 predicted proteins | sample L2s2metaG_FD_143059 | JGI IMG/M metagenome (GOLD analysis project Ga0193741, IMG submission 143059) | Soil microbial communities from a riparian zone of the East river system, Colorado, United States - L2s2 | ecosystem: Environmental > Terrestrial > Soil > Riparian zone | place: USA: East River...
CACTGGATAACAAAGAAATTAATCAACCAGGTAAATTGGTCGACTGACTAACGTATTCAAACAAGCTTGTTAAGATAACGTAATTAAATTGATTTTGCATTATGGGAGACTATTTTTTAATAGCTCGAGACGACAAAATTAGGCGTATGTTGATGATAATGTACACTTATTAGTATTCATTGGATTAAGAATAAAGAAAACAATAATGTCAGACCTCAACGCTGACTTTTGACAGCCCGCAATTTAAAGTTATCATATCAATTAACTATTGAATGTGAGAAAGTTAGCTATTGAATGTGAGAAAATTAGTCATAACTTTAATATGACTCACATAGTAGAACGAAAGAAATGAAAACAGAATTGAATTCTCGGCTCCGCTCGATCACAATTTGTATCATCAGTATCTCGATGGTTCTAACCACTGCCCCTTTCCTGAATGCATTTGCACAAAATAATAATCAGGTATTGGCTGAAAGCATATTTCAGGACAAATCATTGACTCTTCCTCAAAATATTAAACATCTCATTATACTCATTCCTAATGAAGGCCATGAATCGCAAAACCTGGGCGACGTTAGTTCAGATCAAAGACTAATTAACCAGCCATATATTCCACAAAATGCTATAGTCAGTCCAGGTACAATGGTTACATGGTTTAATGGCGACGTTGATCATGACCATAAAATAACTCTTACTGATGAGTCAGACCAGAATAATGTATTGTATGATAGCAGAACTTTTGCTTTTAATGAAGTATCAGATACAATTGTGGTGAATGACACAGGAACATTCAACTATTACGAAACCGACGTAAATAATGAAGACGAGGACTTTGTTATGAATGGTACAATAACAGCAGTCAATCAGCAGAACTCTAATGCTAATCTACCGAACATGTCAACTGCAACTGCATCGAGTTCTAACTCAACTGGTACTCTTGGAGAGAATGATACTACAGGAACATTAATGGTGCCAACTGCTGATAGTGACATGTACATTCAGGATTTGAAAAGTAAGGGTTTCACCTTAGACAGCACGTACAACTTTAACGATATACGTGCTGGTGACGAGCAAACATTGTTGGTATGGACTACCTCTGGAAAGAATTTAAATGAAATAATACCCGCATTGCAGGAAATTACACCTCAACTGCCTTATAACTAAGAGTGTTATCAAATTTTATTCCCAGCCTCTTATCTCTACCGGTCTCCGTACTATTATTTCAACCACTTCTGTTCACTTCATATAACCCCTCTAATCGTACACACGTAGTGACTAAGATGCTGCAGATTCTCTTGGGCCTGTTTTCTGATAATAGCAACATCCTGTGAGCGAAGAAAAAATGGAATAACAAATAATACCAAAAGAAGGTACGATTGTTAACCTGGACTCAGTTAGTCTCGTTCTTCAGTGAGGTCATTATTTTCAATAGGAGCTGTTTTTGTAGCAGAATCAGTTGATAAACTATAGAAATCGGATAAGATCGGAACTGTCAAAAATTATATGCCTTTATGCAGCCGTACTCAGAGACTGTGATTACCAGAACTAAACATCTTTTGTATATAGTAATTCCTGCCTTTGCTGTATCTACTCTTTTACTAGTATTTTTCCTCGCTTTTAGTAATGATGGCAATTTTTTAACAGTAGAAGAAGATAGAGATAATGACGCTTCCCTTAATCAAGAGACGTCCAACACTCAACCGAAAGGACAAAATGAAGTTGATGATGATTATTATTTTTTAAGAGGCGCAGTTAGTAGCACGTCAGAAGGAAAACAAGTACAGGAAAAAAATCAGATCAATCTTTGCGGTGGATCTTTTGAAAAGAGGACATATTTTATTCAAGAATATACCTTGCCTTTCCCATGTGCTCAACCTGTAGGAATTACATTCCAACAACAAGAAAATAATGGCAGCAATACTGAAAATGCTCAAAAGATATGGATAGCAGCAACTTGGATGGGTTACCTTGTAGTTTTTGATCCTAACTCTACGAGCTTTTCTGACTTTATTGAAATCCCTAATTGGAAAACAAAAGGCGAATTTGGTTCAATGGTATGGGATATGGAATTTGATAAAAAAGGCAATTTATGGTTCACTGATCAGGTAAATAATGCAATTTGGCGTTATTTTCCAACTGACAAAAGGTTTGAAATGTACAAAGTTCCAACAAATGGCAGCTATCCTTCCTCAATAGCCTTTGATTCTCAAGGAAGTGTGTGGTTTTCTGAAATATTTGGTAAGAAATTAGGGGTAATTGATCCTGTCAAAGCATCCAATAATACCTCAGAAGGAATACAAGAATATCAATTAAATCTGTCAGAAGAAGAAGGCTTTGAGACAATGGGGCCCATTGTCATAACAAATGGGGGCATTAATAACGATAGTAATGATAATAGCAGCGAAACAGTGTGGTTTACGGCCGTAGACTTTCCTGAATCAGGACATGTAATTAAATTTGATATTAGCCAAAGGAAGTTCGAAGTATTAAGGTTAGCAGAAGGTGTTGGTGTTCCTGTGGGTATTGTTGAAGATGACAAAGACAGGCTTTGGATAAACGATCATGCAACAAACCTCTTTTTTATGTTTGAACCTCAAACTGGAAAGGTGATTAAATATTCTACTTCTCTTCCAACTTCACGTAACACCACGACGACTTTGCCGTATTATAACATGTACAAGGATGGCAAGCTCTGGTTCAACGAACATGAGGGCAATGCCATTGCGTATTTTGATACAGAAAAGTCTACACTGGTCGAATATCAAATTCCCTCTAGGGGAGAAGCTTGGGGGAATACATCTAATCCACTGCAGTTTACCTTAGATAATAATGGTTCTGCATGGTTTACTGAATGGACTGAAAATAAGTTTGGCGTATTGGATTCCGAGAAGGCAAAGAATCTACCACTTTGGATATCAATTTCAGAAAACAGCACAACGATAAATTTAGACAAGGAAAAAGATCGTGATGTAAAATCTATCAAGGTCTTTGTTTACCCTAATAGAAGCAGTTTAGACAAAGAAATAGAGAGGGAGGCTGTTGAAATGACAGTGGCAGGAACCATGTCTTATACGGGCAAACTATGGAATCTAACTGGTAATTTTGACAAGGAAGAGTTTTACTTTCCTAATGGAAGTACCAAGCCACAAGTAATAACTCTAAAATTAACACCTAGTCAAGACTTAGTACCTGGAAACTACATGCTAACTGTAGGAGCACGATATGGCACTGTTACTTATTCAAAAATGGTAAATTTGAATGTGAAATAAACTAAAATATTGCCAATCTTATGGATCTACGACATAATCTTTTCTTCTCTTCTTCTTGTTCTTCCATTTTTCAAAACCACAAGTATGATTGACTCTCAACTACGACCTTTAACTGCTTGTATAAACCAATCTGGCAAAATATTTCTATTTTTGTTTACAAAATAGCCAAAAGCAGAATCTAAGATATATGTTTTGGCCCAGTCCTCTTTTGATCTTATAGATCTGCCACTTGCTTGTACCAACTTTAATGCCGTTTGCCAGTAGTACCAGTCTTCATTCGAATTCCTCTTTGCATTTATCCATCTATCATTTTTGTTTGGATATGGAACTTTAGTTATAATCTGGAATCGAGAAAGTTCTCCTTTCAAGTCAAGTCCAGTATGTAGGGACGGCGAGATAAGAACTGTAGGCTTTATACTATTGATATGTTCTTGTATTATTTCATCTCTTTGTATTTCTGGATCTGTTACTAACAGCCTTCGTGTATTTTCTTGAGATATCTTTTCTTTGATGAAATTTAGTTGTTCATATGATGTAGTATGAATTATTCCTTTATCATTTTTGTGTATTGTCATGATATTGTCAACAGTCTTTGTAATACTTGATTTTATCTCTGGTAACTGTAGATTATTAAAGTTAAGATATGCAATATTCATAGGGTAAATGGGCCTATTTTCTACTGGAAAATCTGATTTGACTTGAATAAATTTTACTTCTTTATCATATGTTAAACCAACACTTCTACAAAATGCTTTGGGATTCAATATGGTTGCACTCATTATCAGCACTTTAGAACATTTCTCAAATACATGCTTACAATATGGAGATATATCCAAAGGTTTCAACTCAACTTTTATTACTTCATAGTCTTCTTTCTTTATTTCTGATATTATCCAATTCCTTGGATTTGATAAAATATTATTGATTGTAATTGTCAATCTTTCTGTATCTCTGATAGCGTCAGCGGCAAGTTCTTCGCTAATATTTAAATTAGATATGGAAATATTTTCTTGATATTTTTGAGCAATTTCATCATCACTGTCATATAGGTTAGAAGCGGAAATTATCCTCTTATCCTTGCCCGCAGTTGGTAGCTTTGATTTGTATTCTCCATTTGTTATTCCACGAAAGTTATATTTGATCTTTCTTTGTAAGGCTATTAATTCAATCATTGGGGTATTTCCAACTAGTGTAAGCATTCTTGTCTCTAATTCAATTAGAAATTCAGTCCACTGTTCTAAATCATCATAACCATAATCAACCATTTGTAAATCTTGAATGTATCTCTTCCATCTTCTTTTGGTTATGGATAACCCTCTAAATTTTACAATCTCTGTTTCTAATAAATGTCCTTCATCTAATACCAAAAGTTCTCTTGGATGAAAAATCTTTGAATTTGGTAGAAAAGCCAAAAAATTGGAATAATTAAATATTGAATGACTGGAAGATAATGCAATATTAAGTTGATTAAAGTATTCACAGGGTTTCCATTCTCTTGGTTTTTTTACGTATTTTAGATTCTTAAGATGCAGCCATTGTGAAAATTCTTTTTGATAATTAATTTCATCAGATTTATTAATATAGATTTGCTCATCTTTTGTTCCTTTATTCGTTACTTTATAGTCTTTGACAAAAGTTCTATATTTACAGGCATGATCTTGAAAGGATTCATTTGTCATGCACGGCCCGTATTCAACACTAGTGTGACGACATTCATCAATGTCATCTGAAGCACAAACTCCACACCTGTATGTTTTGTTTCTAATAAAATCTTCCTTCACTAAACAGCGAAAGTTATTTGCTCCTTTGGCTACTTTGAGAAACGAAAAATCTCTTGAATACTGTGTTTGTAAGTCTTTAGTAGATGTACAGATATAACTGGATCCCATGGTCATTGCCACAGCTATGGCCACAGGACTCTTACCAAATCCTGTAGGGGCTTCGAGTAAAATATGTTTATAACCTGAGTTAAATGCTTCACAGATTTCATTTATCACATAATTTTGACTTTCTCTTTTGTATACAAAAGGAAAATTCTTGATGAAATCAGTTACAGTAAGTGATGATTTCCCTTGGTTACTCAATTCATCAGGCTATCTCCTAATATTCTTTCTATCTTGCTTTTCAAGTTATCATCCTGTAAGTAATACTCGTAGGTCTAAAGGAACGCAGTATAATATACATATACTTTCTAAAAAAGTTATTATAATAAGCCCTACAAATGAGTGGGTGTTGTCAGCCTCAACAACATTATCATCATTACTTCTAACATCTTCTATTTGGAAACGCAAACAAGCTGAGCTAAGTCATTTGCCAAAGGCCAGCCATATGCCAAAGGATAAGATTGACATTATATAGAGACCAAGTCCATAAGGTTTTAAAAAATATATACATATACATCATGTTGACAGGTAAAAAAGTAGAAGTTGGAAAATAATAAAAAGGCTGAGCACGTGAAAAAACAATCTAATTACTCTTGTGATGTCTTAATTATAGGCGGTGGCTCTGCTGGTCTTCGAGCTGCAATTGAAGCTCATGATGCTGGTGCTAATGTTTTGATAATTAGTAGAAGTAAAAGAGGTGATCCTCATACAACACTTGCAAGAGGTGGTATCAATGCAGCTCTTGGCACTATGGATCCAGAAGATAACTGGATGATACATGCGGCTGATACTCTAAGAGAAGGCGAATCTCTTGCTGACTATGAAAGAGTTGAGATACTTTGTAAAAATGCACCGGATGCTATAAATGAATTGGTAAATTGGGGTGCCAAGTTTCATAGAGAGAATGACGGTAGGCTAACACAGCGGTTTTTTGGAGCTCACACATATAGAAGGACCGTATTTTACGAAGATTGGACTGGTCAGGAAATAATTCGTGTTTTGATGGAGCAGATAAATCAGCGGAAAATCAACATATTAGACAGTGTTTACATCACGAAATTATTAAAATCAGATGATGGCGATATAACAAGAGAAAGACCGCGACCATTATCATCATCAGCAACAGTAACACAGGAAGAACAAGTGGTAAAAGAAGAAGAACAAGTAGCAGTCAAAGGAGCGTTTGGAATAGATATCGAAAAAAAAGAATTTGTTACTGTTGAGTGCAAGTCTTTAATTCTTGCTGCTGGTGGATATACGAGAGTCTATGCAGTCAGTAGTTCTAGGACTTTTGAAAACTATGGAGAAGGTATAGCTCTGGCATACGAAGTGGGTGTAGATTTAGTGGATATGGAAATGGTGCAGTTTCATCCCACTGGAATGGTTTGGCCACAGAAGGCAGAGGGTACTCTTGCCACAGAAGCAATACGAGGTGAAGGAGGTATTCTGTTAAATTCAAAAGGTGAGAGGTTTATGAAAAATTACGATCCTGAAAGAATGGAGCTAGGGCCGCGTGATGTAGTGGCTCGGGCTGCTTATAATGAAATAATCTCTGGAAGAGGCACAGAACACGGTGGAGTTTGGTTAGATGTAACCCATCTACGAAAGGAAGTAATTCAGGAAAGGCTAACTACCATGTATGAACAATTCCAAAAACTTGATGGAATTGATATATCAAAAGAGAAAATGGAAGTTGGACCTACTGCACATTATTCTATGGGTGGCGTCGTAGTAGATATAAACTGTCAAACAAGGATTAAGGGTCTATTCGCAGTTGGGGAAATAATTAGCCAGATTCATGGTGCTAATCGTTTAGGTGGAAATAGCTTACTAGACACAGTAGTTTTTGGAAAAATTGCAGGTAGTGAGGCAACAAAATTAGCAAAGCAAGGAGTAACAGGAAATACAAAGAAAACTGAGGCACCATCACAGCTAAAATCAAATGTTGATAACCAAAAAAAGGAATTTCATGATGATTACTTTGGAGGAATCTTAGTAGTTAAGGAACCAATTAAGTTTCGTAATGAAATACAAGAATTAATGAAACAGAATGCAGGAATAATAAGGGAACATACAAAGCTTCAAGATGGATTAAAAAGAATCTTAGAATTAAAAAACAATTTTTATTCAAATAAAGTTGATATTAATTTTAAAGAATTCAAAATTGATGGTAATAATTCTGAAAATATTGTTTTAACTTGGCAGGTGAAATCATCACTTATTGCTTGTGAGGCCATAATAAGAAGTGCCTTGATGCGACAAGAAAGCAGAGGAGCTCACTATAGATCTGACTTTCCAAAGCTTGATGATAAAAAATGGAAGGTAAATATCTATTGCGGGAAGGAGGGAAAGGGAGTATCTGCAGCTGCAGCGGAAATGGTATTGTTTAAACATAATGTTAAAGAATTCATAGGACCACTGGCAGATTTTCTTAAATCACATGTCAAAGCAGCACACCATCGTACATTCGAATAAGAGGCAGCAAGATAAATGCTAAAAAAAAGAGTTAAAAAAAGCATAGTTTCTGATTAAAGGTGTCATAGCATTATTCATAATCTTTATAGGAATTGTTACCCTGTTATGGTAAACCAAATTAATAATAATCTTATTCACATTTACTTTCTAAAACTCTATGAGTAGGTTATACTCTAAAACCTATCTTGTTTGACCCTATTATAAATAAGAATAAATAACTTTTTTTCCTTTCCTATATTCGTCTAATATCGTCAAAGACCAAGGTATCAACTTTGAGGTTTCCTTTTCAATATTTGATTCGTACTTTTTTTGAAGTCAACTACACTTTTTGTATAAAATAAGGTACTGAGTATTATTCCAGCGGCTATTGATGGTCCTACAATATCAGCATAGCTCAATCCAAACGGTATGGTAACGCCATTGTATACCGAATTATTTTCCTCACTCGAACCCTCAGCTGCTCCTAGATTGGATTGAGAAAGATTTTCAACTGATGTTACAGAAGCCAAGGCATTGCCTCTTTGTTCTGCTAGCCAAATATTGCCATTAGAATCAGAAGTTATCCATTGAACAAAAGGACTTGCTGCGGGAAGATCTAGTTCCCTGTGATCACCAGTTCGTGGGTCAATTACCGCAATCTTATTTATTGTATGTTCTGCAACCCAGAGATTGCCATATTTGTCCATCGCCATTCCAAACGGTAAACCATTGGGATCGAGATCGGTATATCTTTTGTCAAACCTATTTAGAATAGGATCGAAAACTGCCACCGAATGCCCCTCGTGCTCTGAAATATAAATTTCACCAGTTGCTGGATCAATAAGTAAACCAGTAGGATCTTTGAGGGCGTTGTCCTTGCCCTTTGGACTATATTCTACAATTTTATAGTTCCTAGTTGGATCTATTTTTGCTAACTTTCCTATATCTTCTGCAATCCATATCTGACCAGACTCATCATCTACTGTTATGCCCAGTGATGTTGCGTTTACAGATGGTAAATAAAATGCTGTGAAGTTGTTGCCTGTTGGCTGACTTTGAGAATTAAATCTTAGAATTTCATTACTTGCAGCAGATGTAAGCCATATATTATTATTTTTATCAATGGCGATGCCTGATGGTATAAAATCAGGGTTCGGAATTTTGTATATCTGGTTCTTGTTATTATCTGGATTATAATGTCCAAGATGTTTCATTAAGGGATCAACATACCATATATTTCCATCGCGGTCCAAAGCCATAACGGTTATAATATTGGTGCCATTAATCTTATGTTCTGTAAATTTATGGGAGTTTAGGTCAAATTCAAATATCCTACCACTACCACTACTAATAGATGTATCCCCAACCCATATAACGTTGCGACTATTATCATAAAGGGGATATAGTGGTTGGCTGGTATTGTTGCCTGGTATTCTAAATTCTCTTACGTTAAACTGTAGTTGATCCAGATTTGGCTTAACTGGTATCTCATAAATTGCAACTAGATTTGGAGAATTAGGTTTAGTCTGAACTCCTTCGACTTGTACTTCCCATTTACCAGAGAGGCTGAATGCCGCGGTATTTGCAGAGAATACTCCTTTAGCTATTTGTTGAGTATTCACATTTATGGGTCCAATTCCTTCTTCTATTTGATTAAATTTCATCTGTGCTGATTTTATTCCTATAGGATCCCCTGCTAAATCAGTAAAAACTATTTTGAAATTATTGTTACCTATTGCAAATGGATCAATTGAAAGTGTCATCTTACTTCCGTTATCTAAAAATTTTGTAGAAACAAATCCGCTTTGACCACTTGTACTGCTACTATTATTATCTCCTGTTGAAGCAGCGACTGGTGTAGAAGAAGACATGGATGAAGCAGTGAATTGTTGTTGCTGTTGTTGATTGGGCTGTAATTGGTTTTGAAACTCACTAGCTGGCAGTCCAGTATTAACAAGGAAAGCTACCGACATAAGTAACACAATACCAACTATGAATTCAATTTTTACGCTCTTGCTAAAAGTGGATATGATTGAATTTATATTCTGTGTGTTATTTTTACTACCATTAGAATAAGGCCGTATTTTTTTCCATATTGTTTCTCTTCTTTTTTCTTTGTTGTGTTTGTCGATATTTTTGTGAGTATCCGGGGCAGATAGTAATTGTGCATTTGATCCAGTTGAAACTTCTGTAATGAAAACACCTAATGCTTTTCTATGGACTATGAACTGGTTGAAGCCCCCAATGCATATCATCACTGTAGCAAGCAATAGTTTTACAATGAGAATCTTGCCGTACAATGATGCCAATGTCAACCCAAGGTTACTTTCAAGGATATACAGCAAAGATGGTCCTGTAATTATTATTATGCCAAGAATAACTACAGGAATCGAAGAGAAACGTGGAATTATAATAGAAATCACGGATATCTTCATAAATTCGTCTAGTGACGTCGATTTTCTTATTGCAGGAACGACAACAAGGGCTAGATATATGACTCCTCCAATCCATATCGAAGCGGCTAAATTATGTATTAGGTCAATTGTAATTGGTAGCAATTTTCCGTTGGCAGCACCATGGCCAACTAAACTAGTAGTCAAAAGTGTGACAAGACCTATAACTAGTATGGAAGTGATCCCCTCATTTGAAATCGCTATTTTATCATCGTCTTTCTTTAGCTTTCTATATTCAAATAAGGAAATGAAAAGGAGAACAAAGGACAATACAACCCTGACAACCCAAACATTTCCGAACTTAGTCATAATCGCATCACTAATACCCACATTGATGGATGCTGCCTGAACATATATTATCCCAAAATCTGATATTACCAGAATAGCAGAGCCGATAATCATTAAGATCGTTAGTCTTTTATCAATTGATTTTCTTGTCTGCTTTAAAACATCATTAAACCAATTTATCTTTGAAATTGGTCTCCATAGCCATAATGTAGTAAAGGCTGAACCAACAATTATTACTTGACCTACTAGTGCAGGGAACCTTGCTATTGCATCCGGAATATAAAGCTGAGATCCTTGTTTATTGATATTCGCTCCTGCCGCCGTGGACAAATCCTTGGAGGCTCCAGATTCGCCGACTCCAAATACGAAGGCGTTATCTGTAACGTGACCATCAACCTGCGAGAGTACTTTTGTCGTTACTGTATAAACGCCGTCTTTAAGACGGCTTGAAGGAAGAGTAACTGATAGGGTCGTTTGGTCGCCATTGATATGTTGGATGTCTTTATTGTCTATTTGTTTTCCACTTGAGTCTATAACCGACAGTTTACTATAACGTAGATCCACAGGTTCGCTAAAATAAACATCAACTTTTGTAGGCGGTGTAGTCAATGATTGTGATGATGATGGATCACTTTTTATCACAAATGCATGGGCATATGATTTAGGGATAGTTGGAACTAGTATTAACAGTAAAATTATTGGAACAACGATTGCAAGAAGTTGGAAAACGTGAAAACAAGATCCCCTTCCTCCAATTAGATCACCTAAGAACAAGAATTACCGATACTACCTTACCCAATAAGTTAGATAAATAATTGTATTACTCTTAATTAACATAGTTAATCAGAGTATAAAAGCAGAGAAAAGATAATGAAGTCGGCGTCCTTATCATTTCTGAGATATCGTATAAACTTTATACCGCTAGATCTTTGATAGAATGCATTGGTATATATGTTCCTACGCATATCCGGTCGCATTTTTAAGGAACAAAAAAATGGTTTGTTGTTTACATCCCTCTTAGCAATTATAGCTCTAACTATCATATTTGCCATTTATGTGACCCCAGCTTATGCTCATATAACTAAACAATTTGGTAACATAAGCCTAGAGGTGGGATGGACTGAAGAGCCTCCACTTGTGGGGCAATTAAATAGCGCAATTATTGTGGTAGAAAAAGTGGTTACAGGGGGTAATTCCACTCCCGTTAGCAATGCTTTATCTCAGCTAGATATCAAAGAAAAATATGGTGGAATAACAAAACCAATAGAATTTGTACCCTCGGAGCAGACTGAAGGAGGATACGAAGCAAAAATTATTCCTACCAGAATTGGTTCATATAGCTTGTTAATGAACGGTTCAATACAAAACCAGAATATAACCAATGTAGAGATACCTCTAGACGAAGTCGAGGGAACGCAGATGTTTTCATTCCCTGATCGTGAGATCTCTGGTAGCAGTAGTGGCAGTATTAGTGGTAGCAGTAATGGGAGTAATCAAACCAGTACTAGCGG
>Ga0193741_1000471_pt1 | contig 11830 bp, 10 predicted proteins | sample L2s2metaG_FD_143059 | JGI IMG/M metagenome (GOLD analysis project Ga0193741, IMG submission 143059) | Soil microbial communities from a riparian zone of the East river system, Colorado, United States - L2s2 | ecosystem: Environmental > Terrestrial > Soil > Riparian zone | place: USA: East River...
CCACATCATTGTTATATTGTTTATATGCAAATGCAACATTTAATTTAAATAGTCTTTTTACCAAAATTATAGTATATGTCTTCTACTCGAAAGTTCAATGAAAGTCCAAATCACTTTATGGTATTAGATGCAGTATCTAGAGGTATGAAAAAAATAGATAGTATTTCAAAAGTTACAAAACTATCTAAGGATGAAGTTGAGCTGATTGTCAATGATTTAGTTGACCAAAAAATATTAATCAAGAATGAAAAGAAAGGTTTCTTTGGTAATAAGAAAATAGAACTTGATATTGCAGATACAGGAATTAAAATACTTAATACAAAGAAACAAGAATTATCTGAAAAATCAGAGCGTCTCCAACAGCTATATGAAACTGGAGATAAATCTCAAGTCCAAAGTTTCATGGATTCTAACCGAATGTGGATACCGATGATGTTATTTTCAGGAATTATGAATATGATGTTTTTTGCTTCTATGATGTCATTTATGGGAATGGCAATGAATCCTGCAGAGAGTGCAGTAACTGAAGGACAAGTTGATCAGAATACAGCAGGGGCAGAAGATACAGCAGCGACAGCTGATAATAGTGATAGTGGAGCAAGTGAAATGGATACCTCCAGTGGAGGTGATGCAGGTTTTGAGGGATTTGATGGAGGAGGTTTTGGCGATTTTTAATACTCATTAAAGCAAAAACAAATTGTATATTTTTAAATACTATTTTTAAATTTAGTCAAAAATAAGTGTAGCTCAAACTTTACGAAATATTTATAATCATATTTCCATTCATATTACAATTGTATGAGTTTAAGTAATAGATAGTAACTATGATACATTCATGAAATTAAAATGAGTATTGAGGAAAATGTGAGTATTCAATTTCAAATCTCAAAGTGAATTTAAAAGAACAAAATATGTTATTCAATTTAGTCAATATCCTAAAAATCCTTACAATGAGAAAAGGATCACATCAAACAATAATATTTGGGCAAATACTTTTTGTGCTTAACTTAACAATATGAATTAAATGCTATAAACAAGAAAAAACACGGTTGATTGCAGGGATCACAATTCGAAAAAATCAAACGTTGTCTAGCTTATTCTTCTAGTTTAAATTAGTCAGGATTCTTTGTTTTTGAAGGCGAATTTTTTGCTTGAATATTACTTTGGAGAAAGTTAAATAAATATTAAATAAATATTGTATAAAAAGCAAGATAATATTATATTATAGATTAATCTTAAATATTTTAAGAATATTTTCTAATGGCAAAACTCAAAGTGTATAAGAGAAATCCGAAGTTTATAGACTTGGTTGAATTAGTAGAAGACATTAGTAGTATAGGTTTAGTTGAAGGCTTGGAAAAATATTATAATAAACCCTATGAAAAGGAAGCTAAAAGTATTGTGGCAGGGCCTAGTTTTTTACAATTCTTAAATAAATTATTTCATATTCAAATCTCCGCTGGTGATATAATAAATTTAGAAAGTGCAAGTCATAGCAAATTTTATATGCTTTCTCTATCTGGAACGTGGGATGAAATAATAAAATTGCAATAGTGTAGAGATTTATTTGCTATTAATTACAAGAAGAGGATTGAAGCATTATAGCTTCAGCGACTTGAGTGATATATGCGATAAATGGCATCAGCAAATTATATAGTATTATTAATTGATTGATCCAGTTATTAACTCAAATATCTACTGTAAAAAAATTTGTTATGTATATATGATTTAGGTTCTAATATTATACTTATTTGAGACTGGATATTTTATAATATCCATTGAATGTTTAATTATTGCCCTTTATGCCTTGTGCAACCAATATGGAATAGCATCCAAGCCCACATTGCTCACAAATGGGTTTTAACCCTTTACTAGTAGCACTTCCAATACAACATGGCTTTTTGACTCTTCCCATATGATCTAAGGAAAGAATCGCCCACGAAGGACATTGTACGGGTGTTGTTCCAATTCCACCCCAATTACCTTTCATCAAAGATATTTGATTTTCAGAATTTGCCACATAGTCTGGATAGGATTTCTTCAATGAAATTATATCATCTACTACGTTATTGCGTATTTTCCCAAAGGGAAGCCACAATGGATCATCCTTGATAAAAGGAGTATGAAATTGAAAGCCAATTTTATTTACTTTACCTTTCCATTCTTGTGCAAGAGCAATGGCTGTTGGATAATTTTGTGTATTAATGGTCATGGTAATCCATATGTCTTTCCATGCAGGTTTCCCATTACGTTTTGGCTGATTCTCAATATAATTAAATATATTCTTTCTTGTCTTTGAATAGGATCCTTTACCTCTAATACTATCATGTATTTCTTCAGTTCCATCTAGTGATACCCAGTAAAAATATAGACCTTCAAATCTTTTTAAAGGAAAAGTGCCATTAGTAACTACGCATACTCTTCTGGGCATTTCATCACAAAATATCTTTATTATATCTGGTCTAAGTAAAGGTTCACCTCCTACCAGTGTAACTACAAAGATATGTTGTTTCTTGAATTTCTCATTTATTATTTTTTTCCAATCTTCAATGCTCAGATCTTTTTCATCATTCTTTCTATTAAGCCACCAATAGCAATGGGAACAATGCAAATTACAAACATTATTGACGTCTACAGACCCATAGATAGTGGGCTTTGAATGAAACATTTTGATAGAAATAATATTTTTGAAGAAGTTAAAATAAAAGGGCATCTCTCGTAAAATGTCTGTGATTCCTCGTCCGTAGATAAGGTCAACCATACATTTAATAAAAAATTCTACCTAAATAAACATGACGATAAGGATAGTCTTTTAATACTTAATTCTTCATACGTTTTAACTAAAAAATCCTTCTATTAGTATACTATATCAAACTTTAGAGGTCATATCTTGTAATATTAGTAAATATTCAAACATGTAGTGAATGTGTATTGTTATATTTTAAATTAGATGTTATATTTTAAATTAGATCTATCTATCTATCTATTAGAGGTTACAAATTCATTATATGAAGGTAAAATGTTAGTTAATAAATACTATCTGTTTATTCTACAGTGGTGCTTAGAGGTAACAAATTCTAATACATGCTCTAAAGTAAATACAATTGTATTTTCAATTAAAATTCGAAATTATCCAAGTATTTTTTCATCAATATAGTCAATAATTGTATTGTATTATCCTTCGGTAGTCAAAACAATGGTCATTCCATTGAATCATCTATATTCTATAAGTAATTTTTAGAAGGATCTTATTATATCCAATTGTTATATCAATATAAAAGTAGAATTGATTATAATAATATAATCGTTAGGAGTAGAGGCTCAGTATATGGATTCTTTAAACTATTTGTTTCTACTAGCATTATTGATTATTATAATTTGTATTTGCCGACCTAAACCCCGGACAAATACAAGTACTTCCATCGGAAGCAACATAACTGCAACCTGAATGAGTGTCACTAAGCTCATTGCTTTCAAAAACGTGTTTCTTGTATAAGAAATGAAATGAGTATATATGGGAACAATAAAAACATAGGTCATTTGGATTATTTTTATATGAAAGATCACTCATTTTGATTCATATGAGTTTAACGAATACAGTAAAAAAAGATTGTTATTCTAATTTTTAGATAAAAAGGGAAAGATAACAAAAATTTAACTATTGTTCAAGGAAAGATTTTACAATGATATTCTAAATATTATAATGATATTCTAAATATATTTTCAATTTTTATTTTTTTTATACTATAAATTTCTTTAACCTGTAAAGAAGATAAATTACAAAGAATATTGATTTTGGCAATAATCATGAAATTATATTCCTTGAAAAACAAGATCATTCAAAAACATACAAATTTATCTTCCAAAACTATCATAAATAACAATAGAGAAATTAATAATTACATTGTTATCTAAATGATAATAAATACTCTTAACGTGAGATTATACCTAATCTTAAAGTAGTAGGTTGTCCATTATATGTGTGTAAAGATGAGAAAAATGGAATATATTCTCTTTTATTTTATAAATAATGAGGTAAGTATAAGATGAATTCGATAAAACCAGAGTCAGTACATAATGCAAAACCACTTAAAATATTGATGGTTTCAACCGAGTACCCTCCTATGAATGGGGGAGTTGGGCGTTATACATCTAATCTGACACGTGAATTAAATAAACTTGGCCTCCAAGTACAAGTTCTTTCCAACGAAAATGGACGTGGTGATTTTTTGGGGCTATCACCAAAGAATACCAAGAATTATTCAGTATTATTAAATATAGTTAATGAAATAAAACCAGATATTGTACACATACAATTTGAACATGGGTTATATGGTCTCAAATTAGATAGACTAAATCCAAAAAAGACAAACACTAATATTGATTTATTTTATGATTTAAGTAAAACACCAATAGTAACTACATTTCATACTGCATTTAATTTTAAACAATGGATGAATACTGTAGCTACTAAAAATAAAAATGAAAAGTGGAAAGTAAAAAGCTATGCCGAGAAACTTCTTAAATACTGGACACATTTTTTAAACTTTAAATCTTTTAACAATTTAAACAAAGACAAAATAATCAAAAGTAAAAGAGGAATAGTTTTTTCACAATATATGAAAGACAAAATAGGCGGAGGCGATATAATTTATCATGGTTCTGAACCAATAATAACTTATGATGCTACTCTTAAAGGAAAAGCCCGAACCAAATTTTCTCTTTCACAGAAAAAAAGAATAATTTTGGCCTTAGGATTTAGAACTAATACTAAAGGATGGGACATATTAGACAAAATGGTTATACCCTCGAATTGGACAATAGTAATGAATTCTTCCAAGAATTATTATAATACGGAAAATTACATTCCAAAGATATCTGCTATTCACGAAAAGGAAATAATTGATTTACATAAGGGATTTTTAAATGATAGTGATCTTTCGCTTTTGTTTTATGCAGCAGACGCTCTAATTTTACCATATAAAGTGAGCTCAGGGTCGGGTGTTATGTTTGATGGATTGGCACATGGATTACCATTCATAGCTGCGGATCTCGAATTCTTTAGGGAATTTTCTGCAATGGGATTAGGTATAACTGTAAAAAGAAATCCTATAGAATTTTCCAAAGCTCTGGTGACTCTAAACAATAACTATGAATATTATGCTAAGAATGTGATTCTCTTTAAAGAAAAGCTAAAATGGTATAATATTGCACGCAGTCATATTAGTTTGTATAAACAAATCATTGAGGAGAGTAAGGTAGCACCAACAATAAGACAAAGAAATCCTCCCAATTTTCCTTGATAAAAACTACTACTAGTACTATTCGTCAGACACCACAACCATAACTATTATCTCGCCATTATAGGAAAAATACTTATTACAAAGTGCTGCTGTTAGTATGTAATTATTTTGTTTTTGCTGATATAAATAATTATAATAAATAATTTGATGTAGTTACAAAAACATCTTCTTGTGTATAATTACAATACCATTTTAACTAATTGAAAATTCCATCATATGTTAATATATAATAAGACATATAAGAAATAACTAAATTAATATATTGCCATTCTTTTCTTTTAAAAGATTATTATGGTTCAGTCATTAATATTCAGAGTACAACTAGGATTCTTTTACGAAATAATATTTTGATTAAAGTCTGATAAAGAACAATTACTAAACTGAAACAATCGTTTAGTTTAATAGGATCGATAGAAATTATAATAGGTATAATTCTTAACTATTGATAAAAATATTTGATAACAATTATCTTAAGATTGATAAATACCTAAGGAAGGAAGAGCAATTAATCAAACATTTTATTAAAAAAAAATTAGTTGTTATCGTCTCCTCCTCCGTCGTCTTTGTCATCCTCATCGTCTTGGTCTTGTGCATTCTTTTGCTGAGCAAGCATAGGATTTGCTAGTTCGGCTTTTAACATTTCAGTTTCTGCTTTTAATACATCGCTTTGAACTTTGGTAAGATCGTCTAATGCTTTAATATTATCTTTTTTAGATAAAGAATCTTTAATTTTTTGGATATCTTTACCAAATGATGGTTGTGTTTTTAGTAGTAACAGTTGATTTTCAACATCGGTAATTTGTGTTAATGCGTCTTCAGTGTTTCCGTTAGCTAATGCTTCTTTTGCAGTCATTAAGGTATCTTTTAATTCAGGAAGATCAGTTGTCATTAATGCTTGAGTATCTTTACTCATAGTCTGATTTTGACCTGATGTTTGATTTTGACCTGATGTTTGATTTTGTGCTGATGTTTGGTTTGTTGAATTGGTTTGAGCTTGTACGTTGTCCAGTAAGGATGGAATAGAGAATATTCCAATTGCTAGTATTGTATAGACAAATATATTTTGAGATTTCATCTAAATAATTTAGTGCAATATGATTTATAATACTTTAATTTCTTAATAATAGAATCTTACTAAAAGACATAATTTCTATAAAATATAATAATATTTCATATTATATTATATTTATTAGATCTTATAAATGTGGGATTATGATCTATATTTTGAATGATCATTATCGGGAAAAGTAGAAAATAATGAAATTATAGATTTACTCAATCCTTCATTCAATGGGAACAATTATAGATTAAATTATAAATTAAATAAAACTTTTAATGTAAAAATAATTCCAAAAAATTTCCTGTAGAGATATTCTAATTTATTAGACAAGATTCTAAAAACTACAGGGATAAATTTGAGGGTTGACTTTGACGGCGAGTATTTCAATTCATTTTATATGCAAAATAATACATTTACTATAATGTTAGAAAGATCTTTTAGTATTGATAACAAATCCCATTGTCAAAATAGATAACTTCTACATATTTCCATTTGTTATGTATGATAATCATGCATTGAGATTATCAATAAACTTATTTCAGTACCTCAAGTTATGGATGTATGGACTATTCTAACGAAAAAAATGGTAGTATTGATGATAATATCAGTAATGACAGAATTGATAAAGAAAGCAAGTCAGCTGAAAACGATATCGATATCGTTAAATCAAAACAAACAAAGGCAAAATTTTTTAAAAGAATTATTCTTTTAGGTATTATATTTACAATAGCATTTGTTACAATACAGTATTTTCTCAAGCCTATAATTTCTAAAGATTATCTTATGCTATTACAAAGCATACAAGTCTCAATAGTCGGCTATTTTGTAATAGAAATAGTTAGTAATGCATTTCATGATCTTACTTATGATTATCTAAAAGATACTTCCAAATCTATAAAAATTCTGATGAGGATTGTAGGTGCAATAGTTGTAATAGCAATTATAATTTCCTATTTAAGTAATGATCCAGTTGTAGCTGCAGCAATAGGAACTATATCAGGTTTAGTTGTAGGTTTTGCTTCTCAAAATATAATAGGAAATATCATCGCAGGATTATATTTGGCTTTACTTAGGCCATTTAAATTAGGAGATGAGATTACTGCATTTAGTAACACAGGAGTAATATATGATATCGGTTTAATTTCAACCAAGCTAAAAACTAGCGACAATAAAATTGTTCTTGTTCCTAATTCTTCTATGGTTACTACCACTATTATATTAAATAAAAGACCATAAAGCCGTGATTCTATATTCTTATTTTGTTAAGTATACGATAATAGAAAAAATCATCAAATAGGTTTAGTATTGATTATTACAATTGGCTATTCTATATTTATTTGTCTACCTTTTGGTTTTTGTTGTTCCTTCTTTTGGAATGTGATTTCAAGAACTCCATTATTATAATTTGATCGTGCACTCTCTATATCAGTACCTTCTGGCACTTCTATTTGTTTGTGATATTTTCTATTGGGATCTTCGCTTTTTATCTCTACATATTTATCGTATGCATCTATTTTTATTTTTTCTTTACTTATTCCAGGCATTTCTGCAACAATTTTTACTTCTTTATCTGTCGTTGAGATATCAATTAATGGTTCCCTTTCTGCTGAAAGAGAAGGTTGTTCAAAGGATCCTCTCCCCGAAACAGATTTAACATTACCAAATTCTTGTATATTTGGTTTTCCATCAGGACCTATTGTCATGGAGTAGCCATATACTATTGGACCTACTTCTCTAACTTTTCCTCCTTCTGGAGTATCGTATTCTTTAATTAGATCTTTTGGTACTTTATTTTCAATATTTTTAAACTGCTCTGAAAATATTCTTTCTGTTTCTCTTCTCATATCGTCAAATTCTCTAAATATATCATCAAAATTCCAACCACCAAAACCTCTTCCTTCACGTCTTCTACGTCCTCCACTACCTCCAAAGAATTGTCTAAAGAAATTATATGGATCTATATCATTAGGAAAACTCATATAATTAAAACACAGCCGTTTGTAATAAAGTTATATAAAGTTAACTCTAGATTAACAAGTAACTAAAAATAATGTTAAGCTTAAAATATGAAAAAACTGAGATTTGTAGGTGCTAAACTGTGAGTTTACGAGTCAAAGATAATTTGGTACGTATACTCATCTTTACTAACAAGTATTCTTCTATTGCTCCATCTATATTTTTTTGAAATCCAGTATAATATAATAAATTAACTCGAACCTATGATTATCGTATGAAATAAAAAACTAAAGAATTTGTATAACTAAGTTCCAATGGTCAATACAAATACAGATTCAACTCTTAGATACAAAAATTTAATCCAATAATTATGATTAATGGTAATTTATGATCCGTTAACAATTATCTATTACGGATATAACATTAGGCAAGTTCTTATACCATAAAAATTAATATAATGATATGAATAACAATAATACATTCATAGTTGATGTGATAGGTATAAATTTACTATCGCTATTAACATCAGATTCAATTTTCAGGAGAGGAAAACAATAAAATGGAAAAAGTATTTTCAACGTTAAGATCATTTATTGATAATAGTGGAAAGACCAAATTCTGCATAACTTGCGGTGGGATGGCTACACAAGAAGCATTATTTGACGTCGGAGACGGTGTTACCCTCATAGAAAAATATTGTGATACATGCGCTAAAAAAGAAGTCCCTTAATACTTTTTACAATCTCTAACAGTATAATGACATTATCAGGGGATATACTTCTATGTTTGAACCTTTACCTGCTCGCATAAAATTCTAATCTCAAAATTTTATTATATATCGTCATTATCTTTTATTTTGACCAGTTTATTATATTATAATATCGAACTTAAATATTGACAATCTATTACTCCAAGCTTGTCTTTACCTTAAGGGATTACTATTTTATTAGAATTTAATTCTATTTTTCTCATGTATGTATTATTCTACCAATTCTAAATTTTTTAATTATTATCTATATCTCTATATATGACTAATAATTCAATATTAAAAAAGCTAAAGGAAGAGATATAACATTTCGTAGAGAACGGCTATAATTCATTAATATTAAAAGTTGAGTCAAAATATTAATTTCTGTTTATTAGATAAATACTTACAATCTCTTCTATAATTATATTTTATAGTAATGTTGTTGTACTTCACGATGATTTTTATTTTGATTATTCAGGATCCTTTAGTAGTTTTGTACATGATTGTTGGTCTATTTAGTAAAATTGGGGTGTAAGGAGGATAATATTACTATTAATTTCTAAAAATTCACTTTTTAGAGCTTATATAATATACATCTGGATAAAACTTGATGTCCAACTATTTTAGAATAAGTACAACTAAACCTAATATGAAATCCCAGAAAAACGAAAAATTAAAAAATATTAATGGTTGTAGGATTTCCCACTAGTGTTTATAATGTTAAAGTAGTTTTGAATACCCTCATTATAATATTTTTGGAACAGTTCTAGGGATTTGTTAAAAGTGTCTGTATATTTTAACATATAATCATTCATTGTTCTGGTTACATCTTTTGTAGTATCACTTTCTTTATTCTCGTTCATTTTATATATACCAGTATATCTTTCTCCAATAATAAAATTATTCCAATAAGATTTGGAAGTATCATCTATAAATTTAGAAAATATTGCTTGATAATTATTAAAGATATTATTTTGTAATTCCATATAATTACTTAACATTGTTTGTACTCCGTTAATAGTTTGTTGTTGGTATTTGTTTGATGCATCAATACTTTTTTTGAGAATCTCATTATTTTGTTTTTTGCTATTTTCATTTTTATAATTTGACATATTAGTTACTAACCATTAGAACATTCTAGCATATAAATAGCAGTAAAGTAGAAAATTAATTGTAGGCTTCAAATATTCTTATTGTATATTATTACAAGCCATGCTATATCAATTTTATACAATGAGTTGTAGTTATATTTTATATTGAAACCAAATGATATTGTACTTGCTATTTACATTTATTTGATAGAAAAACAAATTTGAAATTTCTTAACTCTTTCACCAAATTAACATACCAGCAAAAATTGATTATTAACTAATATCTCAAATTTCACATGGTACTCACTAGTTTCTATCCTAGGAGGTGTATTGGATCTTAATGATTCTTTTATGAAAGTAATAAAAATTATTGTTCTTGTTGTGAACCAGACCTTATATTCCTAGACTTATCAAACCATAACTCATTAAACTTTATCATATTCTTTAAATAGTCGTCATAGAAATTCACCCAATTAGACATAATATGTTGCCAAAATGCCGAATATGTTAGAAAGGGGTTTGATGAGAAATTACTTGTATTTTGTTGTTGAAACTTTTGTTCTTCTTTTTCTAACAGTATTTTAGGATTGATAGTTTCTTTATCCAATTGTGATTGAGGAGTGCTCTTTTCTCGGCCTAATTCATCAGTAAGAGAAAGATTGGGTTTTTCTAGATTTCTAGATTCTAGACTGGATACTGAACTCGTAGTAGTGGTGGGATTTACTTTAACGTCAGTTTCTACCTCTATATTTTCTTCCTTGTCTTTTAAAGGAACCGTGAATTCTGTCTGTGCTTCTACATTTACTCCTTCGGTCGGTATGGTAGTTACTGTTGTTATAGTAGCCTCTCTATCAGTCTCTGATTCTTTGGGATTAACAATTATTTTTTCTTCATTTGATAACAATCTGGTTTCATTTGGAGATTCAATTACATCAAGCTCTAATTTGGAATCTTTTCGTACATCTGTCAGTTCAGTCTTATCATTTTGTCCTTGTTTAGGTATATGATCAGTATGTTTTTCTTCCAAGTCATCTTCTTTTACACCTGTAAGTTCTCCCGCAGTTTGGGGACCTTCAATAACTACTTCTTTACCTGTCTCTATAACTTCCTTAACTGCTTCACCAATAGTAGTTGGTGTAGGATTGATTACATCCTTTTCATTCTTAGTTGTAATATTAGAATTAGTTGAGGAATCAGTTTTATCGTCTAAATTTTTCTTCTTGGGTTGTTGATATCCCCGAGGAAAGGTCATAACTATATTATAGTATATCGGTTTCATAAACCTTTATCTGTTAAAAGTTTGTAGTAATTGGCAAACATAGGAAATAAAATTTATCTATAAATTTTTTATTGATGGTTTAAAATGATCAAAAATGATTACATGAAAAGTTCAAGGATAGAGCAACGAGCATGTAATAATAAAAGATTTAATTAAACTTATTTAAATAATAAGAATTATCCTATAGATATATCAAAAAAACAAATTCTATTATACTATAACAAAGACGGAATATCTTAATGGATTGTAAGTCAGTATTCAAACAGAGAATTTCTTTTATTTACATTAATTAAAAAGCGTAGTATAACAATAGATAATTCAAAAGTGTATCAGTTACCATTTATTTTTTAATTCTAAAAAAAATTTTATGTACAATCTCAATTCCTTTTTCAC
>Ga0193741_1000472_pt1 | contig 11821 bp, 7 predicted proteins | sample L2s2metaG_FD_143059 | JGI IMG/M metagenome (GOLD analysis project Ga0193741, IMG submission 143059) | Soil microbial communities from a riparian zone of the East river system, Colorado, United States - L2s2 | ecosystem: Environmental > Terrestrial > Soil > Riparian zone | place: USA: East River...
GAAGCCGCCGCCGCCGGTCGGGCTCGTGATCAACCCATCGCCCATTGCACCCGACGGATTGATCTCGAAGAAATATCCGGTGCGCCCGTCGAGGAACGGATCGATCGAAAACATGAAGCGGTCGTCGCCCGAGAACGGCTGATCGCGCTGCATCTGGTTGCCGAGCAGCTTGTCGGGCTCGGAGTCGAAGCAGATCACGCCGAGAATGATGCGATCGCGATCGAACACGACGCGCACCTCGGTCTTTTCCGTTGCCGCGGTGCCGTTGTCGGGATCGCGCTGCAGGAAATTCGTGGCCGGAATCGCCTTGTGCCACGCCGCCTCATCGGGCGCGCCGTCGACGCGGATCTCCGGGCGGGCGGACTGGGCCCCCGGCGCGGATGCGCCGAGGAGAAACAGGACGAGATTTACAATTACGAGCCTAATCAAGCCACTTATCATACGTTGATGCCCACGCTGACGTTTCTCGGAGCCGCCCGCACCGTGACCGGCTCCAAGCATTTGCTCGAGGTCGATGGCCAGCGCATCCTGTTCGACTGCGGTCTGTTCCAGGGCCTGAAGGAACTACGCGAGAGGAATTGGTCGCCGCTCCCAATCCCTCCCGAAACGATCGACGTCGTCGTCCTCACGCACGCTCATATCGATCACTCGGGATGGCTACCCCGGCTCGTCGGCCAGGGCTTCAAGGGTCCGGTGTATTGCACCGGCGGCACACTCGATCTGTGCAGGCTCGTGCTGCCGGACGCGGCGCACCTGCAGGAGGAGGATGCGAAGTTCGCGAACAAACGTGGCTTCAGCAAGCATCATCCGGCGCTGCCGCTTTACACGGAAGAAGATGCGGCCGAAGCGCTCTCGCGATTCAGGACCGTGCCGTTCGGCAAGAAGATCGAGGTCGTCAAAGGCATCGAGATCGAATTCATCAACGCCGGTCACCTGCTGGGATCGTCGTACGTGCTCGTCACGCGCACCGACAAGAGCGGCGGGCGGATCCTGTTCGGCGGCGATCTCGGCCGCTACTCGCGCCCGATTCTTCCCGACCCATCGCCGGGCGTTGAAGCCGACGCGCTGCTGTGCGAATCGACCTACGGCGATCGCGTTCATCCCAACGAAGACGACGGCGCGACGCTGGCGCGGATCATCAAGGAAACGTTCGCGAAGCGGGGCAAGGTGATCGTGCCGGCGTTTGCGATCGGCCGCGTCGAAGAGTTGTTGTATTGGCTGTTCAAGCTCGAAGACGAAGGCAAACTGGAGAAGGTCCCGATCTACGTCGACAGCCCCATGGCGATCAAAGGCATCGCCTACTACGACGCGCGGACCGACGAGCTCGATAAAGAAGTTCTGTCGATGCGCCGGAAGCTGCCGCGGTTCACGGCCGTGAACTCCGGCCTCGAGTCGAAGGCGCTCGTCGAGCGGGACCAGCCGGCCGTGATCATCGCCTCGAGCGGGATGGCCACCGGCGGCCGCGTCGTGCACCATTTATTTGCGGGTTTGCCCGACCCCAGGAACACGGTACTCTTCGTCGGATTCCAGGCGGCCGGCACGCGGGGCCGTCAGCTCGTGGACGGCGGCCAGTACGTGAAGATCTTCGGACAACACGTGCCCGTCCACGCGAGAATAGAGAAGATCGACGGCATGTCGGCCCACGCCGATGCAGGTGAAATCGTCCGCTGGCTGCGCACCTTCCCACGCGCTCCAAAGACGACGTATCTCGTGCACGGTGAAGTCGTTGCGCAGGATGCCCTGAAGGCACGCATAACGAAAGAGCTCGGATGGAATGTAGAGATCCCCACGCACGGTCAGAAAGTCGACCTGCCGCTGTAACAACTGATCGACCTTACCTCCTCGAACAGATCGACGACGCCGCGGTCGTCCAGCTGTATGCCGACGGCTTCGACAAGCTGCCGGTCAGGGAGAAGATGCTCGTCTGGCATCTGTATCTGGCCGCGCTCGCCGGCCGCGACATCTATTACGACCAGCGCCATCGCCATAACCTCGGCATGCGGCACATGCTCGAGCAGATTCAGCGCTTCCCGGAAGGCGTCCCTGACGAGACGCTGGCGGAGCTCACGCGCTACACTAAACTGTTCTGGCTGAACACGGGCCCGTACAACAACCTGACCGCGCGCAAATTCCTGCTCAAACTCGATCGCAAGAAATTAATCGAAGCGATCGAGGCCGCCTCGGTCAGCGGCGGACGGTTCCACCTCGAGCACGGCGAAACCGTCGCCGAGCGCGTCGAGAAGTACGCGCGCATGTTCTTCGATCCCGATTTCGAGCCGATGGTGACGTGGAAGACGCCCGGCGAGGATCAGGACATTCTCGAATCGAGCGCCAACAACCTGTACGACGACGTCACGATGAAAGACCTCGAGGGCTTCGAGGAAAAGAACCAGCTCAACTCGCGCCTCGTCAAGCGTGACGGCAAGCTCATCGAAGAGGTCTACAAGGTCGGCGGGCTCTACGATCGCGAGATCAAGAGGATCGTCGGGCATCTCAACGACGCGATTCCGTTCGCGCCGAAGCCGTTCGCGAAGGCGCTGAAGGCGCTCGTCAGGTTTTACGAGACCGGCCTCGACAGCGATCGCGAGGCGTTCGACATCGCGTGGGTGCAGAATCGCGACTCGGACGTGGACACGATGAACGGCTTCATCGAGGTCTACATGGACGCGCGCGGCATGAAGGGCGCGTGGGAAGGCGTTGTCTACTACGCGAACCACGAGAAGACCGACAAGATCCGCGCGCTGGCCACGCACGCGCAGTGGTTCGAGGATCACCTGCCGGTCGATCCGAAGTACCGCAAGCCGAAAGTCGAAGGCGTGTCGGCGCAGGCGATCGAGGTCGTGCTCGAAGCAGGGGACTCCGGTCCGATCACCCCGATCGGCGTCAACCTGCCGAACGATCAGCGCATCCGCGAGAAATACGGCAGCAAATCGGTGACACTCTCGAACGTGCTCGATGCCTACGAGCGCTCGATGCCCGACAGCTTCCGCCAGGAATTCGCGTGGGACGATGCGGAGGTCGAGCGCGCCAAGACGTGGGGTGCGTTCGCGAGCGAGCTGACCACCGAGATCCACGAAGTGCTCGGCCACGGCTCGGGCCGGATGGCCGATCAGGTCACCGCGACGCCGCAGGATCTGCTGAAGGAGCAGTACTCGGCGCTCGAAGAGACGCGCGCGGACCTGGTCGCGTTGTATTTCGTGGCGGATCCGTATCTGGCGGCGATCGGGCTGGTGCCGGCCGACGAGCAGCAGGCGGTGGTGCAGACGGAATACGAAGCGTATGCGCGCAACGCGCTGGTGCAATTGCGGCGGGTCCGCATCGGCGCGCAGCTCGAGGAAGATCACATGCGCAACCGCCAGGCGATCGTGCACTGGCTGCTCGCCAACACCCGCGCCATCGACGTTCGCACGCGCACGCAGAAGACCTACTTCGTCGTCATCGATTCCGATGCGTTCCGCGACGGCGTTGCCAGGCTGCTCGCCGAAGTGCAGCGCATCAAGTCGGAAGGTGATTACGCCAAGGCGAAGGAGCTCTTCGAAACGTACGGCGTGCATTTCGATCCCGAGATGCGCGACGAAGTCGTCGCGCGTGTGGATCACTTGCATCTGCCGTCGTACACCGGCTTCGTGATGCCGAAGCTGGAGCCGGTGATGGATGGCGGCAAGATCACCGACATAAAAATTTCGTACCCGCGCAACCTAAGCATTCAAATGCTCGAGTACTCCAATTCATAACTGCGATTTGTAACAGGGACTGACCCCAAGATGTCTAAAACGCTTCAGTTTCTGCCGATCGCGCTGTTCTGTATCGCGACATCCGCGTCGGCGCAGTCGCTGCAGGACCGGATGCTGCAGGCCGAGGATGCGCGGCCGACCACGGAAGCCGGCCTCGCGCCCTTGCTCGAGGGACTCAAGGGCAACGGGCGACGGACGGCGATTCGTGCGATCGGACGGCTCGAGCGTCCCGAGATGATTGAGCTGATCGCACCCGCGCTGACTGATGGCGTCGGCATCCGCGCGGAAGCTGCCAATGCGCTCGCACAAATGGCGCGCACGCCGGCGGCCGTCGTCGAAGTGCAGAAACTGTTGCTCGCTCGCGCGGCGACTGATGCGAGCCTGAACACCTGGGAGTCGTGGGGAGAGATCGCGGCGGCGCTCGGACGCTTGCCGTACGACACGGCCGGACAGGTCCAGGCGACCGAAGCCGTGTTGTTGACGGGATTGCCCGCGCCGGATTCATTGAACGACGTTGAGACCGCGGCGCTGATCGGATCGGCGCGCGGATTCGAATCGCTCGCGCGCACGGTCCGCGCGAAGAAACTGCCGCCGCTCGGTGAGCGCACGTGGGATCTGTTGCGATGGGCCGCGACCGCGCAGCGACCCGCCGCCGATCCGCGATCGGCGCTGACGCGCCGGCTGGCGATGGCGGCGCTCGTCACCGGCAACCAGGCGACCACATCGGTGATCGAGCGCGGGCTGAACGACGCCGATGCGGAAGTGCGCCGCTTTGCCGCCGCCGCGGCGGCGACGGATGCGCGCATCGACGAGCGCGATCGCGTGATCAAGACCGCCCTCGCCGACAAGGAGGCGCGCGTCCGCCTCGAAGCGCTGCGCGCCTGGGGCCGCCACTTTCAGAAGACGTCGTGCGCGCCGGTTATCGCGGCGTTGAACGACGCCAACATCCACGTGAAGCTGCAGGCGATCGATCAGCTCGCCAATCCATGCCCGGTGAGTGAGTCTCTCGACGCGCTGACGCGCTTCGCCGCCGAATGGCCGGCCGGTCCGCGGTCGTGGCATGTCCCGGCGCACGCGCTCGTATCCGTAGCGCGTGTTCGCCCGGAGATGGCCCGCTCGATTCTTCCATCAGCCGCGCAACACCCGGCGTGGCAGGTGCGCGTGTATGCGGCGCGGGCCGCCGGCATCCTGTCGTCGGTCAGCCACCTCAACACGCTGATGGAAGACCCGAACGACAACGTCCGCGAAGCTGTCCTCGTTGATCGATCTCAAGCGTCCGGAAGCCATCACCGCCGCGATCGCGTCGCTGAGCCGGCCCGACTATCAGTTGATCCTGACGGCGGTCCGCGCGCTCGAAGACAAGTCGAACGCGCCAAAGGCGACGACGCCGCTCATCACGGCGCTGACCCGCATCACGAGAGAAAACAGGGACACCTCACGCGATCCGCGCATGGCGATCCTCAATCGCCTGCAGGCGTACGGAGACGCATCGCAGGCGAACTATCTCGAAGGCCTGGTGAAGGATTTCGATCCGGCGATCGCGCAGACGGCCGCCGAGATCCTCACCGCGTGGACCGGAAAGCCGCGCACCGCGTCACCGCAGCCGCTCACGCGACCAGGCGTGACGATGGCGATGGTGACGGCGCTCCGAGGGAAGTCGCTCCGCTTCCACATGGCCGGCCGCGGCTACTTCGATGTCGGCCTCGACGCCGATTTCGCGCCGCTGACCGCGCTCCGCATCGCGCGCCGCGCCGGCGAGGGCTACTACAACGGCCTGACCTTCCACCGCATCGCGCCGAACTTCGTCATCCAGGGCGGCAGCCCCGGCGCCAACGAATACATGGGCGAGCACTTCTACATGCGCGACGAGCCCGGCCTCCACCTGCGCGGCACCGTCGGCATCTCGACGCGCGGCCGCGACACCGGCGACGCGCAAATCTTCGTCAACCTGATCGACTCGCCGCGGCTGGATCACATCTATACCGTGTTCGGCACGGTCGTCGCCGGCATGGATGTCGTCGACGGGACTCTCGAGGGCGATGTGATTGAACGCGTCGAGCTGCTAAGTCGCTGAATGATCCGCTGAATGATTTCTTCTCGTCTCCCCAAGAGCCTCGAACCGAACGCCGTGGCCCGCGCCATCGACGCGAAGCGGCGCAGCGGCGCGGCGATCCTCGACCTGACCGAGACCAATCCGACCAGCGCCGGATTCAGCTATCCGAAGGAGCTGCTCGAGCCGCTCGCGGATCCGCGCGCGCTCGAATACGATCCGCAGCCGCTCGGCCTGTGGTCGGCGCGAGCTGCCGTCGCCGCCGACTTCCGCCGCCGCGGCATCGTCATCTCCGCCGACCGGGTGGCGCTGACGTCGAGCACCAGCGAAGCGTATGCGCTGCTGTTCAAGCTGCTGTGCGATGCGGGAGACGCCGTGCTGGTGCCGCATCCAAGCTATCCGCTGTTCGAGCACCTGACGCAGCTCGAGTCGGTAACCGCGATTCCGTACGGGCTCGAGTATCACGGCGCGTGGCGCGTCGATCTCGATTCGATCACGAGGGCGGCGACCGATCGCGTGCGCGCGATGCTGATCGTGTCGCCGAACAATCCGACCGGCTCGTTCCTGCACGAGGACGATCTCGACGCCCTGTCGAATCTCGCAGCGGCACGCGGCTGGGCGATCATCGGCGACGAGGTGTTCGCCGACTATCCGCTCGATCCCGCTCCCGAGGCGACCAACGTCCTGGCCGGCGCCGGGGTGCTGGCCTTCAGCCTCGGGGGTCTCTCGAAATCCGCGGGGCTGCCGCAATTGAAACTCGGATGGATTGGATTCGGCGGACCGTCTTCAAAGGTCGACGAAGCGCTGGCCGCTTACGAAGTAATCGCGGACACTTACTTGTCGGTGTCGACACCGGTGCAGGCCGCGGCGGCGGATCTGATCGAGCGAGGCACCGCGATTCGCGCGCAGATCCTTGTGCGAGTTCGGCGGAATCTCGAAGCGCTGCGTAAGCTCGCCGCCGCGCATCCGTCGGTGAGCGTGCTGCGCGTCGAAGGTGGATGGTCGGCCGTCGTGCAGGTCCCTCAATTGCGCGCCGAAGAATCGCTGGTCCTCGAGCTGCTCGACAAGGATGATGTGCTCGTGCACCCGGGATACTTCTTTGACTTCGATCGCGAGGCGTTTGTCGTGGTCAGCCTGCTGGTCGAGCCGGCGACCTTCGATCGAGCGGTGACGCGCTTGCTGTCGCGCGCGGCAGGAGCGAAGTCGTGAGACGCCGCCAGAGCGGCATCAGCGTGCCGCTGTTCGCGATCGCCTCCTCGCAAAGCTGGGGCATCGGCGAGTTCGCCGACCTGCCGATGTTTGCGCACTGGCTCCAGGAGGCCGGGCAGTCGATCGTGCAGATCCTGCCGATCAACGAGATGCCGCCGATCGAGACCTCGCCGTACTCGGCGATGACGGCGATGGCGCTCGATCCGATCTACATCACGATGTCCGGCGTGCCAGACTTCGCCGGCCTTGGCGCGGAGCTCGCGCTCGACGGCGCCGAGCAGGCCGAGTTGAAACGCCTTCGCGAGTCGCCGCGGATCGAATACGCGTCGATTCGCCGGTTGAAAGAGAAGTGGCTGCGGCGCGGCTTCGATCGCTTTCTCAAGCTCGAAGTCTCACGGGGATCTCCCCGTGCCGCTCGATTCCACGCGTTCATCACGGCGCAATCATGGTGGCTCGACGAGTACGCGCTCTTTCGATCGCTGCATGCGAGGCACGACGAGCTGCCGTGGCAGCAGTGGCCGGAATCGCTGGCTCGCGCGGATGCGAGCGCATTGAGTGGCGTGCGCGGCGCGCTCGATCTCGAGATCACGTATCGCTCGTACCTGCAGTGGCTCGCGACCGAGCAGTGGGCCGAGGCGAAACGCTTGTCATGGCCGGTGCGCGTGTTCGGCGATCTGCCGTTCATGAATTCGGCCGACAGCCCCGACGTGTGGGCGCGGCAGCATGAGTTCCGCTTCGACTCGACCATCGGCGTTCCCCCCGACGCGTTCAGCGAGACGGGACAGGACTGGGGATTGCCGCCGTGGCAAGCCGGGGTCATGGCCGCGAACGGATTCGCGTGGATGCGCGCCCGCGCGCGCCGGTATGGCGATCTCTACGACGGCTTCCGCATCGATCACCTCGTCGGCCTGTATCGCATGTATGTCCGGCCGATCGACAAGGCGCAAAAAGCCTTCTTCGATCCGGGCGACGAGCCGTCGCAGATCGCGCTCGGTGAAATGCTCGTGGGAATCCTCGCCGGCGCCGACACGCCCCCCTTCGCCAAGGCTACGGGGGATAAACAGCCTGCGGTGATCGCCGAAGATCTCGGATCGATCCCGCCGTTCGTGCGCGAGTCGATGGTGCGTCTGGATCTCCCCGGCCTCAAGGTGCTGCGCTGGGAGCGGCATTGGGATCGCGACGGCCAGCCGCCGATCGATCCCGCGGAATTCCCCGAGCGCTCGGTGGCGACGACGGGGACGCATGACATCGAACCGCTGGCGGCGACGCCGGCAGGGGAGACCGAGGAACAGAGAGCCGCGGTCATGCAGTCGCTGCTGGCCGCCGGCTCGAGCCTGACGCTGATCCCCCTGCAGGATGTGTTTGGCTGGACCGACCGCATCAACACGCCCGCCGTTGTCGACGGGATGAACTGGACGTGGCGCGTGAAGTGGCCCGTCGACAAGTGGCTCAATCCTGAAGAAGCGATGGAACGTGCCGATCAGTTGATGGCGTGGACCAGAGCGGCGGGGCGATGAGCGAAGGCGAAGAACAACAAGGTCCAATCCAGGCGCCGGGCCTCGACGGCGCGGTGGACTGGCTCAACGTCGCGGCGCCGGTCTCGATCGCGCAGCTGCGCGGCAAGGTCGTCATCCTCGACTTCTGGACCTACGGCTGCGTCAACTGCATGCACGTGCTGCGCGATCTCAAGACGCTCGAGCAGCGCTTCCCCGAAGAGCTGGTCGTGATCGGCGTGCACTCCGCGAAGTTTGCGAACGAGAAGGGCACCGACAACCTGAAGCGGATTCTCGTGCGCTACGAGATCGAGCACCCGGTGGCGAACGACGCCAATCTCGAGATCTGGCGGCGCTACGGCGCGAAGGCGTGGCCGACGCGCGTCATCATCGATCCCGCCGGCAATCTCGTCGGCACCGCGCTGGGCGAAGGCAACCTCGAAGGATTTCTCGACGCGATCCGAACGGTGGTCCGCGTCTTCAACGAGCGCGGCGAGATCAATCGCTCGCCGTTGCCAATGCAGCTCGAGCGGCTGCGTCACGACGATCAGCCGTTGCTCTATCCCGGCAAGGTGCTCGCCGACGAGCGGAGCGGCCGTCTCTTCATCGCCGACTCCAATCACAACCGCATCGTCGTCTCGTCGCTCGACGGGCAGTTGATCGAAGTAATCGGATCGGGACTGCAAGGCGACAACGACGGCATTTTCCAGCAGGCGCGCTTCTATCGGCCGCAAGGCCTGGCGTTTGATCAGGATCAGCTCTTTGTCGCCGACACCGAGAACCACCAGATCCGCGTCGTCGATTTCCAGGCGCGTGCCGTGCACACGGTGGCCGGAACCGGCAAGCAGGGCGCGTGGGGCGGGGAGGGCGGCGATGCCATGCGCATCGATCTGAATTCGCCGTGGGATCTCGCTCTCAAGCCCGGCATCCTGATCGTGGCGATGGCGGGCCCGCACCAGATCTGGGCGATCGATCTGCTGCACGATCGCGCCTATCCGTACGCCGGCACCGGCGAAGAGGCGAGGCGCGACGGCGTGGTGAACGAGGCCACGTTCGCGCAGCCATCCGGCATCGCCGTGGACCCCTCGACTTCGCTCGGGGCAAGCGCCAACACCTTGTATGTCGCGGATGCGGAATCCAACACCATTCGCGCCGTGCAGCTGCCGCCGATCAATACCGTGACGACGATCGCCGGCGGCGACTTGTTCGAGTTCGGCGACAAGGACGGCAAGGGCGACAGCGTGCGGTTGCAGCACCCGCTCGGCGTCGCCGCGAAAGACGGCCGCGTGTTCATCGCCGACACGTATAACCACAAGATCAAGGTGCTGGATCCGTCGACCGGCGTCGTGTCGACGTTTGCGACGGGATTCAACGAGCCGGGCGGGCTGTCGATTGCCGGCAACACGCTGTTCGTCGCCGACACCAACCATCACGCGATTCGAACGGTCGACCTCTCAACACGAAAGGTCGATACACTCACGATTCAAGGTTTGACCCCGCCCGACGCATGGAGCTACCTTCGCCGCCGATGACCGCGCGCCTGATCGCTTTCGTGCTGCTCGGCGGCCTGTGTGTCGCCGCGCAGGGTGTGCCGGCTGAATCAGGCACGGTGCTGGTCTCGCTGATCGATCGCCCGGTCGGCCGCGAGACGTATTCGATTTGGCCCGATCCTGACGGTGTGACGTTCACCGGCGATCTCGATCTGACCGAACGCGGCGTCCGTCTTCAGATCGCCTCGTCGTTACGCGCCACATCCGATCTGACACCGGTCGAATTCACCGTCAAGGGAAAGTCATATCGCTTCGTTAACGTGGATGCTGCGGTGAAGGTTGCCGGCGGCATGGCGACGGTCACGAATCTCGGTGAGACGAAGACCTTCGAAGCGCCACGGCGATTTTTCACTGCACAAAGTTATGCGCCGCTGTCGGCGCGCGCGTTGCTGCTTCGTTACTGGGACTCGCACGGCCGGCCGGCAAGCCTGCCGGTGATCCCGGGAGAACCGACGCGTGAGGTCCGCATCGAACAGCGCGGCACCGACGCCATTGTCGCCGGCGGCCGGACGATCACGCTGCGACGCTTTTCAATCGACGGCATCGTCTGGGGTCATGAGACGGTCTGGATCGACGAGGGCAATCGCTTTGCGGCGATCGTCTCGCGGATCCACATCCTGCCCATCGAAGGCGTTCGCTCGGATCTGAAGGACGCGCTGCCGTCGCTGCAGCAATCGGCGATCGCCGATCGGATGAACGACCTGGCGAGCCAGCTCAAGGCGATCCCACCAGTGGCCGGCAGCACGTTTGCCCTCACGGGCGCGCGCCTGATCGATGGCACCGGCCGCGCGCCGGTCGACGACGCGGTCGTGATCGTACGAGACGGCCGGATCGCCGCCGCCGGACCGCGCGCCTCGACTCCGGTGCCGGCGGGCGTTCGTCTGATCGACACCAGCGGAGCCGTCATCGCGCCGGGCCTCTGGGACATGCATGCGCATGCGGCGCAGATCGAGTGGCTGCCCGCATATCTTGCCGCCGGCGTCACGACCTTCCGCGACATGGGCGGCGAGACGCCGTTTCTCACCGCCATGCGCGATACGGTGGCTTCCGGAAAAGGATTGGGCCCACGCGTGTTGCTCGCCGGCCTCGTGGACGGCGATGCCACGGGTGCGTTCGGCGCGGTGGTCGCCGCGGCGCCCGATCACGGACGTGCGATCGTCGATCGATACATGAAAGACGGCTTCGATCAGATGAAACTGTACAGCCTGCTGCAGCCCGACGTGGTATCCGCGATCATCGCTCGCGCCCACGAGCTCGGCATGAGCGTGACCGGCCACGTGCCGACCGCGCTCGGTCTGACGAAAGCGGTCGAAGCGGGAATGGATCACGTCGCGCATCTGCCGATCAACGGCGATCCGCAATCGCCGCAAACGCGCGCGATCATCGAGCTGTTGGCAAAGCACAAGACCGTGATCGACCCGACGCTGCCATGGAACGAATTGCTTGGCCATGCGCCGGAGACGCCGCTGGAGAGTTTCGAGCCCGGCTTCGCGCATGCGCCGCCGGCGCTGCTCGCGAACTACCGCAGCGTGAAAAACGACACCGACGCGGCAACAGCGAGGCGACGCGTCCGCGATTCGGAGACGATGGTCAAGGCGCTCTTCGATGCGGGCGTGCCGATCGTCGCGGGCACCGACGGCGCGCTGCCCGGCTACAGCCTGCTGCGATCGATCGAAATGTATGTCGAGGCCGGACTCACGCCGATGCAGGCGATCGTCAGCGCCACCGGCGCCGCCGCCGACTGCTGGGGCCGGGCCGGCCAGATCGGCACCATCGCGCCGGGCG
>Ga0193741_1000473_pt1 | contig 11817 bp, 9 predicted proteins | sample L2s2metaG_FD_143059 | JGI IMG/M metagenome (GOLD analysis project Ga0193741, IMG submission 143059) | Soil microbial communities from a riparian zone of the East river system, Colorado, United States - L2s2 | ecosystem: Environmental > Terrestrial > Soil > Riparian zone | place: USA: East River...
CGGCATCGGTCGTGACGACGGCCTGAAGCGCAACCAGTTCGGGGGCACGATCGGCGGGCCGATCCAGAAGGACAAGTTGTTCTTCTTCTTTGGGACTCAGGGGACGAAGAACATCCAGACGCCGACCTCCAACCAGACCATCCTGACGCCCGAGATGCTTCGCGGCGATTTCCGCCGTGCGCTCTCCGTGCCCTGCGTGACGAGTGCGCGGACGCTGGGTGCGCCGTTCGTGAACAATCAGATCGATCCGGCGTTGTTCCATCCACTGTCGCTCAAGATCGCGAGCATGTTGCCGGCGGTCGATCCAGCCCTCGATCCGGATGGCTGCGGTCGTTACGTGTACGTGCAGGACCGGAGCAGCACCGACCAGCAGTACATCTCGCGCGTCGACTTCCAGGTGACCCAGAACAAGCGCCTGTTCTTCCGTGACTTCCTGGCGTTCTTCAACGATCCGGCAGCATTCGACAAGGGCAAACCGAACCTGCTCGACGCGTCCGCTGGCAACGGCAACAAGGCGTACCAGCACACCATGGCCACCGGGCTCGACTATGTCGTTACCGAGCGCCTGTTCTCGACCACCCGCGTCTCATATCAGAATACCCACGCGGAACGCACGAACGGCGAAGGCGTGCCGACGCTGGCGATGCTCGGCGTGAAGTCATGGATGTACACCCAGGGCAAGATTCCTGGCCAGGACATGCTCCAGGCAGGTCTCTGGGGCTCGGGCTTTACTGGAAATTTCTATGTCAACACGCCGCAGGTCTCACAGGACTTCGACTGGACGCTCGGGTCGCATAGCGTTTCATTCGGCGGCTCCTGGACGCGGCCGAGCTCGACTGGCGACGGACCGTTCCAGGCTGACGGAGCATTCACGTTCGATGGTCTGATGACGAGCGGGACTGCCAACGCCAACGGCGGGTTGAACTTCGCCGACTTCCTGCTCGGGTACCCATCGAGATACCGGCTTGGCGGCAGTCAGATCAACGACGCCTACGTGCATGCCGTGGGCGCATATGTGAACGACATCTGGCGCGTCAGCTCGAGAATCACCGTGAACGCCGGCCTGCGCTGGGAGCCGTTCATCGCGCCGCAGGACCGGAATGGCTTCGTCATTGGCTGGAGCCGTGAGAATTTTGACAAGGGCATCCGGAGCACCGTGTATCCGAACGCGCCGCTCGGCTTGATGTACAAGGGGGATCCGGGCTTCCCGACCAACAACGCCAACAGCTTCAACCAGTACAACCAGCTCGGACCGCGGTTCGGCATCGTCTGGGATCCGAAGGGGGACGCAACGCAGACGATTCGCAGCGGCTTCGGCATCTACTACGACTCGCCGAAGCTCTGGACGACGGCCCACCACATGTTGAATGCGCCGTTCGGCAACACGGCCGATGCCATCGTGCCAAGCGCGTGCCCCGGCCAGCCAAACCGAAACGGCTGTCCGGTCAACTTCCTCGACCCGTGGAGCTCCACGCCGGGCGGCGACCCGATGGCGGCTGCCGGCTTCCCGCGCCAGGGTGAGCCCATCAACCTGCCAGGGAGCAATGTCGCCTTCCCGCTGAATGGCGGTTACGTCGTGATGCCGACCGATGCGAAGCCGATGCGCTCGTATCAGTACAACCTGTCCTACCAGCGGCAGCTGATGGAGCGTGTGCTTCTCGACGTGACGTACACGGGCAATCAGACGCGTCACACCTGGATTCCCGGTTACGCCGAGAACCCGGCGGTTTACATTCCCGGCAACTGCGTCGCTGGCCAATACGCCTTGACCGCGCCTGGTCCCTGCTCGAACACCAGTGCCAACAACCGCCAGGCGCGCTCGGTGCTGAACCTTCTCAACCCGACCGAAGGGCCGAAGTTCGGCTTCAACACCGGCGGCAACCATACCGGAGTGACAACGGCGTCGATGGACGGCTCCGGTCACTACAACGGGCTCAAGATCGGCCTCGCGAAGCGCTTGAGCTCGGGTTGGAGCGCCAATGCCAACTACACGATCAGCAAGTGCATCAACCAGGGCGAGCCAGCTACCGATATCGGCTGGAATCTCCTGGTCACCCCGCAGGCGCCGGATTACAAGGTGGTGCCCGACTTCAATTACGCCGAGGGCAGATGCGACAACGATCGCCGCCATCTCTTCAACTTGAGTTCTGTCCTCCTCAGTCCGGGAGTAGGCAGTGGTGTGGTGCGTATGATCACGAAGAATTGGCAAGTCGGCCTGATCTTCCAGGCGCGCAGCGGTGCGCCGCTCACGCCGACGGTGGCCGGCGACAATGCACTCACCGGTGAGCCGAACCAGCGGCCGGTGATGGTCTCGGGAGTGGATCCGTATCTCGACAATCCGACCTGGATTACCAATACCGGAGGCTTCAACACACAGCTGCAGTGGCTGAACCCTGCGGCGTTCGCCAACGCGCCAGCGGGTGGCCGCGGCGATGCTACTCGTGGCATGCTCACCGGTCCGGGCTTCTGGAACACCGACCTCGCGTTCTCCCGCAACGTCAACGTTGCGGCCGGACGGCGCATCGAACTGCGCATCGAGGCGTTCAATCTCTTCAACAACGTAAACTGGGCGAACCCGAACGTGCAGTTTTTCAACGCCAACAACACCGCGGGACGCATCACCGCGACGGCCGGCGATCCACGCATCATGCAGTTCGCGCTGAAGTACGCGTTCTAGCGCGTGCCCCACTATCAACGACCAGGTTTGACCGTGGGTCAGGCCTGGTCGCGTCGTTCACGGGAATTCAACGATTCGTGAGGAACGGTCATGCGCGGTTACGTTTTGATTCTGACCCTCAGCCTCACCACGGCGGCAGTAGCCGCTCAAACCGGCGGCCAGCCGGCGGGAAGAGGGGCGAACCCGCCCCGCTACGTACCGGCGGATCCAGTGAACTTCAACGACACGGCAGGATGGACCCGTATGTTCGACGGCCGCTCGCTGGCCGGCTGGGACGGTCCGGGCCTCTGGAAGGTTGAAGAGGGTGCGATTGTCGTCAACTCGAAGGCAGAGCCCCCGACCGGGTCGGTGTATCTCCTCTATACCGCGAGCCAGCCGAAGGATTTCGAATTCAAGTTCGAAGTGAAACTCGACGGCGCCGGTGCCAATAGCGGCGTGCAGTTCCGCGCGACGCGCCTCGGCGAAGTGGAGGGGCGCCCGATGTCGAAATGGGAAACGCGCGGCTATCAGGCGGACTTCGACAACAACAACGCCAACGTCGGCGCCCTGATCGAATGCTGCTCCGGCGCGAGCCGCAACGGTGTTCGTCCGCGGCCGGACCGCTCGCAGGCGGGGCAGGTTGTCCGAGCGGCCGTGGCCGACGGCGAGATGCCGAAGACGCTGGCAACCTTTGGCGACAACGCCGCGATGATGAAGGCCTTCAAGCCGGGCGAGTGGAACCAGATGCACGTGGTCGCCCGCGACCGGACGATGATGTTCTTCATCAACGGCGTGCTGATGTCGGTCTTCATCGACGACCACCCGACGAAGTTCCTGCCGCAGGGCTATCTGTCGGTGCAGCTGGAAGGACGGGGCGACAACAAGGCGTCCTTCCGGAATCTGTGGTTGAAGAACTACTAGAACGAGGAGCGGAGATGGCTCGCAGAAAAGTACTCATCGCATTGCTGGTCTTCCTCATCGCCGGTCAGGCGCTCATCGCCCAACGCGGCGGCGGCCAGGCGGCGGCCGCGGCAGCGGCACCCGAGGTGCCAATCGTCGGACTCGCCGGGATCGCCTTTCGAGTGAGCGATCTCACCAAGGCGCGCGGGTACTATGAGGGCGTCCTCGGTTTGCCGGAGGCGTTTAGCACGAAGGATCAGAGCGGACGAGTTGCCTCGGTCTACTTCAAGATCAACGATGACCAGTACGTCGAAGTCGTGCCGGATTTGAAGACGGGCGAGCTTCGCCGCCAGGCGCGGGTGATGTTCCAGAGCTCGGATCTCAAAAAGCTTCACGCCATCTACACGGAGCGCGGCCTGACCCCGACCCCGATCACCATCGGTCCGGACGGCAATCCTGTCTTCCGCATACTCGGCCCGAGCGGGGCCAAGCTTGATTTCATCGAATACGTGCCGGGCTCACAGCAAGGGCAGCTGCGCGGGAAGCTCCTCGACGCGCGGCGGATCTCCACGCATTTGTGGCACGTCGGCATCTACACCGAGGACCGGGCGGCGTCGGCGCCGTTTTACGGCGAGAAGCTGGGGCTGCCTCGCGCGCGCGACGTCGGTCGCGGAGAGTACATCGAAACGCCGAACTCGGACAGCAACACCGAGACGAAGTACCCGCGGCTCGACCCCAACAACCCGGCGACCCGCGCCCAGTTCGAGCGCGAGTCGATGGGCGCCGTCGAGCACATGGCGCTCGAGGTCACCGACATGAAGGCGATGCGTGACTTGGTGCAGGACCGCGGCAAGTACACCGACCTCTGGGTCCGGGCTCATGTCGGTAATAATCGCCACTGGCTGATGCATCTGTTTGATCCCGACGGCTCGCGGGCCGAGATCATGGAGACGGCGGTGCAGCCCGACTCGATTCCGTCGCTGTCGGTGATGTTACCGGGTAAGGCGGTGGGGCCACCGATCCTGCCGAAGGAGCCGCGCGTCATTCCGTGGCCGTAGGCCGCTACCAGAAATTCCTAATCTTCGCCACGGCACTGACGATTGTGCGCTGGCGCTCGCGTCGATCACGCGACACGTGTCACGGGCTGAGTAGACTATCGTAGACCATCATGGATCCTGATCTCCGGGTTCCGATCGAAAAGTACATCGAAAGGCTGTTCGTCGCGCCCGACCCCGCCCTCGCGCAAGGCCTCTCGGACGCGGACGCGGCAGGCCTGCCGCAGATCCAGGTCTCACCCAATCAGGGCAAACTGCTTTACCTGCTGACCAAGATCATCGGCGCACGACGCGTGCTCGAGATCGGCACCCTCGGCGGCTACAGCACGACCTGGCTCGCGCGCGCCTTGCCGGAAGGCGGCGTCTTGACCAGTCTCGAGCTGGATCGAACGCATGCCGACGTCGCGAGAAGGAATGTCGATCGCGCCGGCGTTGGATCGCGCGTCATCATCGAAGTCGGCCCGGCCGGGCACACGCTGCAACGGATGATTCAGCAACGCGTGCCGCCGTTCGATTTGATCTTCATCGACGCCGACAAGCCGGGCTATTCGGCGTATCTGGATCTGAGCGTGAAGCTGTCGCGCCCGGGAACGGTCATCATTGCCGACAACTTGATCAGGGACGGCGAGGTACTGGAGGAAACGCCCGAGGAAGAGAATGCGCGCGCCGCACGCTCGTTCAACGCGAAGCTTGCGGCGGACCCGCGGCTCGAATCGATCATCATTCCCGTCATGAGCAAGAAGGTCGACGGGATGTCGATTTCGATCGTGCGCGATTAGTGTCTCAGCGCGTGACCAGCTCGCCGAAGTTCATTTGATCGTCAGCGTCTTCAAGATCCGATCGGCCTCGTGTGCGACGACCAGGGAGCTGGCATCAGCGGCCTTCGCCGACAAAATGATGACGATCGCTTCCGAGGGGCGGGTCGACAGCCAGACGGTGTAGTTGTATTTGCCGTCACGCCCTGCGCTGTTGATTGTGAGCCTGAGGCCCTCGTGGCCGCTCACGGAATACGGTTCCTCGGCAATGCCCGACGAGTCGGGCACTCCAAGAATCGAACGGACGTAGCGCACCATGCCGGAGTCAGTGAACGTCTGCCCTTGGGGTGCGGGGTCTGCCATCACGAGTAGCGTCATCGCTGGCTCGACCCGCACATACGCCAGCCGTGGTTTCGGGTTCACCAACTTTGGGTCGATCGCGCCCCATTCGACCGGCGGGGCGATGCTCAGGCCGAACTCGTCCAAGTGGGCCGGTCGCGCCGCCTGCTCGCGACCGCGGGCATAGTAAGACCAGTTTTCCCAGACCATGCTCCCCGCCAGGCCTCCGCCGATGACCACGGCGAACACTCCTGGCACGAGCCCTGTACGCACAGTTCGAAATTTCAGCAATCCGATCACGCCAAGTGCGAAGGCCCATATTCCCAGCGTCACCACCGCGAGAATGCCGGCCATTACCACTTGCCATGGCAGCCTCGGTGCGTACGCGCCATTCAACAGCAGGACGACCCACGCACCGAGGCCGACCATCAAGCCGCGACGGGCGGGAGCGTTTGCGCTCATCGCTGCCTAAACTACATCTTTTGCGGGTGCTTGACGTTATAGTCGATCATCGATATAACGATGATCAACTATGCCGAAGCAGAAGTTCAGTCCCCTCCCGGCGGCGGCGTTCCAGATCCTGATGGCGCTGGTCGACGACGATCTGCACGGCTACGAAATCATGCGCCGCGTCGAAGAACAATCGGGCGGCCGTACGCGGCTCGGGCCCGGTACGCTCTATAGCTCCATCCAGGCATTGCTCGAAGCCGGCTTTATCGTCGAAGTCTCGCAACCAAGCGCTGCCGATACCAACAACGAACGGCGCCGCTATTACCGCGTCACCGCGGCCGGACGAAAAGCAGGACGCGAAGAGGCCGAGAGAATGGCGGATCTGCTGCGCACCGCGCGCGCAAAGAAGATCCTGAGGGGCGAGTATGTTTGACCGGGTCGTCGCCTTCCTGCTGCGGCTTTATCCCGAAGAGTTCAGACGCGTGTACGGACGTGACGCACTGCAATTGATGTGGGACCGAGCCGGACACGAACGAGGCGTGCGGTTGCGCGCCCGTCTACTGATGGATCTGACGAGGGATCTGGTCGTGACGTCCCTGACCTGGAGCCCACCGGCTCCCGTGCTCGCCCGAACCGACGGCACGCCTCGATTCGATATCCTCACGCCGCATCGGCCGCGTCCCGAAGCGCTCGCCGCCGGGACACTGACCTCGATGCTGATGCTGGTCAGCTTCGCATTGCTGTTTCAGCCCAGGGTGTTTCCGCCCGCGCCGGCGCAGCTGGGCGAAGGTTCCGGGAGTGAAGCGGCGGGCTTCGAATCGGGCGACTCGAACCAGCAATTGATCGTCAACGGGCCCGGAGGCGGTCAGACGCTCGTTGCGGCGGTCGCCGCCAAACTGAAGGAACGGTATGTTGACCGCGCGATCGGCCAACAACTCGCGACGCGTTGCTCGCGTTCGAGAAGAATGGCCGTTACGAGTCGGTCAGAAATGACACCGAGCTCGCCGCGCGAATCACGGACGACATCTACAAGACGAGCGGCGCGATCGGCGTTCCCGCCGGCGCGTTTGTTGCCGATGTGGTCCACAGCGCGCGGCCGATCCCCGAGGGTCCGCCGCCACCGATGACGGCAGAGATGCGCGAGCGCAATCGCGCAAGCATCGTCGGGCAGAACTGCCTCTTCCAGACGATCGACACGCTGCCGCGCCACATCGGCTACCTGAAACTGGATGGCTTCGCGGAGGCGTCGGTCTGCCAGGAGATCACGGGCCGCGCACTGGCGGCGGTCAATAACGCCGATGCGCTGATCGTGGATCTGAGGGATAACGGCGGCGGGTTTGGCGAAAGCGCGCTCGCCATTGCCGGATACCTGTTCGACCGCCCGACGTTCCTCTACGATCCGCGTCCGCACTCCCGAGTCCCGTCCCACACGGCGTCGCCGATCTTCGGCAGCAAGCTCGCCGACAAGCCGGTTTACATTCTGACGTCCTCTCGAACGCAGTCGGCCGCCGAATACTTCGTCTACAACCTGAAGATGTTGAAGCGCGTGACGATCGTCGGAGAGCGGACGGCAGGCAAGCAGCACTCGGGCGCCTTCCACCGGCTCGACGATCACTTCGGCATCGGCATCCAGGAAACGGCGCCGCCAGACAATCCCTATCCGGTCAAGGGATGGGAGATCATCGGCATCGAGCCCGACGTGGCGGTGTCGAGGGCCGAAGCCCTGGATGTCGCGAGAGCGCTCGCGGAGTCCCGATCTAGACGATCCCGATGACCTTGTGTGGGACGTACGGTTCTTCGAGCGACGCGATCTCGTCCGGCGTCAGCTTCACGGCTAAGCCTTCGACCAGCTGATCGAGTTGCTCGATCTTCGTCGCACTGACAATCGGCGCGGTGACGCCGGGTTTGTTCACGATCCAGGAAAGCGCCACCTGGATCGGCTTGACGCCTTTCTGCTTCGCCACTTCCACGACGCGATCGACCACGTCGTAATCCTCGTCGGCGACATAGAGCGTGTGCCCCCACGTGTCGTGCTGGTCACGTAGCGAGGCGCTCTTCTCCCCGCGCTTGCGGTTGCCGGCAAGGAATCCCCGCGCCAGCGGGCTCCAGGGAATGACGCCGATGCCTTCCTCGATGCAGAACGGGATCGTGTCGCGCTCCTCCTCCCGATACACCAGGTTGTAGTGGTTCTGCATCGAGACAAACTCGGTCCAGCCGTTGGCGCGCTGCGTGTAGATCATCTTCACGAACTGGTAGGCGTACATGGTCGACGCGCCGATGTACCGTGCCTTGCCGGATTTGACGACATCGTGCAGCGCTTCGAGCGTCTCTTCGATCGGCGTGTGATCGTCGAAGCGATGGATCTGATACAGATCGACGTGGTCAACGCCAAGCCGACGCAGCGACTCGTCAATCGCCCTCATGATCTGTTGGCGCGACAGGCCCTGACCCTGTTCGTCGCCGACCGGATAGAAGACCTTGGTGGCGATGACGACCTCATCGCGCTTGGCGAAGTCCTTCAAGGCGCGGCCGACAACCTGTTCGCTCACACCGCGTGAGTACATGTTGGCAGTGTCGAAGAAGTTGATGCCGTGCTCGAGCGCGCGCTTGATGAACGGACGGCTGGCCGCTTCATCAAGCACCCACGGCCGCCACGCCGGCGTCCCGTAGGTCATGGTGCCGAGGCACAGCCGCGAAACGTTCAGGCCTGACGAGCCGAGACGGACGTAGTCCATTGCCGCTTCTCCAGGTAGAGAAAATACGGAATCGAGAGCAGCGCGAGCGCGCCGGCGACGCCGAAGGCGCGGCCGAAGCCGTAGCGCTCGCTGATCCAGCCGACCGCGATCGATCCGGTGCCGATCCCCGTGTCGAACGCGCCGATCAACGCGCCAAAGGTCGCACCGCGGCGATGCTCGGCCACGTGATGCATCAGGTGGGCGACGAAAATCGGATACGCCGACCCGAAGCCGACGCCGAACAGGATCGCGGAGGCGACGAACATGTCGCGGCCGTCGGCGATCGAGAGCAGGCCGACGCCAAGGACGATCATCGCCAGGCACGGGACGATGACGTGGGCGTGGCCGGCGCGATCGGCGTAGCGGCCGATGAACGGGCGCGTGACGACAATCGTCAGGCAGAAGACGGTGAAATACAGCGCGCGCGGCACGTTGAGCTGTTCGGCATACACGGCGACGAAACTGGTGATTCCGCCGTAGCTGAATGAATACAGGAACAGCATCGCGGCGCCGATCAGGATGCGCCATTCGATGAGATCGCGCGGGTGCATCGATCGGCCGGGGTGATGGCGATCCGCAGGCAGGCGCCACGCGATCACCATCATGATGATGTTGAGCGCGGCCGCCTCAAAACACAGCAGCCGCCAGCCGCCATGATCGAAGATCCACAAGCCAATCCACGGCGCCACGGCAACACCCAGGATGCTGGCCAGACCCGCATAGCCCATACCTTCGGCACGACGTGAGTGCGGCACGATGTCGATGATGTACGAGCTCGAACTGGACAGCAGGCCGGACCAGAACACGCCGTGTACCAGCACCAGCCCCAGGATCAGCTGATACGACGGCGCCACCGCGTAGAGCAGCGAGAACACCGTGATCGCCATGCTCGCGACGATCAGGACGCGACGTTTGCCGTAGCGATCGCCGATCGCGCCGGTGATCGGCGCCGAGATCGCCGAGGCATACGTGAGAAAGCCGAGGAACAGCCCCGCCTCGAGATGGCTGCCGCCGAGCGCCAGGATGTGGAACGGCGCGGTCGGCAGCAACTGGAAGGCCGACAGGAAGACCGTGAAGCTGTAGCTCCACATCAGGAAAAACCGCGGCGTGAAGAGCGTGTCAGACGACGAGGACGAGTTTGCCAATGTGCGAGCTTTCTTCCATCACCCGGTGGGCCGACGCCGCGTCGGCAAGCGGAAACACTTGATGAATGATCGGCGCGACCGTCTTGCTCTCGAGCAGCGGCCAGACATGCTCGAGCAGGTCGCGCGCGATGACGCCTTTCTCCGCCGGCGTGCGCGGCCGCAGCGTCGATCCCGTGATCCACGCGCGCTTGCGCATCACGACCGAAAAATCGAGCTCCGCTTTGGGGCTTTTCAGGAACGCGATCTGAATCAGCCGCCCATCGACGACGAGCAGATCGATGTTCCGGGGCATGTAGTCGCCACCGACCATGTCGAGGACCATGTCGACGCCGCGGCCGCCGGTGACTTCTTTCGCGCGGGCGACCCAGTCCTCTGTCCTGTAATTGAATGCCGCCGCGGCGCCAAGGTTTCGCGCCGCCTCGCACTTCCCCTCGCTCCCCGCCGTCGTCAAGACCCGCGCGCCGAACGCGCGCGCCAGCTGGATCGCGGTCGTGCCGATGCCGCTGGTGCCGCCGTGGATGAGGATCGTCTCGCCCGCTTTCAGCTTGCCGCGCTGGAACACGTTGGTCCAGACGGTGAAGAACGTCTCGGGGATGCCCGCCGCCTGGATCGGCGTGAGGCCCTTCGGGATCGGCAGGCACTGCTCGTGTGGAACGGCGGCGCGTGTCGCGTAGCCGCCACCCGCGAGGAGCGCGCAGATCGGATCGCCGACCGACCAGCCGCGCACGTCCGCGCCGAGCGCGGCGACGACGCCGGCGACTTCGAGACCGGGAATGTCGGACGCGCCCGGCGGCGGCGGATACTTGCCGAGGCGCTGCAGCAGATCGGGGCGATTGACGCCAGCGGCCGCGACGTCGATCAGGATCTCGCCGGCGGCGGGAACCGGATCGGGACGCTCGGTCAGCTTCAGGACATCAGGCGGTCCTGGCTGCGTGATCTCGACGGCTTTCATTTCAACCCGGACGGCAGGCGCGGCGACGAGATCAAGCCCAGGAACTCGCGCCAGCGGCGCAGCGGCGTCTTTTCGCGACCCACTCGCTTCTCGACGTAGGCGCGCACCAGGTCCTTGCCCAGGTTGTAGTTGATCACGTAGCTGCGGTACTGCTCGATGAACTTGACGCGCTGCTCGGCGCGCGGCTTCGTGTACATCGCGTACTTCTCGAGCCACGCGACGGCGCCGGCGCGATCGATCTTGCCGTCGATGTATTGGCGGGCCGCTTCGTTGCCGGCATACGACAGCCGATCGACGAGGTCGAGCACGGTGTAGTAATCGGCGACGCGAGTCGGATCGAGACCGGCAATCGGGAACAACACGTCGCCCTCGAATCGCAATCGATCGGGCAGTGAAAACGCCATCTCGATGCCGTAGTTGGCGGTGCCCTCGGCGATCAGCGACTGCGGCGAGAACAGCGGATAGACGGTGTATTCGATCCAGCCGCGATCCTTCACCAGGTTTTTCTCGAGCAGCACGTTATAGACGTGATGACCCGGATAGCCTTCGTGACACGCCAGATCGACTGCGCGATCGATGTAGATCGGCAGGTCGGTGTTGACCTGGATCACGCTCTTGAAATCGCCCTGATACCAGTTGTACCCGCTCCACGATTTGTTGGTGACGTATTCAACGGTGAAGCGCTCATTCATGGGCAGGGGGAGGCTCGGCATGCGGCCGCGGCAGGCGCGAATCGCTTCCTGGAACACGCGATCGACGCGAGCCTTCGGGATCACAAAGGCCTGCTTGTAGCGATCGTAGCGATCGATCAGCGAGCCCTCGCCCGGCAG
>Ga0193741_1000474_pt1 | contig 11816 bp, 17 predicted proteins | sample L2s2metaG_FD_143059 | JGI IMG/M metagenome (GOLD analysis project Ga0193741, IMG submission 143059) | Soil microbial communities from a riparian zone of the East river system, Colorado, United States - L2s2 | ecosystem: Environmental > Terrestrial > Soil > Riparian zone | place: USA: East River...
ACGGCGGTGGGAGGCAGTGACCGCACCGAGTGCCGGAAGCTCCCACGCACCAGCGTAGGCGGCGTCGACCACCTGAACCCGATCCGCCCATGGGGTGATGTCGAAGCCGCCGGGCTCACCGAGGTTGAGGAGTACCGGCCGGGCGTCGTGCAGCAGGGTGAACACGCGCAGCGGGCCGTCGGCGGTGACTAGATCGAGGTCGGGCATGCGGCGTCCGAGCAGCGGGTGTCCCTCGCCCAGGTCGTAGTGGATGTCCAGACCGGACATCATCGCGGCGAATCGTCGGCGAGGCTCGTCCATGCTCAGCAGCTCGGACACGGTGTCGCGCACCGCCTCGATGCGATCGTCGGGGCGCATGAGCGCGACCTGCGCCATCGTGTGGCGCAGCACGCGGGCAGCGACCGGATGACGCTCGGCGTGGTAGGTATCGAGGAGGCTTTCGGGCGATGTCAGCTTGACCACCTGCGCCAGCTTCCAGCCCAGGTTCACCGCATCCTGCACGCCGGTGTTGAGGCCCTGTCCACCGACCGGGGAGTGCACGTGCGCCGCGTCGCCCGCCAGCAGGACGCGCCCCGCGCGGTAGGTCGCGGCCTGCCGAGTCATGTCGGTGAACCTGGAGATCCATGTGGGACTGTGGATCCCGTAATCGGTCCCGTATACGGCGACGAGCGCCTCGCTGAGATCGCGCAAGGTGGGTTCGGCCGTGGCTCCGACGTGCGACTCGGTCAGCATGACCCCCACCGTCCCTCCTTCCTTGTAGACCACTTCGCCGTCGCGGATCTCGTAGTCCACCTTGCCCAGGGCATGCATGCCAGAGGCATCGCGGCGGATGCCCAACTCAGGCTCCTCGGTCATTTCGACCTGGGCGATCAGGGCGCTCGTGGTCGCATCCCAACCGGAGAACTCGATCCCGGCTGCCTTGCGGATCACGCTGCGCCCACCGTCGCATCCGACGAGGTAGTCCGCCCGCAGCGGCCGGCGGTCGGACAGCTCGACGTCGACGCCGGTGTCGCCCTGGCTCGACGAACGCAAGCTGTGTCGAGTGACGTGCCGCGAACCCTCTAGAACGCGGCGCGGTAGAACGAGTACGCGCCGTCGCCGACCGCCCGCGACGTGACCACGCGGGTGAGCGCGATGCCGACGGGGCAGATCGCCAGGAAGACGGCGGGGCCTGCCCACACGCCGAGCAGGGCGGTGAGCGGGAAGGAGGCGGTGACCGCGAGGGCCGCGACGACCGCCTGGATGCCCACGGCCGGGCCCGGACGCCCGAGCTAGACGAGCACGAGTAGCTCCCCTGCAGGACGCCCACTGCGGCGTAGCCCGCGAAGCTGATCGCCAGGAAGCCCGCGGCGAGGAGGCGGACGATCCCTGAGTTGTAGCTAACCGCGGTTGAAGCCGCCCTGGAGCTGGGCGACGTACGCGTTCAGCTCCTGCTCGCGGCGCTCGAGCCGCTCGCGCAGCTCGGCCAGTTCCCGCTCCGCCCGGTCCAGCTCCTCCTGGCGGAGCTGGAATGAGGTGCCGTCGTGCACGCGGCGTTCCTCGAGCTCGTGCTCGCGGGCGTCGAGCTCGCGACGTCGCTCCTCGAGGATCGTCTCGGCCTCGGCGAACGAGCGGTCGCGCTGGGCCACCCACTGGGTGCCGAGCGCCGCGTCGGGGTCGAGTAGGTCGCGCTGGTACTCGGCGAGCTCCTTCTCCCGGTCGGCGAGCCGTCGCTGCTCGACCCGGAGGCGGTCGGTCTTCTCGGTGAACATCCGTTCGCGCGCCGCCAGCTCGGCCTCGGCCTCGGCGAGCTCTCGGAGCTTGTTCTGCAGCGCGGCGGACTCGTCCGCGAGTTTGCCGGCGCGGGCGTCGAGGATGGTCAGGACATCGTCGACGGCTCGGGCGAGCCGCGCCGGCATGGGCCCGAGCTCCTCGAGCCGGCGGGTGCGCTCGTCGAGCTCGCGCTCTGCATCCTCCAGCTGGGCGGCTGCGGTCTCGAGCTCGGCCACGCGCTCGGCGTGCTGGGCGCCACGCTCGTCGAGCTCGGCCGCGCTGCGCGCGAGGTACCCCTCGAGGGAGCCCCTCAGCTTGTCGGTCAGACCTCCGGACATGGCGCTACGCGGCGGCTGCGCCGTGCGCGCCGCGCCTCGCGAGATCGCCGCCCACGAGCACGCGCTCCGTCGTTTGGCGCTCGACAGCGACGTCGTCCCCGTACAGCAGGAGTAGGTCGCGGCACGAGGGCGTCTCGAGCCGAACGTGGGCGTGGTCTGACCGGTCGAGCCAGGCCTTGAGGCCTGTACCGAACTCCGGGATGCGCGCGGCGTCTTCGTTCATTGCGGCAGTCGCATCATCGGCACAGCAGGGTGAGCCTGTCGTCCCCCGGACGGGTAGGGCTCTCCGAGTCCCCCCGAAGACCTAAAAGCGGGCTACTGGACGACTGCGCGCGCGGCGCCGAGCACGACGCGGCCGGCGTCGCGGAGCTTGTTCGGCCGGAGCCTGTCGATGCGGTCGCACGGCTGGTGCCAGCACGTGTCCCAGCGCCACTCGATCCAGGCCGCCGGGATGCCGCCGCGCGTGAGGTCGTCGTGGTCGGACTGCCCGGTGTCCCGCAGGTAGGACGCGCGGATGTCGCGCGCGCGGGCGGAGTTGAGCAGCCGCCGCGCCGAGTGGTTCGGGCTCGACTCGAGGCCGCGGATGTTGAGCGTCGTCCCGAAGCCGACCATGTCGACCGAGAGCGCGAGGCGGACGCCGGCCTTCTGCGCGGCCGAGAAGCCGCTCGTCAGCCGCCGCGAGCCGAGGTGCCACGACGAACCCGTCACCATGCGCTCCTCGGCGCCCATCGCGGCGACGAGGACGCCGTCCTCGCCGGCGAGGAACCGTGCCACCGTCAGCATCACGCCGACGCCCGACGCGTTGTCGTTCGCGGCCTGCGTCCCGTGGACGCCGTCCATGTGCGCGACGATGATCACCCGCACGGGGCCCGACGTGCGCCCGACGACGTTCCGCGACATCCGGCCGTTCGGGAGCCTGAAGCGCTGGATGGTCACGTCGTAGCCCAGCGTGGCCAGGCGGCGGCGGACGATCTCGCCGGCGCGGCGCTCGTTCAGGCCGCCGGCCGGGCGCTGGCCGAGGCGGGCGATCTTCGCGGCCCACTCCTTCGCCTCCGGCCCGGGGATCGCCGCCGCAGGCCCGGCCGTGCCGAGGACAAGCAACGTCGAGACGATCGTGACCCCGATGAGACGACGCATCCCGCCCAGGATCGTAGCGGTGGTCCGTGCTGGTATCGTCGATTGCGATGAGCGAACGGCTCGAGGAGCTCCTCCGCACGGCCTTTCCGGGCGCCGCCGAGCTGGCGGTCATCGACCGGACCGGCGGGGGCGACCACTTCCACGTCACAGTGGTGGACGGTCGTTTCGAGGGGCTCTCGCTCGTCGAGCAGCACCGGCTCATCTATAACGCCCTGGCGCAGCCGCTCCAGGACGGGACCATCCACGAGCTGCGAATCACAACGAGGGGAGTGGCATGAGCGACCTCCGCGCGCGCATCAAGGAGACGATCGAGCAGGAGCCCGTCGTCGCGTTCGTCAAGGGCACTCACGAGCAGGCCTACTGCGGGAACTCCGACCGCGCGATGCAGGCGCTGCGGTCCGTGGGGGCCGGCTTCACGACGGTCGATGTCCTTCCCGACCCGAGCATCCGCCAGGAGCTCTCGGCGCTTTCCAACTGGCCCACGATCCCGCAGGTCTTCGTGGCGGGCGAGCTCGTCGGCGGCGCGGACATCGTCGAGGAGCTCGCGGTGACGGGCCAACTCGAGGCGGCGCTCGACGAAAAGCTCGGCGAGTCGTGGCGCCGGCCGGGCGACGAACGCACGGTCGAGGTCTTGGAGGCGGGCGGCAGCAGCGGCGGTCTCAGGCTCGCCCCGCCCGCCTAGTTCACGTCCCGCGATAGCCGTGAAATAACGGTTGCGCTTGCGGCTACCTCCGGCGCGAAGTTAGAGCGGTCCCGTCACGGGCAGGCCCGCGTTGAGCTGCCGCTGCTGGTCGTCCGTGAACGGCCCACCCTGCAGCGCGGCGTCCAGCTGCCGCGACCGAAACAGGTCGACGATGTAGCGCATCCGGTCGGCGAGCTCCGTCCAGTTGACCGCGCCGCCCAGGGGCGCCGGGTGGTCGGCGTCCTGCCGGCGCAGGAAGTCCAGCGTCTCGGGGTCGTCGATCGGATCGAGCAGCGCGGGGTAGAGCGGCTGCCCCTTCGGGGCTGGGAGCTGCCGGCCGAGGCGGAGCGTCTCGCCCGGCAGCTGGAGGGTCATGAGCTCGCGCGTGCACAGCTCCTCCCAGTGCCGCTCGGCCGCCTTGGACGCGTCGCGGAGGGCGAGCCGTAGGGCGCCGCGGCAGAGCGTCCGCAGCCCCCGCGGGAGGCGGCGTGCGGCCTCGTCCGCCGGGTCGAGCAGGGCGAGGCGGACCGGCGCCTCGATCGAGCCGGCGATGAAGGGCTGAAGCCTGATCTGCTCGTGCAGGCCGATGCGCGCGTTCGCCAGGAGCATGAGCTCCGCCTGCCGGTGCGGGCTCGGCTCGGAGCGCGCCCGCGCGTAGCCGTTGAGGGCGAGGCGAAGCCGCGTCTGGCCGCCGCGGTCGCTGGAGCCCTCTGTCAGGGTCTCGCCGAGCCGCCGCAGGGCAGCGCCGTCTCCGTCCTCGTCGAGCGCGGCGATCGCGCGCGCGAAGGCCGGCCCGAGCTCGCTGAAGACGGCAAGGTTCCCCCGCGTGATCAGCTCGCCTACCTCGTGGACGATGCGACGGGCGATGTCGAGGACGACGTCCTTGGGGATCGTCGCGTCGGCGTGGAACCGGCCGAGCGCCAGATTGGCCCGCTCGATCCCGCGGTCGAGGTGCGTCGAGCCGGTGAGCACGTCGCGGAAGGCGGCGGGCACCTCCTCGTCGCGGATGAAGCGTCCGGCGGTGCGTGAGGCCCACGTGGCGAACGTGCACCAGTTCGCGTGCTCCGCGCCGAGGCGTTTCCCGAGCGCCGCCGAAAGGTCGTGGTAGCACTGGGTGATCAGCAGGTTGCGCCGAACCGGATCGCTTTCGAGGCCGACGATCCAGGCCGCGCGCTCCGGGGAAGTCGCCTCGCCGGGGGGTCGCTCGGCTATGTCTTCGCCTTCGGAGGCAGGGAGCGCGCAACCGCGGCGGCCTGCTCGACCCAGCGGCGGAGCTCGGCGTCGTCGAGCCCTTCACGCTCCACGTCGACCATCCCGGTCATGGGGCGGTTTCCCGTCCGCGGCGCCCAGCCGAGCGGTGAGCGTGCGAGTGAGGCAAGGAGCCCGCCACACGCCCTCGCCTTCCATCGGGCCGATGATAGGGCGTAAGGCGGCCCTCGGCGAAGGAGGCACGTCGAGCGCCGGCGTCCGAGGGGAGATGACGCGGACACCTAGGGGAAAGCATCCGCGCCTGAAGCGGACTCCTTCCAGCCCAGCGAGGATCTCCGCGTTCGCCACCCGCCCCAAGATGCGCCGCGGGCGACCCTCCCTGGAGAGCCGCCCGCGACATGGGAGTGCTTGCCAAGGCCGGCTCGACTTGCTGCGAGGCCTCGCCCTCGGTCAGTCGGCCCCGGGGTTCCGCGCGACGCCGACGACGTACGGAGCCGCTGTGATCGTCAGCACCGTCGATGCCTGAAAGCCCTGGTCGAGCGAGGCGATCTCGAAGCCCGCGTCCTCGATCGCCCTCACGGAGTCCCGCGTCGTCTCGCAGCCGCCCAGGGCCCGTGTCCAGAAGAGCCTGTCGCCGGCGCCCTGGAGCGCGCGGAAGACGGCATTCTCCGAGCGGACGTGCTCGTAGAAGCGCAGTTCGCCGCCTGGGACCAGGACGCGCCGTAGCTCCCGGAGCGCGGCGGGCGGGTCGGGCACGCTGCAGAGCACCCAGACGATGACGGCGGCGTCGAAGGACGCGTCCTCGGCCGGGAGCGGCGAGGCGACGCCCTCAACGACCTCGATCGGCACCCGCGCCTCGGCCGCGCGGTCCAACGCGACGGCACGCGCGTTCGGGTCTGGCTCGACCGCGACCACCCCGGAGACGCCGGACGGATAGTGGTGGAAGTTGCGCCCGTCGCCGCACCCGACCTCGAGCACCCGGCCCCGCAACCCTGCGAGCAGACGGCGCCGGAGCTCGAGCGCGACCGCATCGGGGTTGCGCGTCTCGCGCCGCTCGAGGTAGCGCGCGACGCGCGACTGCTCCGACCCGTAGAGCGGGGGAGGGCTCGTCATCGCGGCAGTGTCGCCGAGGCGTCAGCTGCGCGGGTCGGTCTGCTCGGCAATGACGCCTTCGGAGACGTGCTTGCGGACGACGTAGAACCGTTGGTTCTCCGCCACGACCTCTTCGACGTCGGGGATCTCGTGTCCGGGCACGATGGCGAAGAGGAGGGAGTCCGCCCTAACGTGCTCGTACTCCTCGTCGCGCAACGGGATCGTCTCCGTGCAGTCGGTGTTCCCGCACTCGCACACGAAGTCCGTCGTGAGCGTGGCGCGGTCCTCGCTGACCTCCTGCACGCGCTCGTTCACTTCTCGGAAGAGCGCTTCGTTGCGCGCGATCTGATGCTTGCGCTGGTCTCCGCGTTCGTCTCCACTCATGCGGCCTCCTTTCGCACCACGTGGAACGAGTCGTACTCTTGCACGACGACCTCGCCTACCGCGGCGGCGTGGCCGGGCGCGACTGCGAACGTGTTCTCGTCCCCGCGCACGCGTCGGTGGTCGTCGAGCGTCATCTCGACCCGCTCCAGGCAGAACTCGTCCGCGCACTCGCACACGAAGGGAACGAGGCGGTCGGCCGTGACAGAGCCTGCGACTTGTTGGCGAAGGCGCTCGTTAGCCATACGGAACAGCTCTTCGTTCTCACGCATGCGATCCAGCTGTAGCGCCATCATCGCGCTGGCTTGCCCGCGACCGCGGCGGGCGAAACGCCTAGACGCGCGAGCCGAGCAGGATCGAGCGGATCGCCTGGTGGCTCTCCTCGTCCGGTGACTCCGAGATCACCGTTGCCGGCCGATCGAAGCGCGCCAGAGCCTCCGCAAGCGGCTCGGCGCGCAACGTGCCCTCGCCGTAGGGGAGGTGCTTAGTCTCGTTCCGGTTCGCGTACGCGATGTCGGAGAAGTGGATGTGGAACGGTGCTCCGTCCTCCAGCACGGCGTCGGCCCGCGTCAGGGCCTCCGCGAAGATCCCGACCTCGACGTAGGCGCCGTCGGAGGTCGCGTGCATGTGCGCGAAGTCGATCACCGGGCGGACCCACTCGACGCGTTCGGCGATCCAGAGGACGTCGTCCAGGCTCCCGAGGTCGCGGACGCGGCCCATGACTTCGACGCCGAAGGGGACGGCGCGACCCTTGCCCTCCAGGCGCTCGCGCACCGAGCCGAGCTGGTCGGCGACGGACTCGAGCGCGGCCTCACGTTCCCGCTCCAGGAGAAAGCCCGGGTGAAAGACCACAACCTCTGCGCCGCACGCGACCGCGACGCCCGCGGAGTGGTCGAGCATGCCCGTGGCCATGTTGTATTTCTTGCCCCGCTCGAGATGGCCCATGAAGCCGGCGATCGGGGCGTGCACGGAGAGCGCGATGTCGTTCTCGCGCGCGAGCTCGCCGAACCGCTCGGCCCACGGGTAGTCCATCCAGAACTTGCCCTCGAAGTCGATCTCGCAGGCCGTGTAGCCGCGCTCGAGCAGCAAAGACACGGCCTCCTCAGGAGTCTCCCGGGAGGGGACGCGGGCAGGGCCGATGCGGGTCTGCGCCATGCCGCGAGAGCGTATCTGCCACTGAGCTCCGTCCGATCCCCCGGCTACCTTCAGCCAATGGCCAAGCGACCTTCGCGCATCGAGCTGCTCGAGCTGGACATCGATCTGCGGCTTGCCGACCTCTGGGGCGAGGCCTGCGGCATCTCCGAGTGGAACCTCGACGTCGTCGCCGCGTTTCTGCGCGCCGCCTACGGCAAGGGCTACTGCGATGCGCTCACCGAGGATGCGCCCGGGAGCCTCTGCCGCGATCACGGGTACCGCATCCCCGAGCGTAAGCACGCCGACGCGGCTACCCCCGAGTAGCGCGCGAAACCCCCGGTAAACTCGAAACCGTGGCAAAGCGGCGCAATCCGGTGCGCCTCGTCGTCGCCCTCTCGATCGCGGCGGTGCTGGCGATTTTCCTCATCTGGACGAGCCTCGCGGGCGGGACGCCGTCCCTCCAGCCGAGCCAGCTGGCCGGCAAGACCGGCGAGGTCGGGCTGGCCGGCATCGTCGTCGGCCCGGTGGACGAGGCCGAGGACGAGTCCAGGCTCGAGTTCACGCTCCGCGACATCGAGGGTGAGGCGACCGTGCCCGTCGTCTACACGGGCTCGGTGCCCGACCTCTTCAAAGTGGGGCGCGAGGTCTACGTGAAGGGCAAGCTCGTGGACGGGACGTTCGTGGCGACGCCGGACTCGCTGGTCACGAAGTGCCCGTCGAAGTACGCGCCGGAGTCGTAGATGCCTGAACTGGGCCGCGCCGCCCTCGTCGCCGCCTTCGGCCTGATCCTCTACGCCGTGGTCGTGGGCTCCTATGCGGCCTGGCGCGGGCGCCGGCGGCTGCTCGACTCGGCGACGAACGCGCTCTTCGCTGCGTTCGCGGCGGTCGGCGTGGCGTCGCTGGTGCTCCTAGCCGCGCTCGCCCGCAACGACTTCTCGCTCGACTACGTCGCGCGCCTGACAAGTCGCGAGCTCCCGAACGGCTACACGCTCGCCGCGTTCTGGAGCGGGCAGGAGGGCTCGCTTCTGCTCTGGCTGTTCGTGCTCACCGGCGCCGCCTCGGCTGCCGTCGCCCTCAACCGGCGGCTCGTGCGTGAAGTCCTTCCCTGGACCGTGCCGATCATCGGCGGCGTCGCGCTCTTCTTCGCCTTTCTGCTCGTCGTCGTTGCGAGCCCGTTCGACACGCAGGCGGCGCCCGCCGACGGCGCAGGCATGAACCCGAGCCTGCAGAACCCGTACATGATCGCCCATCCGCCGATGCTGTACCTCGGCTACGTCGGGCTGACCGTGCCGTTCGCGTTCGCCATGGCCGCGCTCGCCTCGCGACGGGTCGACGAGCGCTGGATCGTCGTCACCAGGCGCTGGACGCTGGCCGCGTGGACGTTCCTTGGCTTCGGCGTCCTCCTCGGCGCCAAGTGGGCCTATGAGGAGGTCGGCTGGGGCGGCTGGTACGCGTGGGACCCGGTCGAGAACGCCGCGCTCATGCCCTGGCTCGTCGCCACGGCCTTCCTGCACTCGGTGATGGTGCAGGAGAAGAAGGACATGCTGCGCGTCTGGAACGTCATCCTCGTCGCGGGCGCATTCGCGCTTTCGCTCTTCGGGACCTTCCTAACCCGGAGCGGCGTGATCAGCTCGATCCACAGCTTCACGCAGTCCTCAATCGGGCCGTTTTTCCTCGGCTTCATCGCAGTGGTCGCGGCGTTCTCCATCGCGCTGATCATCACGCGGCTGCCGCAGCTGCGCTCGAAGACCCGCATGGAGTCGCTCGTCTCGCGGGAGGCCGCCTTCCTCTACAACAACCTCTTCCTCGTCGCGCTCGCACTGACGATCCTCTGGGGCGTCATCTACCCGCTCGTGTCGGAGGCCGTGCGCGGGGTCGCCGTGTCGGTGGGGGCGCCGTACTACGACTTCTTCGCAATCGTCTTCGGATTGCCGCTCGTCCTGCTCATGGGCATCGGGCCGGTCGTGGCCTGGCGGAGGGCGTCGCTCCGCTCGCTCGCCCGCCAGCTCGCGTGGCCGACCGGCGTGGCGCTGGCCGTCGGCGTGCTGCTCCTTGCCGGAGGCGCCGGGTCCAGCCCTGCCGGCCTGATCGGCTACACGCTCGGCGCCTTCGTGCTCACGACGATCGTGCTCGAGTTCGTCCGGGGCACGAGAGCGCGGAAGTCGATCGGAACCGGCGGCTGGTGGCCGGCCTTCTCGGGGCTCGTGGCCAGGAACCGGCGCCGGTACGGCGGCTACGTCGTTCACGCCTCGATCGTGCTCCTGCTCGTGGGCGCCGTGGGCATCGGCGGCTTTTCTTCCTCCCGCGAGGTGCGTCTCGACCGCGGCGAAGCTGCCGAGGTCGGCGACTATCGGGTGGTCTACACGGGGAGCTCGGAGCAGCGCGGCGCCAACGCACAGGAGGTCCGAGCGCACCTCGAGGTGTTCCGCGACGGCGAGCGCGTCGGGACGATGGAGGCCGGCAAGAACAGCTACTTCGCCGAGGAGCAGACCTCGAACGAGGTCGGCATCCGCACCGACTGGCTGCGCGGCGAGGACCTCTTCGTGATCGCAGACCGCTTCTTCGCGGACGGGTCCGTCCAGCTCGACGTGATCGTGAACCCGCTCGTCAACCTCATCTGGCTCGCCGGGCTGGTGTTCGTCCTGGGCGCGGCCGTCGCCATGTGGCCCGACGCCCGCGAGCAGCGCCGCCTCGCGCAGCGCTTCGCCGGAGAGGGCGCCCTCGCGCGCGCCTAGAGGTGGAAACCGTCGCTCTCGTGCTCGGCGCGCTGCTGACCGTGGCCTGCGTGGTCTTCGTCGCCAGGCCGCTCCTCCGTACGGCTCGGACCGGGGAGGAGCCGCTGGAGGGAGCGAATCCGGCCGAGCAGATCCGCGTCCGGGCCCTCGAGCGGCGCGACCGGGCGCTCGCCGCGCTCAAGGAGCTCGAGTTCGACCACCGCACCGGGAAGGTCTCCGACGAGGACTACCGCGCCCTCGTCGGGCCGCTGCGCAGGGAGGCGGCCGAGGTGCTGCGCGAGCTCGAGCATGAAGATCGCCCGGAGCGGGAAGGAGTGAAGGCCGATGTCCACGGTTGACTGCGTGAACTGCGGCGCGGCCGTCCCGACACAGAGCCGCTTCTGCCCTGAGTGCGGCCACCCGCTCCACGAAGCGGGCGAGCAGAGCGCCCGGCGGCGGTACTGGACGCCTCCCGACATCCCGCTGACCATCGGGGTCGTCGCGGGCATCGTCGGGGTCGTTCTGCTCGGCGCACAGGTCTGGCTCTGGGCGGGCGTCGCGCTGCTCCTGGCCGGGGTGGCGCTCTTGTACCGCTGGGAGGCGGGCCGCCGCGGCGCGGGTCTGGCGCTTTCCCGGATCGGCGCGCACCGTGAGCTCGTCGCCGCGCGGTCGCGTGGGCAGCTCGAGCTGTTTCGCCGCCGCCGGGATCTTGCCGAGCTGCAGGCGGAGCGCAGCCGTGGGTATCACGAGCTGGGCCGCGCGACCCACGCGGGTGACGAGGCCACGGCCGAAGCGGCCCGGACCCAGCTCGACGACGTCGTCGTCCGCATCCAAGCGAAGGAGGCCGAGATCAGCACCCTGGCAAATGAAGTCGAGGAGCGCGTGCGCCGCGTGCAGGCGCAGAGCGCTCCGACCCGACACATGGAGGCTCCGCCGGAGCCCGCCCGCATCCCCGAGCCCTATCCGCCGCCCGACGAGGGCGACCCGCCGGAGCCCGCGCAGGTGCCCGAACCGATGCCGCAGCCGGTCCCGGAGCCCTCTCCGGACGACCCGCCGCCGCAGCCCGAGCACCCGCCGACGCCCCAATCCAGGCGCTGGCGGGCCTCCCGCGCCCGCAAGGGCTGAGCCGCCGCCGAGGCGCTCAGCGCCGCACGCCGACCGGGCGGCGTGCTAAAACAGGGGCCGTTCGAGACCGAAAACCCCCCGTTGGGGCCGCGCAGGGACGCCCAGGTCCCTGCCGAACTCGTCCAGGTGGTTGACGCTCGCCTCATCCGTCTAGTTCTTGCGTTCGCAGCCGCGATCGTCGTGCTGGGCGTGCCCTCGGCGCTCGGACAGTCGATGGACGATCTCAACCGCCGCATGTCCGGGCTGCGCGAA
>Ga0193741_1000475_pt1 | contig 11816 bp, 8 predicted proteins | sample L2s2metaG_FD_143059 | JGI IMG/M metagenome (GOLD analysis project Ga0193741, IMG submission 143059) | Soil microbial communities from a riparian zone of the East river system, Colorado, United States - L2s2 | ecosystem: Environmental > Terrestrial > Soil > Riparian zone | place: USA: East River...
AACAACATAGTAAAACACAAGCCAGGTATGGGTCTTGAATTCGGAATTGAAGGGAAATACCAGGTAAATAATAAATTTTCTTTGATAACCGGCTTGCAGTTCAATATTAATCGTTATGATATTCTTGCCTATTCGCATCCTACTGAAATAGCAACTGTGGCCTTAACCAGTAGTTATGGAGTAGTGGACTCTTTAGCCACTTATAGTAATTATCGAAATAGTGGTACTTCAGCGAATTGGTTGGAGAATTTTTATTTCCAGGTAGCAGCCCCGGTGGGAGTTGAAGTAATCCTGACTGAGAATAAAAATTTAAAATGGGGAATTACCGGTACCATACAGCCAACTTATGTTATTGGCGACCGGGCCTATGTAATTTCCAGTGATTATAAAAATTATGCAGAGTTCCCCGACGTGATGCGCCGCTGGAATATAAGCACGGGAGTGGGGACATTTGTAGGATATTCTACTGGTAGAATCAATTGGCAGGTAGGACCGCATTTGCGTTATCAGCATTTATCCAGCTTCGTAAGTGAGTTATCCGTAAAAGAAAAATTGTACGCTATCGGGTTGAAAGTCGGAGCTACACTCAACAATACTAAAAAGTAGTCAATACTAACTGCACATTTTCGCTAATTTATCCCGGTACCGCATAAGGCGGGATCGGGATAATTGTTTTAAGAACGATATTTCCCGTTAAATTTATGGCATGAAAAATTATTTGATCCTTCTAATTCTTATCGCTATTTTTTTTGCTGCCTGCACTGAAAAAAAAGAAACAAAACAAGAACCGCCTATTTCTGCTTTGTCCATAATAAAAGGACAATTGAACGATCTCGACACATCACTTTACAGCATAATTAAATATGAAACAGCCGATAATATCATTGACACCGTATACCTGCGGCGGGAAGAGGCCAGGAAATTTGCCACACCTTTCCTTACGTTGCCGGAAATCGCTGACAAAAATTATTATAAAAATTATACGGAAGAAAGATTAATAGATGCACAACAGGAAACACTTAATATTACCTCCACCGCAAAACATGAAAATGCAGAGATTCAAAAACAAATTATTGTTATAGGCCTGGCTGATATTTCAAGTGGCAAAGTGCAAAGCATTTTTATAGACAGATATATCCCATCAAAAGATAGCACTGTTGAACAAAAGCTTTTTTGGGAAATAGACCATTATTTTTCAATCGGCAGCATTATCGAAAAAGAAAACCAATCCGAAAAAACTCGTTTTACAAAAGTGGTATGGCAGTGATTTTGCCATTTGGCCTGTTTAATACTGGGATCGATGACTAATTCCGAATTTCAGAATATTGCACAAACATTACCCCGAAATCCCGGGATTTATAAGTATTACAATAAAGAGAATGAATTGCTGTATGTAGGCAAAGCAAAAGATCTTAGAAAACGGGTAAGCTCCTATTTTTTAAAGAACCTTACCAGCTATAAAACCCATGAACTTGTAAACAGGATACATCATATCGAGTTTACGATTGTAAATTCTGAACAAGATGCATTCTTCCTTGAAAATTCTTTGATCAAAAACTTTCAGCCAAGATTTAACATCAATCTGAAAGACGATAAATCGTATCCATATATAGTAATAAAGAATGAACCCTTCCCACGGGTTTTTCTCACTCGTAAACATATTGAGGACGGTTCCGAATATCTCGGTCCTTATACATCAGTGCATCGGGTAAGAGAGCTTTTAGGATTTATCAGGCAAACAATTCCTATTAGAACCTGTGCATTGAATCTTACTGAAAAAAATATTGAGAGAAAAAAATTTAAAGTTTGCCTTGAATACCATTTAGGAAATTGTAAAGGACCCTGCGAGGCTTTGCAAAATGAGCTGGATTATAAAGAGGGAATACAACAAATAAAAAATCTTCTTAAAGGAAACCTTAACCCGGTCATAAATCATTTTAAGGATGAGATGAAAGACCTTTCTGAAAAAATGGAATTTGAAAAAGCAGAATTAATTAAAAAGAAGATCGATTTTCTTAACAATTACCAGTCACGGTCTGTAGTTGCCAATCCACGTTTATCAGAAATGGATATATTCTCCATTGTAAGATATGAGGAAAAGTCTTATATCAATTACCTGATGGTACAAAATGGGACTATTGTACAAACAAAAACGATCCTGACTGAAAATTTCCTGGATGAAACAGAAGAAGAAATACTTGCTTTTGCCGTTGCGCAACTTCGCAGCACTTTCAATAGCCAGGCAAAAGAAATTATTCTTCCTTTTGCAATAACTTATCCCGAAAATGAAGTAGTGATAACTGTTCCCAAAGGTGGGGATAAAAAGAAGCTATTAGAGCTGTCAGAAAAAAATGCACAATATTTTATTGACGAATTAAAAAATAAACAGCGACTCAAATTAGATAAGAAGAATACTGATAAACTTGATCTGTTAAAACAAGTGCAGCAGGATCTCAGGTTGTCGCAAATTCCTTTTCATATTGAGTGTTTTGACAATTCCAATTTCCAGGGATCTTACCCCGTATCAGCAATGGTGTGTTTTAAAAATGGAATACCCAGTAAAAAAGATTACAGGCATTTTAATGTAAAAACTGTTGAGGGAATAAATGATTTTGCCACGATGAAAGAAGCCGTCTATAGAAGGTATAAAAGAGTTATAGAAGAAGCATTGCCCTGGCCGGATCTTGTGGTCATCGATGGCGGCAAAGGCCAGTTAAGCGCCGCTGCAGAAGCGCTGCATGAATTAAATGCAACAGGTAAAACAACATTAGCCGGGCTCGCAAAAAATGTGGAAGAGATCTTTTTTACCGGCGATCATGAATCTTTAAAACTACCTTACGATAGCGAAAGCTTGAAATTTATTCGTAGCATTCGCGATGAAGTTCATCGTTTCGGAATTACGCATCATCGTAAAAGAAGAGCTAAAGGCGTTTTTAAAAATGAATTAGAAGAAGTAAAAGGCATTGGAAAAGAAACAGCCAATAAGTTATTGAAGGAATTTAAATCAGTAAAAAATATAAAAGAGAAGGATGTAAGTGAGATCTCAAAAATTATTGGAAAAACAAAAGCAGCAATGTTACTTAATGAACTAAAAAAAATGGGGCCCGGATAGAAATCCAGCCCCGTTTTTAAAATCCAATATCCTATGAAAAACCGAAATAAAAGTACAACATTTATTGACATTTCCTATACCCTCTATTGGGTATTTTTTATTTTATCAACATTCAAAAAAATGTTTGTTGAAACAAAAAAAGAGTCCCGCTTTAGGCGGGACTCTTTATAGTATTTTTACTAAGATACTTCTTAGTACTGCCAAAGATTTTGCTCGTAGTTGAAGATCTTATCTTTGATGTTATCACCTTCAAGTAAGCGAAGAATTGGATCATTAATAAGACCCCTGATATATTTGTTCATCGGGTTATCAAGAGTAGATTTAATGATGTAGCTGCCAAACATTCTTGCTTCAAATAATTCCTCCCATGTCATTCTACTCACACCCATATTTTTTGCATTGTAAACTTCATATTTAGCAAGTGTACCACGAACATCCGGATAATAAATCCAAAAGAGCGGTGTAACACCTCTTTCTGTAACTCCATCAGGAGCCATAAGTGTTTTACAAGGTGCGATTCCCAAAATTCTAACAAACATACGGCTTGCTTCACGATCAAATACCCACTCTTCTTTGATCCTGAATTTTACAATATCATCGGGATTTAGGCTATTACAAACAACACTGTATTTTGTGATCTTTGTTGGATCATTTATATCGCCATAAACTCCTATAGTATCACATTGTCCTCCACCGCCTAATGATTTTTCAAATGCAGCAGAATCAAGGAAAGTGGTAAACCTGTCATCATCGGCACTAAAAGCAAGTGCATTCCCATTTTTTAATTGATCCCTTACAGCTCTAACGAGAATACTTACGAATCGCTGATCACCATTATCATCCTGGGCCTGGTAACGGAAAGGGAGATTTATTTTTTCACGAATATCAATTTCTCTCCAAACACGTTGTGTATACAAGGCATCATCAGCTCTTAAAAATTCATAATCCAGGGGGATACGTTCTTTAAACATACTTCTTTCAACTGCCGCATCTCTTCTGAGCGAAGCCTTTGTCGAATCATTAAACCCGCCTGATTGTGGGGCCACTTCGATGGGTATGTTCCCATAAGGGTTATATTTCTGAACATTTGCAGGATTTGTGTTTTGCTGAACACTCTGCTGGTTCGGCTTCGTTGTGTCAGCAGCTGCATTAGATCCACTCCTGGTAGTTCTGCCACGGCCTCTTTGTGCCTCTGCACTAACCATGATGATCATGGCAGCAGCAAGAATTGAAAATTTAAGAAACTTGTATTTCATTGCTCTTTTATTTCAGATTAAAAATAAGCGGCGTAAGTCTTCTCCTTCTGCCATCAGGACCTACAGCATAAATATCTTCTATTGTGATAAAACAACCTGGTTTGCATTTTGCAATGATTCCTTTAGCCTCATTCCACTCTGCACCAGTATTGTTAACCTCAACTATATCTTCAAAACCGGGGCCATCCGCTGTCATCCGGTAGCCTACCACATTAAACTGTGTTTTATAATAAAAATTTTCAACAATAGCACGTACACCAACCTGGCTTTTGATAACGGCAGTAGGAATATTACCGCTCTTATATGTACCTACCATCGGTGAAGGGTCAGGAATTGAACGAACCCGGAATTGCATCCTGGTTGTTTTTCCATCAGGAGTAACTACGGAAACAAAACACTCATCCGTTTCCTGTGATACGCGTATAGTACGATGGGCGCCACCTCCGCTAAGAACCCCACCACCACCGCTAATGGAGGCTTTTATCTGGTCTACGCTACCACTACCTGAAATTGTAACCGGATTGTCAACGCCAATGAATAACACGTTCATATTGTCAAGCTGAACGGCTGCACTGGATTGACCAACCATATAATTTACAGGTATAATTTTGCTTTGAACCTTTCCATTTTGGTCTGTATATTGAATCGAAACAGGAATTGAATTGCTACCAAGTCTATCTGCTTTGAATTTGTAGTGCACGGCTCCATCTTCACCAACCTGCTGTCTTTGACCGTTAATAGTAATTACGGGAGAAATCTTTGAACTAAATCCACCTACGCCAGCCGTGATTTCAATTTCCTGACCAGGAAGTGCATTTGTTGTGTTTGCTATAGCCATAGCAGCAAAGGCATCCTGAATAACTTCTACTGCTCCAACTTTTTCATGGCAAAAACTAATAACTTTATTTTCGGTAGTTTTTACATCATTCTGAAACTTACTTAAAATAGTAAGGGCAGCCACAGTTGGTACCATTCTGAAATAAGCATCTTCCCACGACTTGTTCCCTTTGTTTTGAGTCTTAGGTTTCTCAAGATTTAGAGGAAGTGAGTTTCCAAACTTCGCTGCAATCTGTCCACCTTCTTTAGCATCGATTGCAAGAATTTCCTTTTTATATTGCTCTAATTTGCTATAAAGTTCTTTACCCCCTCCATGTTCTACCATGATTCGGGTAGCAATATCAAGATTATCGTCTTTATAAGAAGAATCGCCTTTTGCGTAATCAGCACCAGCTTCTTTTAATATTTGATCTTTGAATTTTTGAATGTAGTTATAAAGATCGGTACTCATCTGCTGCGCTTTTTCGGCATGTGGATACCATATCTGCGCTCTTTCACGAGTACCATCTTCGTTCATTTTTGTTTTAAGCGAAGTCATTATCTCCTGTGTGGAGGCATTGACAACTTTACTAGTCGCTTCAAGACTATTGTTAACCGTTTTAAAGGCATTAAGGATCTCTGATGATACGTTCAGTGCCAGCAGAGCTGTTAGCACCAGGTACATCATATTGATCATCTTTTGCCGGGGCTCACGAGGTAAAGACATGACATTTATGGTTTTTCTTCCCGACCTAATCGGGATTTGTTATTAAATGGTGACAAATATCACGGATACGGATTTCGTATTCTATAAAACGAAACCTTTATTACTTTCTTATGCTTTGCCTTGCATTGCGCTAAGCATGTTGCCATAGATCTGGTTCAGCTTACCAAGATTGCCTGCCAATGTTGAGATCTGGGTATGTGCTTTTTTAGCATCATCAACACTGCCTGACATAGCATCTGAAGCTTGTACCAGGTTACTGTAAAACCTGTTCATTGCTTTCAGGTGATTGTTGGTATCCTGGAGTTCCAGTTCGTAAATGGTATTTAATGAAGAAAGATTTTTTGTAAGCACCTGTACCTGCTCATGAAATTGCTTAGTGCCTTCAGCTGCAACATTAAAGCTCTGTGCTGAGTTTGACGCACTTACATAAGCATCTTTCATTTGACCGAGAGCATTTGCTGCTTCACGTGTCTTAGCAGAGTAATCATTAGTAGCTGAAATAGCATCACTAACATCACTCATTTTATCTACAGTAGTGCCAAGCTTTTTAAAATTCTCACCAAGACGACCAAGATTAGCCGGTGTAATATCTGCTGCAGTCAACATATCTTCCATTTTTGTCAACGCTGGATTACCATTTGAACCGGGTAAAGTAAGGGGCGTAGGTTTGAAGTTTGGATCAAGATCGGGGTGCAGGTTAATGTCAGGAAAATAACGCTGCCAATGGGGTTCTTCCGGAGGAGGAACCATAAAGGCCATCACTAAGAACACGATTACTTCAGATAATAGACCAACAGTGATCATTTCATCTGCAAAAGGCCAGTGACGGATCTTAAATAATGCTCCGAGGATTACCACGGCTGCAAAAAATGCGAAAATAAAGTTGAGGACTACCTGACCTCGCTGTGTTTTAAAGAATAGCATAAAGGGCTCGTTTTATAGGTTATTAAAGATTGTACAGTTTGATAAGTTAGTTTGGAAGTAAGTACGCAAAAACAAAGTGAATTATTGTTCACTTCTTATTTTTTGCCACCTTTCTTTGCTGGTGCAGCTGGTAAGTCGATTACCCTGCGGAATCCGACATAAGACTTGGTTGAATCCTGGTACTCATATGTGCGGGTTCCTGTTTGCAGGTAATAGCCAACATCTTTCCAACCTCCACCACGAATCACTTTTCTCTTCATCAGGGGAGGATCAGATTCTTTTGCATTCCAACGAACATCTGGATTCATATCATGCTGGAAAGTGAAAGAACCTTCATAGAAAATTGATGATGTCCATTCTGCAACATTACCAGCCATATTATAAAGTCCAAAATCATTTGGCCAATAAGCATCGGCTCTTACTGTATAGAAACCACCATCTTCAGGATAATTACCACGACCGGGCTTAAAGTTTGCCATCAAGCAACCTTTCTTATTTCTCAGGTAATAATTACCCCAGGGGAACATTGATTGTGAACGACCGCCACGGGCTGCATACTCCCACTGACCTTCTGTTGGTAAATGGAAATCTGATTCCTGTGGTCTGTTCTTTGAGTTTAAAAATGAATTTAGGTAATGTGTACTCCATTCGCAGAAGGCAGTAGCCATATGCCAGTTTACTCCTACTACAGGGTAATTACCAAATGCCGGGTGACTGAAATATCTTTTTGTCATCGGCTCATTATATGAGTAAGCAAAATCTCTTATCCAAACCAGGGTATCAGGATAGATAGGAGTTTTCTTTTCTACAATAAATTTAGAACGTGGCTGAGTTGCGTTTTCTCTCTTCGCGGCTTCTTTAAGATCGAAAACTTTTGAATGATAGATCATTTTTCTTGGATCGATCTCAATTCTTCCAAAAATCCTGTCATCAGGAGGAAGTATCAGGTTAGTTTGACCCAGCTGCTCAAGGAATTTAGGATCGTTCCATTTTACAGTTTTCATTTTCTGCCAGTCAACATATTCGTTCCCGTCTTTTCCTTGCTTTAAAAATTTCAGTTCAGCAGCAGTTACTGAATCACGTACCCAATAAACAAACTGACGATACTCATTATTGGTGACCTCAGTAGCATCCATCCAAAAGCCATTAATAGAAATAGAACGATTTCTGGCACTAAATGCATAAGCAGGATCCTCATCACTTGGGCCCATGTGGAAGGTTCCCTGAGGTATGTAAACCATACCTGGAGGTTTAGGAAGAACATACTTACTGCCTGGGGCAATACCATGCACCTGGCCGTCATTAGGAAGGGTACTTCCCTTGCTATTCTTCTTTCCAAAGATTCCACAACTAGTTAGCGTTATTGATGACGCTACCACGAGGAGAATACAATAAAGGTTTTTCATTTTCATACACTTAAAGGGTAAAGGACAAATATAAGATTTAGAATATAACTGAATCACAAGGATAATATTTATTTTTTTGGTGTACAAGCCTCATTTACGAGGTAAAAGTTCTAACGGGTTTTACATTCCAATATTGCACGGCCTATCAACTAATTTTTAATTCTTTACGCCTGATTAAATCAATTAAAGCACTAATTGATGACACAGGGTTTTCACATGTATAATCCCGACACAAGTATAGAGCCGCCCCTTCATATTTCCCCTTACCTGATAAAAGGGGAAATGAGTTGCTTCCATCGGCTGCTGCCATAATTATCTTGTGAGGAATATATTCCTTAAGAACCTGAGTCAGAATATGCTGCGGCTTCTCCGAAATCACAACAATCTCGTTTGTCCCATTCAATATTTCCAGGAGACTACAGGCCCAACTACCAAAAGAAGTTGGATAACGAACGATAGCATTCCCCAAGGAACTAATCATCTGAATACTTTTCCCCTTCCAATCGCTTTTATCAAAATACAACCCTAATCGAAACAAATTATCAGCCATTACCGCATTGCCGGATGGTTGTGCCCCGTCATACACCTCTTTCTTCCTTACTATAACGTCGGTTTGGTTAGTATTAGTGTAAAAGAAAAAATCGGTAGCTGGATCAAGGAAATCTTCCACTACCCGTTCAGTTACCACTTTGGCTTTTTCAAGATAATTTGTATCGCCTGATATCTCCTGGAGGTGGACCAGGGCCTGGATCAAAAAGGCATAATCATCCAGAAAGGCTGGTTGTTTAGCCATTTTATTTTTCCAGCTATGAAAATATTCAGTAGTATTATTTTTTAAAAATTTGCTTAACAAAAATTGCATATTGTCAACTGCTAATTTTTTATAAGACTCCTCTCCCGTTGCAGCAAATGCTTTGCTAAGCGCTGTATTCATCAGGGCATTCCATCCTAAAAGGATCTTATCATCGGTTTGCGGTCTTATTCTTTCATTTCTTTTTTTCAGTAATACCTTTTTCCCTTTTTGAATTATTTTTTGCAATTCTTCCACTGAAATATTTTTCTCTTCACAGAAAGCTTTTTCCTTCTTCTGTCTCCATAAGATATTTTTTTCTTCCCAATTACCATTTGGCTTTATATCAAAAAAATCACAAAAGATGGAAGCGTCATTTTGCAATAGATCAATCACTTCTTCGTGATTCCAAACATAAAATTTTCCCTCCTCCCCTTCACTGTCTGCATCCAGGGCAGCATAAAATCCACCTTCGGGGTGCATCAATTCTCTTTGAATAAATTGAATTGTTTCTTCAATTACTTCTTTGTATCGCTTATCACCTGTTATTTGGTAAGCTTCGCTAATAACAGAAAGTAGTAATGCATTATCATACAGCATTTTTTCAAAATGCGGTACCAGCCATTCTGTGTCGGTTGAATATCTTGCAAATCCACCACCGACCTGGTCATAAATACCGCCATCGATCATCTTATCAATACTTAGCAGCGCTTGTTCTAATGCTTCTTTATTTTCAGATATATGAGAAAACCGCAATAAGTATTTAATGACGAGTGACTGAGGAAATTTTGGGGCCTTCCCAAACCCACCCCATTTTTTGTCAGCGTTTTTCATGATATTGTCAAACGCTTCCTTGATCTTCTCTTTAGTAAAAAGATCATTTTCTCCAGGAGCTCCAAAAGCATTGGCTTGCACAAGATGCTCAGTTAAATTTTCTGCCTGCGCATCTATTTCATTTCTTCTCTGTGTAAATGCTTCAGTAACTCCCAGCAAAACCTCTTGCCATGAGGGACGATTAAATGCTCTTTTTGGTGGAAAATAAGTTCCTCCATAAAATGGTTTTGCACCGGGCGTAAGAAAAACATTTAATGGCCATCCGCCACTTCCGGTCATTGCCTGCACTGCATCCATGTAAATATGATCGAGGTCGGGTCTTTCTTCCCTATCGATCTTAATATTTATAAAATGTTCGTTCATGAGACGGGCGGTTTCTTCATCTTCAAAACTTTCCCTTTCCATTACATGACACCAATGACAGGCTGAATAGCCTATGCTGACAAGAATTGGCTTGTTTTCATTCTTTGCTTTATTTAAAGCTTCATCACCCCAGGGAAACCAGTTTACCGGGTTGTGGGCATGCTGAAGTAAATAAGGACTTGTTTCGTCAATTAGTTTATTTGTGAATTGATGCATGAAATAAATTAGAAAATGAAGTTCGTTATTAGAAAATAAAAAAGGCACTTATCAGTGCCTTCAATTATTTGACCAAACTCATTATTATTTTTTCTTACTCGCCAGGATAAATTGTTCTAAAGCGGCCACCATACTTGGTGTTTGCGGTTGCGGTGCCTTTATGTCGAGTTTCAGGCCCGCTTCTTCCACTGCTCTCATTGTATTGCTTCCAAATGCTCCTATCACAGTTCCATTTTGCCTGTACTTTGGAAGATTATCAAAAAGGCTTTTAACTCCGCTCGGGGTAAAGAAACAGATCACATCATATTCCTTTTCCTCAAGCAAAATCTTTACATCATTACTACGCGTACGATACATAAAACCTAATACAAACTCGCAGCTATTGTTTTTTAGCCAATTAACTATCTCGTTATCCTGTTGGTTTTCTGAACATACATAAAGGAACTTTTCATTGCTTTTATGTTTGTTGATTACATCAAACAGGCTTTTATTGGAACCATCGGCGCCATAGAATACTTTCCTTTTTCTATAAAGAATGAACTTTTGGAGATATAGTGCCACAGCTTCTGTAATGCAGAAATATTTGGTATCCTGGGAAACATTAACCTTAAGTTCCTCACAGGTTCGGAAAAAATGGTCTATAGCATTGCGGCTGGTAAAGATCACTCCTGTATAGTTCTGGACCTCAATCTTCTGCTTGCGGAATTCTTTTCCCGGAATCGCTTCAAGGCGGATAAAAGGATGGAAATCGAGTTCAAGACTATATTTTCTTGAAAGCTCATAGTACGGCGATTTATCGCTTTCCGGCCTGGGTTGGGTAACTAAAATCTTTTTCACATGTTTAGCTGAGGGATCAGCTTTCCCGTTTTTTACCATACAGTTTCGGCTAAATTGATTGCAAAGTTAATAAGTTCTTTTAAAAAATAAGCAATAACAGCTTGTAAATCAGCAAAAGGGGGATAACCTCGAAACCCAGAATGTATAAAATGAAATGAAATGAGTTGAGTTTTACCTCTTTACGTAGGGCCCCATAAGATAAAATAAACCTATAAATAAGAAGCAAACCTATCCCCATCCATGAAATAATCATGGCTGAGCTATACAAAGGTTCGTTTGCGAAGGCTAATAAAAGCAAAAAAGGCAAAAGAAATATGCCCAGCATTTTATTAATTATAAAAACTATGAAAATATAAGAGTCAGTTGCATTACTTACATTAAATAGCCAACCGGTAACTTTTAGTCCTAAATATTTTACCAGATAGATTACGGCCAAAGCACCTGCACAATAAACGTACTGCAACCAAAAGTTATCAGAAATGACAAGTTGAAAATATTGAAGAAGAAAATTGACATAAAGTCCGCCAGATAAAAC
>Ga0193741_1000476_pt1 | contig 11812 bp, 17 predicted proteins | sample L2s2metaG_FD_143059 | JGI IMG/M metagenome (GOLD analysis project Ga0193741, IMG submission 143059) | Soil microbial communities from a riparian zone of the East river system, Colorado, United States - L2s2 | ecosystem: Environmental > Terrestrial > Soil > Riparian zone | place: USA: East River...
CCAACACGTCACCTCACGCTGGCTCGGTAGACGACGGCCTGCGACAGGACGTTGGTCGCCGCGGATCGTACCCCGAGACCCCTGCCCCACGCGCGCCACCTACCGAGCCAGCGTGAGGTGACGTGTTGGAACGTGGAGATGTGCCCGTCGCTCCCGTCGAGATCTTGGAAGTCGTTACCCGATTCGCAGGACGCGACACCTACCGCCGTCCTCGGGGATCCGGGAGCGTCGAACGTGCGGGCGATGCACCAGATCAGCTCGGCGCGTTGCCCGACCTTGGTCCAGGGGTTCTTCTCAGCGCAGCGTGCGACCCTCGGGTGATCGTCGAGATCCGCGTGCGCCGGTACTGCTCCGATCAGCAGGAAGGCCCCGAGCAGCAGGGCCAGTGATCGCCGTACCACAGATTCCCACCCCCCTCACGCCGCGTCCCTGAGTGGGATCGCCACGTCGTCGAAGAACTGCTCGGGGGTGAGCTGCACCCAGCCAGGCGACATCCCCCGCCCGCTTGACGACGCACCTACCGCGGCCTCGAACACGGTCGCCTGGACGAACACTCGCCAGTCTTCGTACGTCGGTCTGGCGAACAGCACCGGGATCGGCGCGACCCTCTTTCCGATCGTCCCGGCGTGACGCGCCCACAGCTTCTCCAGCTCGGTCAGTGTCCGGCGTGTGAAGCCTTCACCGACCCAGCCGTCGCGGGATGGGCGCTTCAGTTCCTCGTCATGCTTGACCTCGCAGATCCAGGGCTGGATCCCGGCGACGTCGCCCGGCCACGGGGACAGATCACCCGCGCCGTACCGCCGGATCCCGCCGGAGCTCGGAGATCGTACGGCCTCCTCCCAGCCGTAGTTGAGCCAGAGGTGGACAACTTCGCGCTCTCCGCGCTTGCCCTTGTCGCCAGCTCTCACAGCACTCCGGTCACGTACTCGGTCACGTAGCGGTTGAACATCCACCGCTCGTACTCGAACTGCATCATCTGCTCGTAGTGAGCGTTCTCTTGTTCGAGCTCCTCCTGGCGGCGCTGCTCGGCGCGTTCCCGGTAGGCGTCCTCCTCGGCCTGACGATCAGCCGCATCCACCGCCCAGCGATCGCCCAGATAGCTCATGCCCAGAGCGTCGCCATCAGCAGTGGCCCGATCCGATCGACGATCGCGTCAACCTCTTTCGCAGTGCGGTTCAGGCAGTCGATGCACCGAGCGGGCTGCATCTGCCAGACCTCGCCCGCGTTGCAGATCTCCGTCCCAGCTCCCCACTTCGTCGCGATCACGACGGACTGGAGCCTGTCTCCGCAGTCGGCGCAATACATCAGACTTCGAGTTGGTCGATCGTTTCCGTGATGAGATCAACGACTTCGCGGACACGCCGGTCTGCGCGACGGATCTCCTGGGTGAGTTGCGACCCGGCGACATCCTGAAGGCCCCCCGGGTTGTTCTCCGACGGGACCATCCTCAGCGCGGGCTCCAGCTTGGAGCGGAGACGCCCCGTCTGGTGCTCCAGGCGATCGAGCTGCGAGTGCAACTGAACGAGCTCGTTTCGGATGGGTGAGTCTCCGGCGATGTCCTCACCCGGTCCCGCGGTCGCGTACCCCTTCTGCCCTTCGTACTCTGCTGCCATACGTCCCCCTCTCGTAGGTGGAGGTGGAGACGGCTCCCCACCGCCTCCACCCCCGGTGCGTTCGTCCGTGTCCCCCCGTTCGCTCACGCTTCCCCATCCGTGAGCTATGTCAGGTTCCGGGTCCGAACGCACGGGCTACACTAAGCGCGGTCGCCTCTTGCCGTCAAGCGGTTCCGCGAGGATCTCTACGATCTCCGTCCCGCAGTCGGGACAGACTCGCTTCCCATGACTCTCGACCGGCACCTTTCCACTGCCATCACACGCCCCGGGCATCCGCTGTCGCGCCATCAGAGCGGCCTTCCTCCGCTCCCACTCGATCGACTCCACCTTGGTCTCGGTCTCGCGCTTCTTCAGCTTGCGGAGCGGATCCGTCATCTCCTGGACCTTGCTACGGAGCTCCTCTGGCATCTCGACGCCCTCGATCGCAGTCAGCGTCGGCCGACTCGCGCGCCACTCGTTGTTACCGACCTCGCTCCGGACCTCTCGCGCGATCGCGTAGAGCTGCGCCGAGGAAGGCGGACGATCGTGTTCGACCCGCGCGCGCTCGGCCACCTGGGGAGCGATGTCCATGCCCATGCGCTCGAACGTGTCCGCGAGGGCGATCACGTTCACCTCGCTGATGCCGCTACCCGGGTAGTTGCCGAGCAGCATCGTTGCGAGTGCCCTTGCCTGGATGCTGACCATTCATCTCCTCCACGAGCTCTCGGGCCACCCGATCGAGTGGCAGCTCCGCGGCGCGGCGCGGCTTCCCGTTCAGCTTCGGCAGCGGTCCGTCCTCCCAGCAGTCGTTGTTCAGCCAGACCGCCGCCCCCTTGGTGAACTCGTCCTCGCGATTCGGATCGTCGCGGTAGGCCCCCGCCGCCACGATGATGTGATGCGCCGGGAACCGTTTGATGGCCTTGTCCCACGCCTTGCGAACGACACGCCTGGAGCCCTTGCGAGCGGTGGGGAAGGTCGTGAAGAACTCCTCGAACTGACGAGTCTTTAGATCTTGACCGTTCACTGACGGTTCTATGACGGGTCTGGGTGACACAGCTATGTCCTCCCTGCCGGACACGGGTGTCACCCCTGAACGGTCACCAGTGTCACCCCTGACGTAGCCCAGGGGCGACAATCTGTCACCCCTGAGGAGGTACTCGTTCGGCCGGTAGCGGTGAGCCTCGGAGACGGTCTCGATCCATCCTCCGGCTTCGAGGATCCGCAGGTGTCGCTGGATCGTTCGGGGGTCGCATTGGACGTACCGCGCCAACGTGGCGACCGAGGGAAAGACGTGAGTGCCATCGGGGTTCGCGTGGTTAGCGAGTCCGATCAGGGTGAGCTTGCAGCTTGCGGGTTCGACGAAGGTGTTCAGAACCCGTGCGACCAGCTCGATCGACACCTACTCGCCCCTCTCACAACGATCTCCCCGCTCGAAGCTGAGGCCCCGGTCCCCGGGGGAACCGAGGCCCCAACGACTCGTTGCGAGGGACCGCGAACGCTACTCCGTGAGCTGGGCTGCGTCAACCACCAGCCGGTACCAGTGCAGACCGTTCTCGCCGCGAGCTCGATCGACGGTGAGCGCGCCGAACTTCCGCTTGCGGAGATCTCGCAGACGCGCCGACACCGACGCCTCCGGCGCTTCAGTGAGAGCTGCGATCTGCTGGAGCGTTCGCCAGTTCCCGTCGCGCATCAGCGAGTACACGGCCTTCATCTGTTTCCCGAGCCGCGCGTAGTCCAGCGTCGGCTCGTAGGTCTTCCCGTCGATGAGCTCCTCGGGGTGGAGCCGGTCGATCCGCTCGAAGGTGAGCTGCTCGTCTGGCTTGTCGTTGCCGCACCGAACCCATGTCGGGTGAGGACCGTAGGTCATCGGGAAGATCACGCCGCAGTCAGGACACGTTGCCATCGTCGATCCCGTTCTGTCGGAGCCAGCGCGCATCTCGCTCGATCTCGTCGAGTCGCTGGTCTGCCCAGTCGTACCAGGGGTCATCGCTCACGACGTGACGACGCCACCAACGGCGGAGCCAGGCGATCATGCGCCCTCCTCCCGCCGGATCTCCTCCTGCCAGGCTTCGTGGAGAGCCTCGCTCATCCCGAAGAAGATCGTGTCGAGCTTCGAGAACTCGTGTCCGCCTTCCTTCGTCCACGGCACCCAGAACGTCACCGCGCTGGAGTCGTCGTCGTCCTCGCGGTGGATGAATGGGAACCCGACGTACAGACGGATCCCGTAGAACACCTGCCCCGCGACTTCCTTGCGGGCGACCTCGATGCTGTCCGTCGCGATCCCCGGACGGAGCTCCTCCGCGTACACGTTGACCCTCATGCGTCCCCCTTACTCCACCGGCATCTCTGCCAGGATGTCCTGCCACGTGTCGATCAGACTCGCGGCCTGCGCGATGGTGAGATCGTGGAAGCTCTTGACCCCGGCGATCTCGTGTCGCGTCACTTCGTCCCATCCGATCTTGCTGCCGATCGTCTGCAACGCCTTGATCTGCTGGTCGGTCGCAGACCCGTTCCCTGCAACGGTTGCGGGCTTGGTGTCTGGTGCGCCAGCGGGGGGAGGCTCCGATCCCACAGGGGCAGGTGGAGCCGCAGCCCCCGCCGACGCGATGATCGCCCTGGACAGACGTGCCCCGCCGCCCTCGATGAAAGCGAGAGCTTCGTCTGGCGCGAGACCTATCGCGACCCGCGCGGCGATCGTGTAGCCAGCGATCGTTGCTTCGAGGGTGCGGTCCTCGGCGGTGCGGGCAGAGCCACCAGAACCGCCACCGCCTCCTCCACCGCCACCCCCTCGATCGCTGGACTCCTCTTTCCAGATCCCGACGACCTCACGGACGGTTGTCTTCCCATCCTTGTTCGTCGAGATCTTGAACTCGTGTGGCTTGCCGATGACGCTCTGCACCGCGTCGGCTCCCGCCTTCGCGAACACGACGCTCTCCTGGCCCGGTGGATCCATCCAGCCGATCGACCAGAGAGCCTTGCTCGGATCGTTCCTGAACTTCTTCTCCGGGCCGACGAAGCCCGCCGTCCGTGTCTCAACGACTGGAGGCATCAGGCGGTCCCTCCCTCACGTCCTGGGGCAGGATCTCGATCCGATCGCGGTCGATTAGCCCGAGCTTCGCGAGCGCCTCGACGGCGTTCATCATCCCCTGGTCGAGCCCTTCCAGGAAGCCGAGCGCGAAGGCGTCGGCCTGCTCCATCTCCGGCCACACGCGCGGGAGCACCCGCACACCCGTGTCGTCGAACGCCTCGACACGCCAGCCGTTGATGTCGTCACCCGCTATCGCCACGGATCCGGAGACCTTCGCCTCGCGGAGCTTGCCCTTGAGCTCGTTCAGCCTCAGCTCGTACCGCGCTCGCCCTCGTGTCTGGTCACCCTCCGACGACATCAGCGGCCACCTCCTCGACGATCTTCAGATCCGGTGCGAACATCCGGTGGCAGAAGCACGAGTCGGGGCAAGGCTTGCCGCCGCTGTAGCGCGTGTGCCAGATGTGCTTGTACGCAAGGAAGGTCTCGAAGTCGTCGGCGAACTCCTCGATCGCGAACCCGCCATCAGGCTTCAGCAAGACGATCATCGCTCCGTCCACCTTCGGCATCGGATACGCGATCGTCTCGATCCCCTCGCGAACCAGGATCCACTCCGCACGCCGGTAAGCCGAGAGCTGCCAGCGGTGCTCCGGGTAGATCGCCTTGCCCGTCTTCCAATCGACCAGCATCGTTCGCCCAGATGCATCGACGAGGAGCGAGTCGAGTGTGCCGCCGTACCCGTATGTCAGGTTGGCGAGCGTCTCCCCGAGCTGGAGCGACCGAGGGTGGAACCGATCGACGTACTTCTCGAACGCGAGCCCGTAGGGCCGGATGTCCTCGGGCAGCTCCTCCGGAGCCAGCGGCGCGCCCTTCTCGTACGCCTGGATCCAGGAGTGCACAGTCTTGCCTCGGAGCGTGGCCTCGCCGGACTTCTTGTACTGGGCTCCGAACGCCTCCCGCATCGTCGCGCCGGGATTCGCGTAGCAGAACTCGGCGGTCGAGCGGATCTTCCAGTTGGTGATCGCCTCTTTCTTCACCTCATCGAGGATCGTCGTCACGGCGGGGAGCTCTCTCAGCGACTCGGAGTACCCCGGGATGGGTGGGATGAAGTAGACGTCACCACGCTTGATCGGGACTGACTTCGCCATCTTTGACCCCCTGTGGTCTGGACGCTCAGTCTAGCCCATGCCCACGACACTCACAAGGGGGGGCGGTGGCGGGAGCCCCGGCTCGTTCTCAGGACGTTGGCGGCAGAACAGATCCGTCAGGCGCTGACCGGAGCGCGTCCGCCCGTTGCCTGCGAGCCACGTACCACGTCACCGCCGCGGCCACGTAGCTACCGATGATGGTGATGGCCCCGGTGACCTCCGGATCTTGGAGGTCCGTGAAGTCGAAGCCGTCGGACGCCGCGCCGACGATGATCTGTAGGGCACCGAAGATCGTGCCCGCTACCGCCGTTATCATCTCTGCTGGTCGCTGCATGATGCTCCTCTCTCCGAAGTGAACCGCCAACCATGCTCCAACTGCCGCCGCTACCCCAGCCAGTCCACGCTCGCCGATCCAGTTGGTGAGGGGTTGAGTCGCGGGATTACCGTCGGTCAATGCGATGAGCTCGGGCAATCCGAACCCGACACCGACGGCAAGGATCAACCACCAGTACCAGTAGCGACGAGTCCAGCTCACGGCTCCGCCGCCCGTTGCTCCTGGACTTCCTGGACCCCCTCCACCCGCTTCACGATCCGGCGCACCTCTTTGAGGATCTCGTCGTGCTGCTCGGCCACTTCCGCCATGAGGCTATGCTGACGATCCATCCGTTCGAGCAGCGGTTCGTAGTGGGCTCGCGTGTCCACCTGTTGGGTTTCAAGCTGTCGCTGGATCATCCACACCGCGTCCCCGATGTTCGGCTTGTTCCTGGCGATCCGTTTCGCCCTCTTGCGTTCGGCGACTAGGTTCCCGTTCGTCTGGACCCGCTGGCCTCGACGGTTCAGATACGTGAAGATCGCCGCGATCCCCGCGCCCGTAGCTGCGATCGCCCGCAGTACGTCATCGACGTTGAACGCAGCGATCATCTCCGCGTTCACGGGTTGCAGGCCGTTCCGCCGGAGCAGTCCTCGTGGATGTGGTAGTGCCGCACTCCGCCGTAGGATCGCTTGCCGCTGCCGGGTGTCCAGATCCAGTCGTCGCAGATCACCGTCTGGAGAGTGAGGATCCCGCTCTTGGTCTGGGAGATCTTCCACTCCGCCACACGGGTTAGCAGCGCCATGCCGCCCTCGGTGACGAACGTGTCCTCGGCCGCGCCCTGCCAACGCTCGCCGCGGTAGCCATGCTTCGAGACTTGCGAGCTGCCGTCGATGCGTCGGCAGTACCAGATCCCGCCCGATCGGAGCTGACCCCTGAACTTCGCGTACGTCAGCGCGTGGGACTTCTCGATCCCGGGGTGCGCGTTCAGATCGGGGATCGTCGGTGCATCGAAGACCTCGCGGATCGAGAGCTCGTCCTGATTCCCGCTCTTGCGTTGGATGACGATCTTCGGACCGACGTCGGGTCGAGCGGTCCGTTCCTTGACGAGCGCGTAGATCGCATCGGCGTCCCGCCAGCGCCCGTACTTCGACACGCCCGCGACACGCAGGCGCGCCTCATCGGCCGGTCCGAGGAAGTCTCGCGCGCGCCGCAGCATCGCCGCTCGCTCCGTCTGTCGAACGACCTCCTGCTCGGGGAAGCGTGCGGTGATGAACTCGGTTGCCATCTAACCTCCTGGCCTCGTGCCGTAGTGCAGGTGATCGTAGTGGTCCTTCACGCGCCAGAGCAGCTCGGTCAGGCTGTCCCCGTACTTGTCCTGGAGCTTGTTGTAGAGCCAGTCCAGCGCCGCGGGCTCACCCTTGAAGCGACCTCCTCCGGAGTAGGAGACATCCCCCGCGTAGCCTCCGTAGTGCTGGCTGTTCGTGATGTGTCCGGAGCTGACCTGTCCGGTCCCGCCGTAGTTCTCCAGCCCTCCGACCGAGAACCCGGGTCGAGACGTGATGAAGTCCGCGATCCGTTGGGCCATCGCCACGGAGCCCCCCGTCCCCGGCACGAACCCGCCGACGCTGCCGCCGCTCGCTCCTGCGACCCCACCACCGCGACCGCCTCCACGACCGGCTCCGCCCAGGTTCACCCCGGAGATCCCCGCTAGCGAGAAGTCAAGTGGACGCGCGGATGCCCTGTACGGCGAGCTCTCCATGCCGGGCACCTCACGGATAGGCCGCTGTGCGGCCAAGAGCTGCTCCAGGAGGCCCTCGGGCAGCATCTGGTCCTCCGGTGCCGGGATCTCCTCTCGGAGCGGCTCCTGGAAGCCCACGGCCGTCCCAGGGGCGGACTCTCGGGGGAGCTGACGCAGGAGCTCCCTCAGTCCCGGGGCACCCATCAGGGCCATGTCAGCTCCTCAGCTTCATCGCGGCGTACCCGCCGCCTCCACCAGCAGCCGCCGCGGCAGCGACCGTCTCGTCGGGAGGAACGTACCCCGACTGGCGCAGCACTGAAAGGATCGCTGCCCTCTGCTCCTCCATCGCCTGGGCCTGCTCGGCGGTCAGGTTGATGTCGTACGTCGTGAGCCCGAACATCCGGGACAGAGCATCGACGCCGGAGAACGGCGTGTAGGGCTCGCCCGTGTTCGGATCCACGCGCACCGCTCCGGCCCGATCGAAGATCGCATCGAACAGGGTGGAGGTGTCGTAGGTCCGTCCGCCCGCGATCGAGTCCTTCAGCAGGTCGTACTGCGGGATCTGCTGCGCGAGCATCTCCCACACCGACGGCCGCACTGTCTCGACCCGCTCGACGTTGAACCCGCCGCCTTCCTTAGGGGAGACACGGAACTGCTCGTCCGATCCGAACGCCGAGCCGACCGAGGGATCGGTGAACTCGCGTCCCGAGAGCGTCGATCGTCCCGTGTTCCATTCGTAGAAGCTCTTGATGAGCGGGTGCACCAGCGAGATCGGAGCCTGGAACACCGCGCTGAACGGATCCGGCCCGCGCGTTGACATGAACCGCGTCTCGAACGGCAGCGCCCCAGGGCCGATCGGCACGAAGCCGCGAGCCCAGTCCGGCAGCCCGCCGGAGTAGTCCTGCTCGATCTCGTTGCCCATCTGCGTGAGCTGGCGCATGACGCCGAACCGGACCGGGTGCTCGAACGGGAAGGTCAGCAGGAGCCGGGTGACGTGACGGTAGAAGCCCCAGAACGGCACCAGGAACCGGCGCATCACCTGACGTCCGAACGGCGACATAGCGTTGTAGTCGTTGAAGAAGTAGTTCACCTCGTTGACCGCCTTGCCGAGCAGCCTCTCGTCGGCACCGACGCCGTAGATCCGATCCAGCGACGTCTTCGACGTCCAGAACGATCGGCCAGTCTTCTTCAGCCCCGCCTTCATCGCGGTCCGCTCCGCCGCCGTGATGTAGCTCGCTCGGCGGAAGGCGTTCTCGACCTCGCTGTTCAGTCCGCGCATGAAGTCGCCGAACTTCTTGAAGCCACGCCCGACAGGCGACTTCCCGATCGAGCTGTAGACCTGGCCGATCGGTGTGTTCGCCGCCGCGCCGAGCTTGGTCTGGTACGCGCCGACGGTCCCGAACAGCCCGCCCTCGACCTGCGACAGACCCTCCTCGCCGATCGTCCCGCGGACCGCCTTGCGGAACCGGGGCGAGAACTGCCGGATCACGTCGGTGAGCTTGCCTCCCTGCATCTTCAGGAACAGGACGTTGCCGAACAAGTTGTTCACGATCCACCGCGGGGATCCCGCGAGCGCCATGCCACGCCACAGGTTGGTCGGCGTGTCCCAGAACAGCCGAGCCCCATGACCGAGCATCGGCTTCATCGAGGCATCGAGCCGATCGCCCACGATCTTCGGGATCGCCCAGAGCTCGACACCGCGTGACGTGAGCCCCACCATGTCGTCCTGGTTCTCGACGATCGTCTGGCGGACGAGATCCCACATCCCCTCGTCCATGCTGAACTGCTCGGGCGTGTAGCCGTTCGCAGCCAGCCGCTGCTGGACCCGGCGCATCACTTCGTCATCGACCTTCACGCGCATCTTGTAGAACCGGCGCAGGAAGTCCGGAGCGAAGACCACCTCGTTCGGGGAGATGATGTCGCCGTCGTGGATCCGATGGCCGAACCGTCGGGTGATCGCCTCGACGAGGTGCAGCGCCTCCCGCTTGCGGATCGCGAGTGACGCGCGTCGGCTGTATGCCTCGTAGGGATCCTTGACGTAGAGATCCTCGGCAGTCAGGTACCCGGTGTTCCTCTGCTCGTAGCCGGGCTTGGAGGTCCGAGCTCGCATCCCCTGGGTCCGGCGCGGCAGCAGCCAGTCGGTGAACTTCCGCGGTGTCCGAGCGTCGTACTTCGGGTAGTAGATCGGCGATGGCAGGCCCTCTCCCGCGATCTCGTTGTCGAGCGCGAGCGTCGTGGGTCCACCTGCGAAGTCGCCCGTGTCTTTGTCCCAGCGAGCTCCACGCGACAGGCGGAGCGGCAGGTACTGCGCGTCGAACGCGAGGTCCGGACTGAAGCCTTCCGCGATCATCGGATCGGCCAGCGTCCGCCCCACCTGGAGCCGGAGGTCGTTCATCACCCGGCGCATCTGCGGCAGCCGCACACCGAGGAAGTCCTCGCGGATCTCGTCGGTGACGGCCTCCCACATCCCCTGCATGTAGCGCCCGGCCTTCTCGACCTGCTCCCACTCCTCGATCGGGATCGCCTCGTAGTCGTTCTGGCGCAGGGCGATCTCGCGGAGCTTCTCGCTCATCCACACGCGCGTACGCCAGGTCGCCTCCTCCGCCTTGTGCATCATCGGCGTCATGAGCTGAAGCTCGATCGGTGCACCGTTCGGCATCTGCAAGGTGACCGTGTACGCCCGCGTCCCGTCACGCTCGGCTGTGCGGATCGACTCCACCGCGTCCCAGATCCGCGGCGTCCCTCCGAGCGGTCCGGGATCCAACCCCATGACCGCCTCCTGGAGCACCTTCATCGGATCCGAGAGCGCCTCGGGGTGGATGATCCGAGCTCCGGCGATGTCGCGCACGCCAGCCCACCCGGTCATCGGTACGCCCGCGCCGAGCCGCTGTGCCGCCGACTCGATCTCCGCGAGCCCCTTCGTCCTCCACTGCACGCCCTCGGGGCCGAACATCTGCACCCACTGAGGCATGAGCTGGGCTCGCATCTGCTCCGCGATCGCCCGAGCGGTCTCCGCGTTGTAATCGGCTGCGCCGGTCACCACCTGGTCCCAGTAGGGCACCTCGCCCGCGACGTACTGGTACTCCGCGATCGGGTTGCCCGGGACATCCAACCCCGGCAGCTCGATGTGCACCTCATCGTCGTTGAACGCCTGAGCGCGCCGGAGCGTCGTGTGATCGGCGCTTGAGATGCCGTCGGACTCCGGATCGACGACGAGCCAGTCCGGAGCTCGCTCCTGCTGGAGCTGTGCACCGAGCCGGTAACGGTCCATCATGTCGAACTCGTTCTGTCCGCCGCTCGGCTCGGGCAGACGCTCGTTCAGGATCCGCCAGGCATCCTCGGGGAGTAGCGCCTGCACGCGCGCGAGCTCCTCCGGCGTGACCTCACCCGTCGCCGCTCGTGTGATCTCGACCGCCGCCCGGTTCACGGCGTCCTCACCGAACTGGCTGTATCCGGCGCTCCCGACGCGCTCGCCGAAACCAGCTTCCTCCACGGTCTGACGGGTCCACTGTCGATTGACGCGAGCGACAGCGTGCGGTGAGTAGATCGCTGCGTGTCGCCGTTGTGCGTCGATCCCCGGTCGGTAGAGGTTGTTTGCCAACCCCATCTCCGCTCCGGCGTCACGAGCCGCCTGGATCCCCTCCGGCGTCGGATCGTCGAACCTCGACGCACTGCCACGGAGCTCCACGAGCAGGTCGGTCGGGTCCATCGTCGCGAGCATCCGAGAGAGCTGCGGAGCGACGTACGACATCCCTTCGATCCGCTCCAGGTGAGAGAGGAGATCCTCCCCCTCGTAGTAGCCGATGTACTGCTGCAACTCGTCCGGCGCTTCGGTCTCGCCCCGCATCATCGCGCGGATCACCTCGCGGAGCTCCTCGATCTGACCACCGAACGGTGTGTCAGGTTCGTAGCCGTTCTGGGTGTTCTCCCACTCGTCGTACTGCTGGAAGTACCGCTCCTCCTGCGCCTCGACCTCCTCCAGCAGGTACTCGCCGA
>Ga0193741_1000477_pt1 | contig 11811 bp, 19 predicted proteins | sample L2s2metaG_FD_143059 | JGI IMG/M metagenome (GOLD analysis project Ga0193741, IMG submission 143059) | Soil microbial communities from a riparian zone of the East river system, Colorado, United States - L2s2 | ecosystem: Environmental > Terrestrial > Soil > Riparian zone | place: USA: East River...
GTAATCATTTAATACCGTCTCCGTCCCTTGGCCACTGCCAACCGTCAAAGGGACAGTGGAGAATGCTTCCTATGCGCTGCAACGGCTCTCCATCGTTGGGGCATGCCTGAGGCGGAGTAACCCTTGCCAGCCTGCGATACTCAGCAGCTTCCCTAGTAATGGAAAGTAGTTGCTCCCAACTCCCAATCACAGGCGCTGGTGTGCCACTGTAAACAAACTCCACACCTACAGGGCTAGCCAGTCCGGCGAACGTCAAAGAAGGGTAGTCTCCTTCTGTCACAGCATCATTTTTGAATCGACCGATACCGCCGATGTTTATTGACAAGCCTTCACTCTCACGCAACCCCACACCAGTTGAGAACGAGAACCCACCTGAAGGCCAATAGACGCTTGCCGTTAGGATCTCACCCCCTGTGGAATACAGAACGGGTGTGTCAAGGGTTATCAAGTTGTACGCGTTGTCAGTCATTCCGGCTGTAGGAGTTGCCTTGCTGCTGAGCAATTGCTGATTGGATTGCCGATGCACCAAGGCAGTCACAGAGGATGGTTCATTGTCGCTCTCATGGAAGTACCAAACCCCTGTGACTGAACCTGGTGCAGCAGCAGCGAAATCATTACCAAATACAGCGGGACCACCATTGAAGTCAGTTGACGTTGGTGGTACATCAAAAGCTAGAATGGTGGTCACAGCTCACTTCTTCCCGGTTGACTTCCTTGGAGACGGTTTGTTGTCGTCCGCTTCTATCTTGGCTGCCTCTTCTTCAGCCTTAATCCTGTCGGCTTCCACAGCCTCAGAAATGTCTTGTGCTATAGGGCTTTCATAGCCCAATTCCGCACGGGTGATCCTGACAGGTTCATCAGGATTGACGGAAGGTCCGCCATGCTTGCTAATTTTCGCCATGGTCGTTCCTTACGCATTCGGTTGCGCTAGAAGGTCCGGACGACGCTGGATCTTCAAACGCGTTGGGATGTAAAGCAATCCACCAAGGATCGTACCGCCAGCACCAGGATCGGCGATATTGATTGACAGCCATTCGAAACCGGAACTCAACGCGGGAGCTTCGATGTCGAAATACACCATGGCTTGGTTTGCAGCGGGCACAGGTCCTGTGTTTGCGAGCGCGAGAGTTGCAGCGGCAGCCTGAGTTACTTCCGTCCATGCCTCAGTACCTGCAATAGCCGCTGCTGTCGATTTGTGATACCACTTGGTGATTGCCGCAAGGTTCTGTGACGTACCACCCGTGTTCGCGCTGTGCTCTTGGAGCGTGAGCGTTACAGTGTCCGTTCCCGCTGAGGCTGCGTTCTTCCAGAACAGAACCCCAAGGGTTTCATAGTTCCGCATGTGGATGCGCTTGCCGGTATTCGCTCCCGCTGCAATATCCGCAACGAAATTGATTCCTACGCACACATCCAACACGTTGCCTAGTGACCTCATTCTTTCCTTCCAATCTTGACCCCATAAAACAGGGAAGTGCCGATGAGCAAATGAAGTGCCAGGAATACCATTCCCAACATGAATGAATCAATTGCGCCGATGTCAATCTTTGCTATTTCCAGGATGAAACAAACCAGTGCCAGCAAAGCGAACACCGTTGTCCCCCTTACACAGAGGTGGTCAGCTTGACGAACGGGGAGAGCGTAGCGCCACCATTCTGAGGAGTGATCGCAGACTGAAGCCACGGACGACCGTCAAGGCGCTCGATCACGCGGATAGCGGTAACGTCACGGTTGAAACCGAAATCCTCAGACTGGCGAACGGACATGGCCTGACGGTCACCGATCAGATAGTGACCGAAATCCACAAGGTTGATGTCACCGGAGGTACCGACCGCACGCGCCTTCTCAGACACGATGATGGGCAGTCCGAGCATGCTCATAGGCGGACGTGCAGAAGCGTCGGGGAAACCTCCACCACCAATCCAGATAGGGCTAGTGCCCCCTGCAATCGTCATGTTGAAAAGAGAGGGCATGACATCCGGGGAGATAACCCACACTGCGCGAGCCAGCGACTGAGGCAGCATGCGGGAATACATCGAAGTGACGTCAACCCACTCAACGTTGGTACCCGCCACGGTCGTTGAACGCGTGACAGAGATTGCAGCGGGAGCGTTGAGGTACCCCAACGGCTCACCAACTCCACCACCCACAGAGAAAGCCACGTCCTCAAACCAAGAGATTGCCTCGGGGAACATGGTGTCAATGAAAGTGGTATACGCCGGACGGGAATCCCGAATCAATTCATTCGGAACCTCGATGTAGAGCGTGAGCTTATGTGCCTCAAGCACAATCCGGCCGAACCGGGGACGCGACTCAGTGAGGGTTGCACCCTCTTCAGTCCAGAAACCAATAATGCCACCAAAAACCGATGACACATTGGAAGTCGAGTCCACGGAGGGAATCGGGACACGAAGCGAATCCATCGGTATAACCCGCGCACGTGAGCGCACCACGGCAGACTCAAGCGCAAGCTGAAGCACCATTGCGCGAAGGTCTTCCGGGATGAGGAACCCACCGTCTGAAGGCTCAAGCGAGCTTGCAACGTTCTGCAACCCCTCAAGCTTCTTCGACAGGTCCATGGTTTTGAACGCGTGGTTACTGATTCCGTGCGACAGTGACGCAAGCGAGTCAAACTCATTGTCGAATTTCGCGCCGGTCGCACTCTTGTTGTACAGAGTGTTTGTCTTGACAGGCTTGCGCGAATTCGGATCGAAGTTCAGGGCACTGTTTCCAGTCGCCCCATGCTCACGCAACCACTCGATTTGGAATTTCTCCCATGCTTCCTTGTTCTGCTCAACAAGGGTGGGGTCAGTCTTCAACCGAAGATTGATGTGCTTCTCAATGAAATCCGCGTGTGCCTCGGGGTCTTGCATCAGTTCCTTCATGGCCTTAGGGTCCATGAGAACTTCGCGAAGCTCCTCACCCGTGGTTGGCATAGAAATTACTTTTGCCATGGTTGGTTATTCCTCACTTCCAGTTGGCCACTAGGGCACGAACTTCTTCCCAATCATTTCTTGCCTCTGGTGCAGGAGCTGCTTTCCGCCCCGAGTATTTGAAACCTCTGTTATTGAGGCTGTGCTTACGTCCCATCAGAACCTGAACGGGAATCTCTTCATCGTCCTCTTCGGACTCATCCGTCTTTTTCTTTGGCTCATCAGGGTCTTCTTCGTCGGCATCCTTGGGCTTCACGTAAACCCTGTCAGCCAGACCGGATGCAATTGCCTCATCGGCAAACATCCAAGTCTCAGCAAGCATTTTCGCGCGCCATTCCTCGCGCGTACCTCCACCCTTCGCTTTGTACATGTCAGCGATGTTGTCAGATTGCAAGCCCAAGAACCGCGCCATGGCCTCAAAATCTGCCTGGTTGCCTAGCTCATGACCAAGCGCGTCATGAATCATGAGTTGTGCGCCGTTCATCATTTCGACTTCATCACCGGCCATGGCGATGATGGATGCACCAGAGGCAGCGAGAGCATCAACGCGGGTAATAATTTTTGCGGGATGCTGCACCAATGCGTTGTGAATTGCGACGCTGTCAAACAAGCTCCCACCCGGTGAGTTGATCCTCACGGTGATTTTTGGTGCTGTGATGGCGGAAAGCTCTTGCACGAACTCATTTGCATCAACGCCGAATGACCCCCCGATTTCGTCATAGATGAAAACCTCTGCGCTCTCTTCGTCCGCCTGATTGGTTACCTTGAACCATTCCAAGCGCATACCCCGAAGAGCGGCAGCCATGTTGGGATCTATATTCCCAATCCTGTCAAACAATCTGGCTTTGTAGTCAACCAGATTCCTCACGTGTCGATTCATCGCATCCCCTCTAGAAGAAGCTTCCAGCACCTATCACGGCATCGGCATCTTTGTCCTCAGCAGGCTTGGGTGTTACTGCCTTTACTGGTTTCACCCAACGCATTTCAGGGAGTCCCATAGCCTCAGCGGCATCAGTCCCATCGAATCCCGCATTCACAAGGTTAAGCGCGCCCTTGGTTTGGCTGTCGCGCTCACGATCCTTGTCCTCATGGTTCACGGGTGTCGGATCATCCGGTTCGAAAACCAGGTTCTTTCCATTTTGGAACAACGGAAGTAGCTTGTAATTGATTATGTCTTTCCAACGGTCAAGCCTCGGGATCGTTTGGTTCTCAGCCATAATCTCTTTGCCTGCTTGAGCATTGGCGCGGTTGACATCATCAACGGTACCCAGCATCGGCTTAGGATAGGCGAACGCTTCCCGAATCAATTCCCTTGGCAGGTTACGCAACTCAACGAATTGCATATCTGTCATTGAGAAGTTGGTGTCTTTCCATTTCGCATTCTCAAGCACTGCAACGCGATGAGCGTTTGCAACCCCCTGGTGTTGTTGGCGCCAACGCCGTAGGAAGTCTAGGAACTCTCCATCACCCATCTTGTAATCAACCTCAATGACACCACCAGGACGGGCACCATTGATGAAGAAATTCCTATTCCACTCGGCGGAATATCGGGCTGCATCGAGATCCGCCAAGATAGCTTGTACAGGTCCCATACCGCGATAGGGGTCACGTGGGTTGGGCATCTTGATATGAATAACTTGTTCAAGCGTAAGGGGAACCTTCTCCCCATCGGGACCAAGGTAGATGTATCCGGTTAGGAATTTGGTTGGGTGCTTCACAGGATGGATTCGGTCTGGACGTACCGGCCACATCTCGACCACAAAGCCAGAGACGATGTTCAGCACGATCACACCCTCACCCACCAAATCTAGGTGCTGCTGAACAGTTTCCCGGAAGAGCCTGCCTGTGTAGAAGTCATTCGGTTGGTTCCAAACCGTAAGCAACCCATGCTCTGTGATCTCTTTGCGGCGTGCCAGATCACGAACGTTGCTCTTGCGGTACAGGTGCCATTCCGTCTTGGCGAACGCATTTCCAAGCTGGCTAACGATGGCAAACAACGTACCGACTGAGCCGAACGCGTCATAGGCTCGATCCATCACGCCGGTATCGCCATCACCGGCAAACAATTCCGAGAATCCCCGCCTGCTGCTGTACGGAACCGGAGCACCAGCAAGGTTTCTGAGCGCACGGGATGCCCCGCCTATCACTCGATCAGCGATACTTCGCATTGGGAACCCCTTAGCGCATCATAGGATCTGTATTTGTCGTTGGCTCCGGTTTGGCGGTTAGGTGCCTGCCAAGTAGAAAGCAAGACAATCCCGCCACGATGTAGCCTGCCAGCGAGGATACAGTGAAACCCGCTATGGTCAAGAGACCGAAACCAGCAAGATCAAATAGGATGCGAAGCACGTTCCTAAGAAGGCTATCGTGTGTAGGAGGACGGGAATCTGTTGCCCGTTGCACCAAAGAATTTCCTATTTGGATCATGAACTTTCGAGGGAGTCCCATTGAATTTCTCCTATCCAAGTATGGTGGCGCGAGCACGACCCTTGAAGTCGTGATGCATCACAAAATATCTATCAGTGTCCATACCATCGTCAAATTCCTTTACGGGGTCTTGCTTTGTCTTCCCGTCAGGGTTCTTTTTCCAGACGTAGCAAGGAAATTCTTCGAGCGAACAGGTAGGCATGAGCTTGTCAGCAAGGTTCTGGTCACGCTCTACCAACGCATCTTCCATGTAGTACAGACGAGATTCCTTGGCCTCATTGAGTTTCCAACGATCCTTGGTGAGGTTGATACCCTCAAACACGTCCTTAATGGCCGGAGTGGTGCCTAGACCCGTTGCCTTCTCAAAGGTTCGCCGTGCCTGCAAGTCGTGGTCACAGATGATGGCGCGTGGTTTAGGTTCTGTCCAAACGGTATCCACACGTGAGCGTTCCACACGGTTGATGTGGTCATACCATTTGAATTCTTCTTGCTTGGTCACCTGCTCCATGATGGTCACGGCATGCTCATTGATTGTCCGGTCAGTCATATAGATTTCCCGGTACATATAAGCAATGCCCTCCTCATCAACCGCGTACCACTTGCAAACGAACGGGTGGACGATACCAAAATCTATTACCCAGTACCGTTCCCATTCCTCAGGCAACGGCAAGCGGTTACCCTCAGCATCGTAATCCCATTGCAAGACATGGTAAGCGGGATCAAACTCTTCGTAGATCTGACCCTCAGCGGAAACCCATTTGCCATGGCGTAGCCTGGCTTTGCGGACCCCGGTAAGGTTGTCAAGCTTGCCAATGTAGACAGTGCCTTTTTCCGTAAGCTTGTATGTCACGCCATCGGGGGTTGTGATCTCATCGAACAGAACAGGGTTATCCTCATGGCGGGACTCGATGAGTATCGTCTTGCTCTTATTGCAACGGAGCTTGAGCCAATGAGTTTCACCGGCAGGGTTGCAGTCCATGAGTAGTTGCTGGAAACCAATCTGCCAGTTACGCAACCGAGTGATTAGCGCTTCAAGGTCCGTGATAGTTAGCTCTGTGGCTTCCTGCACATAGATAATGTCGTACTCTGAAGACATGATGCGGTCAGGGTGATTCATCCCACCTATGGAGATTGTAGAGCCGTTTTTGAACCGGTACTGTGGAGCTTCCTGAGCGCTGCCCCCGTAATAATGAACGTCCCCCACGGCGAGCGCTTCTTTAGCAACGTAATTCCGCCATGTGACAAGCGCGGTTGAACCAAGTGAGGAAAGCGTTTTCCGGCAAATGAGCGCGCGAACACCAGGCGTGGCCAGACAGACCATAAGGATTTTCTCAAGACAGGCACGTGATTTGCCCGTACCGGCGGGACCTGAAATCAAAACCTCATCTTCCTTGCGATGAAAGATTTCCTTGCAGGCACCACGGGGAGAATACCTATGCTCGATTACCCGCTTTTGGGCACGTTGCTTAGTCTTGGCTGGCATGAGTTGCCCCTAGGATCTCTTCCTTGATGAATGCCTCACACTCTTGCTCAGTCGCAAACCACACAGGCAGTGAGAAGCATGAGTTATCCGTTTGAAGCGTTGGGCACCAGGGGAACCCCTCAAGACCGTCTGAATCCTTCTCTGCCCACCAATAGTTTTCAGTCTGTGCCATGGCGCTTATCCGTAAAGCACTTGGGTTTTAGCTCAATCTGGCTTAGCTCTTCCACCTCAATGGTTATCGTCTCGTTTATCATTTCGCCTAATACTTCGATCTTCAGCCCCATGCCCTCTTCGCGAATCCGTACGTGAGCCTTCCTGATTCTCATGTGGGCAAATGCGTCCACGAAAATTCCTTCCCGGAATTGTAAAGAAAGTTTTATTTACAGTCAGCGCAAATCATTAACATCCACACCATCGATCAAGTAATTTGCAACCGCGCCATCTTGGTTGTCCCCGGAACCCCTGTGCATCAGTTGGCCAAGCTCATTTGAGGCGAGCGCCAGATAGCTTCTAAGCTCCCGTAGGATCGTCGCATCGTATGTCCTTATGGCACCCTCGTATAGAACCTCTGCGACCTTCTGAAGCCTTCTCAGACGCTCAAATTTATTTGCTATCCATAGCTCGGTCAGTTCCTGTGCCGACTCTGCTTCCAGTTCGTCATAGACTTCCCGAGCTTCCTCGATCGAATCAAGGTGCTCATCGACGAATGCCCGAAGCTCATCAACAGATCTATTGAATATCTTCGATAATTCTTGTGCTGTCCATTGCCGACTTGCTATCGCTGCCACTAGCTCAGCGGTCATCCCTCCTGCTGCAACTACCTTCCTCTTCGCCATGGCTGAGGAGTGTACAGCTAGGGTGTCTAATTCGAATAGCGCTCGAATGCCTCGCGCCCGGTTGCTAAGAGAGTCGAATTCGGAGGAGTCATGGGAGCGCTCCCACAGTAGGCCAAAAGAAAACCCCCGAGGCGAACCCCGGGGGCAATTCCTTTCAGTTCATCATGCTCTCAAGCACCTTTTGCTCAGCCTTGGCTTGGCGAGCCTTACGAGCAACCGTCTTGTTGCGCTTCTGGGCAGCGGCTTTCTTGGCAGTGCACTGGTCAGCGCTCTTGCAAGTGGTGGGGTGGTTGCAGGTGGCGAGGAAGGCGGAAGCGGCATCGATGATTGCTTGTGCGGCAGCAGCGGCAGCAGCGGCAGCTTCATTGGTGTCAGCACTGGAAGGCTTGATCCTCGAAACAATCAATTCCATCATCATGTAAATGATGACCCATGTCGCGCCCTGGATCATCGCTCCGGGCGAACCCCATCCGGAGAAGATATTGACCATCAAGCTAAGCGAGCCACAAACCAATTGCAGCCAACGGCCGATCGTGTTGGTTCGCTTGGAGAACCCCTTGGGTCCGGTCGTTTGGAGCAGCACTCCGAAGAGCGCCAATCCGTCAACCGCTACCGGCATCGTCACAGCGTCGAAACCGTACAGGCCAAGCTTGTTGAAGGCGTGAATGAAGTGGCTGAAGCTAATTCCAAGGGCACCAACCAAGTAACCCTTTGAGATGAGCTTGGCGAGCTTGTAACGGCGGTTGTTGTCGAGGCTGTTCGCGGGGGTGGTGTTGGCGTTCATGATGACTCCTTAAGTCATTAGGGGTTTTGATTTTGAGCTGTTAGGCACTGTTGCCTACGGCTGAAGCTCGATCATTCGAGCATCGCCGTTTGCCTCAGTTCCTGTTTGCCGCGATCTAGGTTTTCTCGGTTCCGGTGTGCACTAGGGGCTTCGTTTCCGGTACCGCGCCGTATCACTGCCCATATCTGCGTGGTTCACTTTCACTGGCTATTTACCAGCACTCGCATTCGGGATCTTTACTCGGCGACGCTTCCTTAACTTCCCTAGCCATTTCTCCGGTTCGGAGTGGCTCGCGCGCTATTCACTTATAAGGAAAAGAATAGAGTCTGTGAATAGTAATTGCAAGCCCCTTCTACCAGGCAATTCATAAGGCAATTCAATTCGAATTCAAATGGCCTCGAATTGCTATTCAATTCGTAACCCAGTATGTCCCATTTCGATATGAACTTGAAAGTAATTTGTTCGGAGAGTTAGCGATCTTTAGAGCATACAAATCGGACATGACTTAGTTAATTCATTTCCGGGAGGTAATTTCTTGACCTAAAGTACGATGCCAAATTAGGACATAATTTCATTTCTCAAAAAAGATCTCAGAATATCGGACATTCCGCAAGATCATTTTCACAAACCGGACATGACTGAAAGTAATTTACCGAGTGGGAAGCGCTTTCCCGTTTTCTGAAAATATCATTTGCGATCATGACCGGGGTCTGTGTATGGTAGTCACATGCTCAGTTACCGCGTCCAGTACACAGAGATGAAGCCTGGTGGCTCACTGGCACAACAGGATGAGAGCGTGCGAGGCACACTTGAGGATGTGCGGAACATGCTTGACAGCAGACGTGTTTACGGACATGCCCCGATCACAGTGACTGAGTACAGAGCTTCAGATTCCTCAGGACGTGTTGTCCCTGCTTCCGAATGGGACATTTGAAAACTTCAGAGAGGAACGCGATGAGCAACCCTTTGGACTCCATGACGTTCAAGGAACTCAGGGCATACGCCAGAGCGGTAGGTGCCAGCTCGATTACGCGGCTTGACCGGCGTGACGAACTGATCAGAGCACTTAAGCGGCTTGGTGGGCACCAGCACTCAGAGAGGGAAAACTAATGCCACTCAAGACATGGGCACTAGCAGACATGGCCGGAAACGTAGATCTTGCTAAGAAATACGATGTGCTTCCTGCCACGGTTGCCAATTGGAAAGTTCGCTACCCTGACTTCCCTGCACCACTCACCCACATCAGCGGGGCACCGGTCTTCAGCTTCAAGCAAGTTGCCAAGTGGTACAAGACAAAGGACTGGAAGAAGGGCAAGCACTAATGCCACGGGCAGGGGTACAGGAATTGGTTTATGTCATGCTAGCGATGCATGAAGTCTACGTAGAACCTGCTGAGGTGGAGGTACACGGTACCCGTAGGGAGGCTGAGAAAGCCGCTGAGGCCATATTGAGGCTGCGTGGGTACTCGACTAAGGACAGCCGTTTTATGGGCACAGGGGAGCTTGTAGGGGTGAAACTCGGGAAGGCTGTAGGCACGGGGATTTTCGTCCTACCACGGCAGATCATCCGAAAACCGCGAGTGCTCAGGGAGAAACCAAATGCCCAAGCGTGAGACACAGACACAATTCGTGGCACGGCACGCCCGGTACCAATTGGCTACCAGCCTATTGGAGTACATCGAAGATTCACGCTGGCCAACGGCAGCCAAGCTAGCCAGGGTGGAAGCCATGCTAAAGAGGGTTGTCGAGAGAGACGGAAATGGATTCTGATGATTGACGACATGGGACGCTGCGAGAGTTGCGGCAAGATCATCCCCGAGGGTGATCTAGTACTTCAGGGAAATGAAATACGGTGCAAACAAGATTGTGCCGACCCTGAGATAGGTACTGACCGGGACTATCCCCTGAAGTTCGGGAAGGGCATGAAAGCCACCCTAGAAGCGCTACCAGAGCACGAAGGTTGTCTCTACCCTGGTGCGACCATGGGGGAGATTAAAGCCTCTGGCGGTACCGCCTACGCGCTCACAAAGGCCATGGAGTATGGGTGGGCGAACACCTACGGCACAGACAACAATCGGGAAGCCCCAAGCTACTACCGCACCAAGAGAGGTACCAGGGCACTGAACGGCCATAGAAAAGGCAAGGAAGGTTGAGAAGAGAACCCCCTCTAGCAGGGGGTTTCTTCATGTAAAAGAATTTACTTGACAGCATCCTTCACAGACCCTTATTCTTTTGACATGACACAGACTTGGAACGTTACCTACCTGATTAGCGGCAATGACACCCCTTGGAACGCAAAGGTTTCCCTCCGTGAGGGGTACAGCACCATGAACGACATTCCCAAAATCATTTCCATCAAGCGTGGTGTGGAAGAGTCCGAAATCGTTCTGATGGCTATGATCCGAGTCTTCAACAACTAAACAGAAAAGCAGGGGTGCACCGCTCAACGATGTGCCCCCTGCCTAATAAATAACTTTCTTAACAATTAAAAGGAGCCACCCCCATGAACAGGCGCGACATGAAGCGACTAAACGAAATTCACGACATGGCCAACAAGCTCATGAACGCTGGTGACACAGGCTCCGGTATCCGCAACGCTGAGGTCATAGAAGCCATCATGGAGGATGTTGAGCGTATGGGCAGGAGTCAAGACCCCAAAGCCCTTCCCGAGCTTATTGAGCGCGACAAGAAAAACCACACGTGCCACTACGCCATTGAGCTTAGGCTCTCTGACTGCAACCACGGCTGCAAGGTTTACCAGTGCCGATTTTTCGACTGCACCAATGAATTCCTCATGCACTCCACCACCTACGGTTGCACGAAAGGCTGAACCATGGATAGGAACGGTATCCGTAAGGCGCTCGCACTGACCTTCAAGGCAATTGGGGAGGCTGACCGCGATAAGGACTACGCCGCAAGGTATCGCTTGGTAATTCAGGCGATGGGGTTTGCGGCTGCTCTAGATTGGGCGGTTGGGTTCGATGTGGACCTGAGGGTAAATCCCCCTGGTTTCCCTATCGTGGCCTACATCGAGATTCCGAAATTCGGTCAGGTGTCTTGGCACATGGCTCCCCACAGCCAGCCTTACGACAACCACACCACTGAGGAGAAATACCACAGGATAATGAATTTCTGCATCGACATACTGTCACTCTGACCGAATAGGATTGCCTCCCTCCGGGGAGGCTTTCTTGTTTCACGTGAAACATATTTACAGATCCATGATCTCTGACCAACTAAGATTCCCCAATGCATCCCCCGTCCTATATCCGCGACCACCCGACACGGATACCAAGGGTGGAGGTCTGTAAGGATTCGTAAATGATTCTGCCTCGCCAAGGATGGCGCTCGG
>Ga0193741_1000478_pt1 | contig 11802 bp, 8 predicted proteins | sample L2s2metaG_FD_143059 | JGI IMG/M metagenome (GOLD analysis project Ga0193741, IMG submission 143059) | Soil microbial communities from a riparian zone of the East river system, Colorado, United States - L2s2 | ecosystem: Environmental > Terrestrial > Soil > Riparian zone | place: USA: East River...
CGCGGGCCAAGCTGGAGCAGATCAAACCCGGATGCAGCCAACCTCGAGGCAAAAAGAAAGTCGAAGATACGTAAAGTTATTTATGAGACACTACACTAGTAAAGTTAAGCATCGTGTGCTGCGGGCCGCTCATCGCCGATCTCAAAGGCCCTCCGCAACCACGCGAGCCAATCCGCGGCACGCTATTTATCGTGCGATCAAATCCTCCGGCTGTGGTGGATAGAATTGTCGAGGCGTTCTCCTCCACTGTTCCAGAAATACGTCGCAGCGGCGAAGGGACTCCTGGTTACGTAAGGGCCAACGAACAGATCAAAATAATCGTTGGCAACAAGATATGACACCTAACGCGCCCTTGGCCTTCAGGCGGCACACTTACCATGGCTGAACTTCAATCGAAAACCGAAGGGCCGCACGGCGACTCCTCCCATCATCGCCCGCTCGCGGAACTGGAGGCGGGCCTGCGGGCGCTGCCCAGGCTGCCCACCGATTCGGGACGACTGGCGCTCATTGTGTGTCGCAACGCCGAGGGCATTCGGGAAACGCCGGAGCGGGTGCACCTTTCGGCGGAGGAGGGTGTGCCAGGCGACAGTTGGGGCAAGCGCACGCCGCCCCGCTACGAGGCGCAACTCGCCGTCATGCGCCGCGACGTGGCCGAACTGATCGCCAACGGCCAACCCCTCACCGTCTTCGGGGACAATCTATTCGTCGACCTCGACATTTCGGCGGCCAATCTCCCGACAGGCACGCGCCTGCGGGTGGGTGGAGCCATCGTCGAGGTGACACCCTTGCCGCACGACGGCTGCGCCAAGTTTCGAGGCCGCTTTGGCGCGGACGCGCTTCGCTTCGTCAATGCAAAGCCGACGCGGGACCAGAATTTGCGGGGCGTCTACTGGAAGGTGGTTGAGCCGGGCGAGGCGGCGGTTGGAGCGCTTATCGAAGTGCTGGCGAGAGGGAAGGGGGAAGTGAGAAGTGACGAGTGAGGAGTGAGGAGTAAAACGTGATGCGTGGTGCGTGAATGTGAAGCGTGACACCTCCTGCTTCACGCATCAGGCACCACGCTTCACGATTAGGGGAGACGGGTGTCCTCGCCACTCCTCACTTCTCACTTCTCACTTCTCACTTCTCACTTCTCACTTCTCACTTCTCACTTCTCACTTCTCACTTCTCACTTCTCACTTCTCACTTCTCACTTCAGGCATCTACGGCGCCGGTCGGCTGGCGCGCTCGCGCATTTTCAACAGGTCCTTGTAGGCTTCCTTGAACGCGGCCACGTTGGCAGGGTCAGTGGCCAGCGGCGCTTGTTGTTCGATGAACGAAATCCGGCTTTGAATCAGGGGAAGATCACGAGCGCTCAGGTTGCGGGTGTCCGGGAAGCCGTCCTGGTTCAAGTCTTCAATGAGGTTCTTCCGATGACTCTCCGTGAGCGTCATGTCATTGATGGCCTTTTGATAAAACCCATCGGCTTGCGCGTCTGCGCCGACGTAATTCAAGGCCAGCCGGGCGAACGGCTCTTTCTTGGCTGAGTCCGTGAGGCGCGGGTCGTCATACCAGTGCGCGGCGATGGCGACGGCCTGCTGGCCAAGGGACTGCTGAAGGTATTTGAGCGCGCTGCGATCCACTTCGCCGTCGGTGCGCAACAATTGCGCCTGCGCCGAAGTGACGTAGCTGGTGTCGCCATACATCGTGAGGACGCCGAAGAGTTGGTCGCGCTCGGAGCGGTCTGGCGGATTTGGGCCGGTGGCGGCCATCGGCCGGGCCAGCAAATTGCGCGCGGCGGCCAACGCCATGTCACGGTATTTATTGGGTGCCATTTCCTGCAGCGCGCGGGCCAGCCAGCCTGCCTCCGCGCCACGGCCAGTGGCGCCGAGGACCTCCGCGAGGAGCGTTTCCGCTTCGGACCCGCCGATCTGTTTGACCACGTCGAACAAGCCGAAGCGAAGCGAAGGAGGCACAATGAATTCGTTGGGCACGTTGGCGTTGCGTCCTCCTCTGACGGACGGAGCGAAGTCAACGTCCTCGTTGCGAGCGAGGAATTCCCGAATCGCGGGCAACGCCGCCGGTCCAGCGGCGATCAGTTCTTCAAACCAAGCAATGGCTTGACGGGCGGCGCGGGTCTGGCCGGCGGGCGCGCTCTTCAAACCACGCAGCTTCGCCACGATTTCCGCGGGCGACGCTTTCGCGGGTCCCGAAGCAACCGCCGGGGCTACCGCGGTCGGCGGCGCGACCGGCGGCTTGACCAGTGTCGCTCGCGAATTGGCTTCGTCCAACGCCGCTTCCAGCGCGGCTTTGTCGGCCTGCCAGGCGGCCTGTTGTTCGGCGAGTTGCGCAGCGTGCCGCTCGGCAAGACTCCTGGCCACCCACAAGCCGGCGACCGCGGCACCGAGGCCCGCGGCCAGAATCACAGCGAGTAACTTCTTCATGGTATTCGTCTGATTTTGTCTGATGCTCCCTTTTGCTCTCCGCTCGCCTCCTTGTCAATTGAATCCCGGTTCATCCCGGTTCAGTGCGGCAATACGCGGCAACACGCGATTGCAGACCTCCGCCAATACCGATAGCCTCCACTGCACACTGTGACCGTATTGGAGATAGGACAGTCGAGCGGGCTCTCGGACGGCAAGGAGGCGCCCGGACCACACGCCGTTGTGGCCGACTCCGCGGCTTCGGAAAGAGTAACCGCCGTTCGGGAGGCAGGCACGAAGTACGGAAAGGAGCGCAAGATGCCCTCCGATTTACCGGCGCCAGATTGGCCGCAAGAAGGCACAAGAGGCTCAAAAACATTCATCTCTTGTGCCTTCTGCGCTTTTTTGCGGCATTCGCTTCTGCGTTCCATGCTTCGGCCCAACCCATAAGTCGCCTTGAACCTCCAACCCGCCACGTTGCTCATTGCGTCGCTCTGCGGCTATGTCGGCGGGGCTGTAGCCGGGCTGTTGTTTCTGCGACGCGAAAAACTGGCAAACGCCTGCTCGTTCGGCGCTGGCGCGCTCGCCGCCTTAAGCGGCCTCCTGGCCGCACTTGTCCACCTCGCCCGCGGCCCGGGCACGGCGGCTCCGCAAATCGAGCTGCTGCCGTCTCTCATTCCCTACATCAAATTCAGCGTGCGGCTCGACGCGCTGAGCGCGTTCTTTCTGCTGATCGTCTCCTTGCTGGGCTTCGCACTCTCGGCCTATTCGCTTGGCTACGCGAAGGGGTTCTTTGGCCGCAAAAACGTCGGCGTGCTCGGGGCCTTTTTCAATGCGTTACTCCTATCCACGACGCTCGTCTTCGTGGCGGACAATATCTGGCTGTTTCTAATTGCGTGGGAACTCACGGCGCTCACAGCGTATTGTCTCGTGAGTTTCGAACACGAAAAGCCGGAGACGCGCCAGGCGGGCGTGCTCTACTTCATCATGTCGCACATTGACGCCGGGTGCGTCATTCTTGCTTTCCTGCTGCTTTTCCAGGCGTCGGGCGACTATGGCTTCGACAGCCTGCACGATCTCGGCGCGAGGATGCCGCCCGGCAAACGCAACGCGGCGTTCGTGCTGTTCCTGCTCGGCTTCGGCATCAAGTCCGGCATCGTGCCTTTGCACATCTGGCTGCCTGCGGCCCATCCGGTCGCGCCCAGCAACGTCTCGGCGCTGCTGTCCGGCGTGCTCATCAAGACCGGCATCTACGGGCTGACTCGTGTCTGCTTCGACTTCCTCGGCGCGCCGCCGTTGTGGTGGGGCGTGACTGTCCTCGTCATCGGGACGCTCTCGGCCGTGCTGGGCGTGCTCTATGCTCTGATGGAGCATGACCTCAAGCGATTGCTGGCCTATCACAGCATTGAGAACATCGGCATCATTCTCATCGGCCTGGGCGCGGGGCTGATGTTTCTGCACTCGGGCCATCCGCTACTGGCGTCGCTGGCGCTGATGGCCGGCCTGTATCACACCGTCAACCACGCGACATTCAAAGGGCTGCTCTTCCTCGGCGCGGGCGCGGTGCTGCACGCCACCGGCACGCGCAACATGGAGGACATGGGCGGACTCATTAGACGCATGCCGCAGACGGCATTTTACTTTCTCGTGGGCGCGGTGGCCATTTCCGCGCTCCCGCCGCTCAACGGGTTTGTCAGCGAGTGGCTCACTTATCAAGCGTTGCTTCAGGGATTCGGCACGACGGACAGCCTTGTGCGCCTCATTTTCCCGCTGAGCGGCGCGATGCTGGCGTTGACCGGCGCGCTGGCCGCGGCGTGCTTCGTCAAGGCCTTCGGCATCACATTCCTTGCCCAGCCGCGCAGCGAACGCGCCGCACAGGCGCATGAGGTGTCGCCTTCGATGCTGTTCGGCATGGCGGTCCTCACGGCCGCGTGCGTCGTGCTCGGGCTTTTTCCGACCGCCTTCCTGCGACTCATGGACCCGCTGACGCAGCAACTCACGGGTCAACAACTCAGCGCCCAACTGAGCGCGGCGGGCGGGTTCGTGCTGGCGGCGCCCGGCGCCAACGCCGGCACGGTTTCGACGCTGGGCATCCTGTTCATGGGCCTGAGCTTTCTCTTGATTCCGTTCGCGCTCTGGCTCGTCTTCGCCCGGAATTCCAGGATGCGGCGCGGCCCGACTTGGGACTGCGGCCAGCGCGCGTTGACGCCCCAAATGGAATACACGGCGACTGGCTTCTCGAAGCCGATTCGCATGATTTTCAAGGCGCTGTTCCGTCCCCGCCGCGACGTGCAACGCGAATACGACTTCTCCCCCTACTTTGCGAAGACCCTCCGGTTCGAGAGCCATGTCGAGGAAGTTTTCGAGCAGCGCATTTACCGGCCCTTGCGGATTTGGATTCTGCGCGTATCGCGGCGCATCCGCGCCCTGCAGGCGGGCAGCATCCACGCCTACTTGCTCTACATCTTCATCACGCTGCTGTTGTTAATGCTTTTCGCGCTATGAACACGCTGACCGGGAAGAAAGGAGTAATGGAGTGCTGGAGTGCTGGGAGATGCCGACGCGCGCTCGTCCCCAATACTCCATCACTCCATCACTCCAATCCGCCGAGGCTCCCGCCATGAACCTCAGTCCGCTGGCCATCTTCCTTCAAGCCGCGCTCCTGCTCCTGCTGGCGCCGCTGCTCAGCGGCCTCATCAAGAACTGGAAGGCCAAACTTCAGAACCGCCGCGGTCCGCGCCTCTGGCAGCCCTATTTCGACGTGGTAAAATTTCTGCGCAAGGACATGGTCATCTCGGAGCACGCCTCGTGGATTTTTTCCCTTACTCCTTATGTGTTGTTTGTCACGGCGCTCTCCGCCGGGCTGATGGTGCCGATGGAGAGGGCCGGGGTGAGGCGGTTCGCTATTCCTGGCCCTTGATGATGTCGTGCAACGCCAGCCGGAGCACCGCGCCGGTTTGGCCCTGGGCGGAAGCGTAGTAACGGGGCGGCGGAGCCGCCTCCAGCCCGCCTCGCGCCGCTACCACGAGGAACACCAACTGTCACAAACGACAATACCCGACTGGGCTCGGCCCAAGGCCGACCTGAAGTTCATTTCAAAGCGCGGTTGATTCGTTGGATACAAGCGGCTGGACTTTTGGCAAGCGTGCATTCCCAAATCCTAACCACGCGCCAACCAGCCGCCCGTAGGGTTCTAGCAGTTCGCCGGTCGCGCCGCTGATTGCCGATTATCTTCTCTAGCCACAGCGCCGCGTTGCGTTTCGGTTTGAGCTTTCGACCGCAATCGTGGCCATGCCAAAAGCAGCCGTCAACGAACACGGCAAGCTTTGATTTTGAGAAAACGAAATCAGGATTGCCGAGCAGAGGAAAACTACGCCGCCATCCGCGCAATTGCGCCGCACGTAGGAGCGACAGGAGTTTCAATTCCGTAGTTGCGTTTCGCCTGCTGCGAACCCGCGACATCAGCACGGAACGGGACAGTCCTCCAAACGTCGTCTTCGCGTGTTTGCTACGACCGGGCCAGCGACTCATCGCGTTTCTCCAATTCCTCTCGAATTCGCTTGGCCGCCACGAGCGCGAATTTGGGTGGCACAGCGTTTCCAATCATATCACACACGGCCTCCATGCTATCCGTCTCAAACTTATAGCCACGAGGAAAAGTTTGAATCAACGCAGCCTCCCGCACGGAAATTGTCGTTCGGCTTTTGTCGGGGTGACCGAAGCGTCCTTTGCACGGGGTCGTGCAGCCACCGGTCATCGTGACGGGAGTTTGATACCACGACATCCGTCCGTAGGTGTTCGTGAATCCGTTGTAGCCACTGCGGTGACATTCGGGGCGGATGGACTCCTTCAATGCAAGCCACGTCTTTCCAGGAATTGCGGCATCGAGTCGCGCGGCGACTTGCGGCTGAAGGTCGCGGACAACGTGCCACTTATGTTTTCCCGGCCCGCCTTTCTTGCGCGCCTTACTCATTGTGATGGGCTTTGGCTGCTTCGGAATCACGTCGCGGAGCGTAAGCCAATTTTTGATTTTTGATTTAAGCTGTGGGTTCTTGGCGTGCGTGGCTCCGGGAAGTGGAATCGTAAAGCCACGCCCGGCAAAGAGCACGAGCCGCCTGCGCGATTGCGGCACGCCGTAATCCGCCATCTGCAGGACTCGCCATCTTGGTCTATAGCCCGCAGCGCGCAAACGAGACACGAACTTGCGAAAGACTCGTGCGCCACGTTTCTCCAAACCCGGAACGTTCTCCATCATAACTGCGGTGGGCTTGAGTTCCCTGATAAGCGTCGCCATTTGGAGCACCAAGCCGTTGCGCGGGTCTCGCCGTTTATTTTTTGCAGTGAGCGAACAGAACCCTTGGCAGGGCGCGCAACCAGCCAATAGTGAAATTGGTTTGCCACCACATAGTTTAACCAATTCGTCCGGTGTAACTTCAAGAATATCGCGCTCGATCAACTTGGTCTGAGGATGATTCTTCCGATAAGTTCTTGCCGCTGTCGCGTCCACCTCGACGGCGGCGCGAACATCGAAGCCTGCCTCTGTTAAACCCCGCGACAGCCCGCCGCAGCCGGCGAAAAGATCGATTGCGATCAAGTTCGTTCTCATTTTTTGACCGCGAGTTCCTTCTGGCGCTTTGCTTCATTTAAGAATGCCTCGTGCATTTTCCTTGTGCGAAGCAGGAATGCGCGCCAATTGATGTGCTCCAGAATCCCCTTCCTGACCAAACCTTCGAACGCAGACTTGTGAACGCCGGTCAGCCCGAGTTTGTCACACACCAAAGTGACATGGAATTTTGGAAATAAATTATTAAAATCTTTATTGCCATCCAAAGCCAAGAAATCATCCATCAATTCAACATACTTGTTAATGCGCTCCATTTCTTCATTTTGAAGTGCATGTTCTGGGCGTTTGATCTCGACGATCTCGATTACCTGATCTTGATTGGACAAGACGAAATCCGCGCGTTTGTTTGGGTCGGAGAAGCTTTCGAGATCCAGGTCCAGCTTTGTCCGTTGCTTGTAGAACTTTTTGAGCCTCCTCAGCAGAATGTGTGGGTAGGTTCTGACACAACTTTCATGCAAACTCCATGCAACCAAGGCATTACAGCGTGCGTAGCACCTTGAACATCCGAGCACAGATGTCGCCGGAGGCGGCCAAGCTTTCCGGCAGCAGGCGGGCGAGCGGCGGCGACGAGCTTCGAGCCTCAAGCTCGCGTCGCCGCCGGTCGCCACGCGTAACGGACTCGCCCGCCTGCTGCTGGAAAGCGCCATTTTGACCCACATATTCTGCTACAGAGCCCTTTTTGAATTCCTCCTTCAGCGTCTCAAAGGATTGGTTCGCCGAGATTGGAGACCATTCCGGGTTAACAAGCCACGGCGCTTCGTTGATCAGCTTCTGAAATTCCGCCTCAAGAGTTTTTGGATCGTCTTTGTATTGCTCAACCTGCTTGATGACCCGGACACGGTCATCTGCGATACGACCAAAGGATACCAACTCGGCTATACGGGCAGTTTTCAGGATTTCTGCGATAACTTCGAGAGAACGACCTTTTGTTTCCGCCGCTTCTTTTAACTTTTCGTCGAGCGTGATATGAGGGCCAAGCAGCAAACTCAACTGCACGAACGATTCCACCGTCTGTTCGTCTTCAAGTTCATCCCGGCGCGCGGACTTTGCGATTGTCTCTGCCATGTCGAGCGTGCGCTTTCGAATCTCTTCCTGCTGCACGCCCGGATATGCCCGCGCGACCCGTTCGTTGATTTTTGAGACCTGCTGGAATCGCTCCCAAGCAGATTTTCGCATTGGCTCGCGCGTGATCCGTCCAACGATCTTGACGAGTGATTGTCCCCAAGTCTGGAGTCCCTGTCCCAAATCATGCGACCATAGAATGTCCTGACGGTCTGTCCGAATGAGATCATCGTCCTCGTCGAGCCAATTGGCGTGGAGTTCGCCGATGAGATAAGAGCGAACGTCGTGCTCGCCGGTGAATCCGGCCTTCATGTTGAAGAGGGCAGTTTGGGCCGCAATCTTGCCGCGGCAGTAAATTCGAACGCCTGCCATCAGATCATCTTTGTAAGGGTCTTTTGCATACCCAACCCACCCGGTGATTGGATAGAACTTATTTTCAAGGCTGAAGCCGGCAGCGGCGTCTCCAACGTTCACTCCATCTGGCCCTTTGACTTCGAAATCTTTTGGATCTCTTGAGTCGATTGAAGCATTAGAACGCCGATCAAAGGCGATTTTTGTTCCGGGTTTAAGCTTTGCTTCGAATGCGCCAACGATGCGCTCGTAATCCTCGTCGTCCGGTTTTTTGCCGGAATCACGCAGTATTATCCGCCAGTTTGGGGTCGCGAGACCAAATCTTTGAGCCATCTGCCGTTCGAAATCGGCAATCTTCGGAACTCGGCGATGATCAAAGACTCTCATCTTTATGGTTGTGCCGAGTTTTGCCTGGACGGTTTCGTCCAGAGGTCCGGGCTCTGGAAAATATGGTGCATCCGTTTCCCATAGAATGGCCTTCCGATCCAAAATAAAATGTGACGTGATGAACCCCTTTTGGGGCTTCCCGTTTTCATCCTTGCCGTTGATTTTGTCGCCACTCGACGAAATCACTTCGATTTTCTGACAAACACCAAACGGGGCGAATTTGCCGATACCTTTGCGTCCCATGACGCGTCGACCAAACTGCTTCGACCTGTCACCTCGGCGCGGATCATTACGGCGTTCTGCGCCGACTTTGAGATAGAAGTCGTTCACCTCGTTCACCGAAGCGTCAACCAGCATGCCCAATCCGTTATCAGAAACCTCAATTGAGAATCCTTGATCAATGAGTGTGCTCTGCTGTTTCCGAGCCAGCATTTCACCCATTGGCGCAGTAATAATCGCTTCGGTTGCGTCCGCGTCGTAGCTATTCGCAACAATCTCCGCAATGACTGCTGACACTCTGTCATAGAGTTTGACTCCCAGCTTATCAACCGTCAGCCGGGAGATCGTCATCTTGTATTTCTTGCTCATGCAGTTACGGGCGATAGACGTCGTGCATCCGGGTGAGTGAACCTCCACAACGCGCGTCACTCTTGCTGATGGCCCTAATATCCTCAGGTGTTCCTGTTCGTGCAAGAGATCTCACTGCCGAGAGGCTACACCTGCCGACGGGTTTGAGGACGCGGGCCAGTTCCACGCAACGCGGGTGCATGAAGTGGATGTAGGCTTGCGTGCTGGCGTGGCGGTCCACGAACGCGCGCTTCTCCTTGGTCTCGCCCCAGAAGCTGGTAGGGTTGCGCTGCCGCGCAGCCCACTTCTTGCGATCAGGGCGGCGCGGCAACGCCGCCCTACCGTTGAACGGCGAGCGTGGCGAATTGCGATTTCGGATTGCCGATTTACGATTTGGAACCGCCTCTTCCCGGCTCTCCCCGCCAAAGGCGGAGAGGGAGAAGCAGTAGATGACGCGGGTGTCGAGGAGGGAAGTCGGGCGACTCCTCACCCCGGCCCTCTCCCCCTCGACGGGGGCGAGGGAGGCGGAAGCGGCAGCACGTTTCTTGCGCGGCATGGGCGGAGATTACGCACCGCGCCGCAGGCGGTCAATCTTCGGCGTCGCGCGACAGGCGCCGCGCGACAAATCCACGGGCGAGCCGGTGCTCTACCTGCAACTGAGGATGTTTTACGTCCACAAAGGCGCCGAGAAACTGTTCGAGAACCTGCCGATTCCTCATGGCGTCCGGCTGGCGGAGAGTCTTTCGGGCGATTCCAGCTTCGCGCACGCGACGGCCTTCTGCCACGGCGTCGAGCGGGCCAGCGGAGTCGAAGCGCCGCCGCGCGCCCGCGCTCTCCGCACGGTCTGCCTCGAACTGGAGCGCCTCTACAATCACGTCGCCGACATCGGCGCGATCTGCACGGACGTGGCGTTCGTGACTGCACACATGCACGCGATGCGCCTCAAGGAACGGGTGCTGCGTGTGAACGAAGAACTCACCGGCAACCGCCTCTTGCGAGGCATGTCTGCCGTCGGTGGCGTGCGCTTTGATCTCGATCCCGGTCAGCTCCGCGAGTTGGCCCGGTTCGTGGAAGAATTCGAGCGAGACTTCACCGACTTGGTCGAGTTGATTCGTTCGCACTCCGGCACGCGCGAACGACTGGAGACGACGGGCGTGCTCACGCCCGAAGCCGCGCGCGACCTCGGCATCGTCGGCATCGCGGGTCGGGCGTCCGGCTTCGATCACGACTTGCGCCGGGACTTCCCGCACGACTTCTACGACCAGGTGCAGTTCAGCGTGCCGGTCTTCACGGAGGGCGACGTGCAACGCCGCATGTCCGTGCGCCGTGAAGAACTGTTTCAGTCCTTCGGTATTCTCCGCCAGGTCATTTCCAGGCTGCCTGCCGGCCCCATCAAGGCCGAGATTGGCGAAGTGCCGCCCGACCGCGTAGCGCTGGGCTACGTCGAAGGCTGGCGCGGCGAAATCTTCCATTGGATTCACACCACACCCGGCAACCGGCTGGCGCGTTGCAAAGTCAAGGATCCCTCGCTGCAAAACTGGCCGGCACTGAGCGAAGCCATCCTGGGCAACATCATCCCGGATTTCCCGGTGGTGAACAAAAGCTTCAACCTCTCCTACTCGGGAACGGATCGCTGACTATGTTTGAAACCATCCGCCAAAGTTTGAAGACTGGCGTCGTCACGACGAGCTATCCCGAGACGCCGCCGGAAGTCTCCAGTCGCGCGCGCGGCAAGCCGGAGATTGATTGGGCGAATTGGAAAGACGCCCGGCCGGCAGCCGCCGTCTGTCCGACGGGCGCCATCGAGTTGCGCGATGAAGCCACGACGCGCACGGCGACGCTCGACTTGGGCAAGTGCATCTTCTGTGGCCTGTGCGCCGACGTGGACAAGGCCATCCGCATGACCAATCAGTGCGAGTTGGCCGCCCGCCGGCGCGCCAGCCTCCAATTCACAGCCAAATACGAGTTGGCTCCCGATGGCGCGCACGAGCGCCTGATCGAGGGCCCGCCCGCCGCGAGCTTGAGAGACGATTCTCTCGCTGCCCTCGGCCGGCAGCTCCAGACGCGCATCCACTCGGTGCTGGGCCGTTCGCTCCACATCCGCCAGGTGGACGCCGGTTCCTGCAACGGCTGCGAAGTCGAAATCCACGGCCTCAACAGCCCGGTCTATGATCTCGAACGCTTCGGCATCCACTTTGTTGCCTCGCCTCGCCACGCCGACATGCTGCTGGTAACCGGCCCCGTGACGCGCAACATGGAACTGGCCTTCAAGAAAACTTACGACGCGACCCCTGAGCCGCGCATCGTCGTCGCCGTCGGCGCCTGTGGTTGCAGCGGCGGCATCTTCGGCGTGAACTATGCCACCCGCGGCGGCGTGGACTCCGTTATCCCGGTCGACGTTTACATTCCCGG
>Ga0193741_1000479_pt1 | contig 11801 bp, 12 predicted proteins | sample L2s2metaG_FD_143059 | JGI IMG/M metagenome (GOLD analysis project Ga0193741, IMG submission 143059) | Soil microbial communities from a riparian zone of the East river system, Colorado, United States - L2s2 | ecosystem: Environmental > Terrestrial > Soil > Riparian zone | place: USA: East River...
GAGCTTCACCCCGATCGCTATGTCATCCAGAGCGTGACCAAGGTGAAAGATGGCGTGTGGCGATTCGCCGCGCGCGTGCAATACAACAACAAGGATTTCCCGGTCACGATCAACGTGCCCGTGTTCTTCGCGGGCGATACACCGGTGATGTCGCTCACCCGCCAGGGGATCCAGGGCACGCCGGGCCTGTTCGATACGCGGCTGGTGATTTACAAAGGCGGCTATGCCGGCACGTGGGGCGCCGGCGCGACCGGCGGCAAGATGTTCGGCAACATCGTCAAGAACGCGCCCAAGTAGATTGGCCGCGAACCCGTGCAGTTCCTGGTGCGCTATGTCTTCTAACCCGGTACATAATCTGGTGATGCGAACATTCAGTCAGCGTCTACTCGTTGCCGTTCTCGCCCTCGCCTGGGCACACACCGCGTCGGCACAGACCGCTGACGAGGTCATCGAAAAGAGCATCGCCGCCATGGGTGGCCGCGCCGCTCACGAAAAGATCAAGACCCGCGTCACGACCGGCGAGCTGTCGATCGGCACGCCCGCGGGAGACATCACCGGCACGGTGGAAATGTACGCGACCACCCCGAACAAGCAGCGCACGGTGATCAAGGCCGATCTGTCCGCGTTCGGCGCGGGGCAGCTCTTGATCGATCAGCGCTTCGACGGCACGACCGGGTACGCGATGGACTCGATGCAGGGGAACCGCGAGATCACCGGCAGCCAGCTCGATAACATGAAGGCGCAGTCGTTTCCGCATCCCTTCCTGAACTACAAGGCGTCGGGGATGAGCGTCAAGCTTGGCGCGAAGGAGAAGGTTGGCGATCGCGAAGCGTATCTGTTGACGTTCGAGCCGACGTCAGGCTTCCCGATCAAGACCTACATCGACGCCGAAACCTATATGCCCATTCGGACGCTCATCAAGGCCGACGTGCCGCAGATGGGGCAGGTCGAGCAGATGGTCGAGCCGACCGACTGGCGGGTCGTCGACGGCGTGAAGGTGCCGTTCAAGATGCGCCTGACGAACGCGATGCAGAGCATCTCGATGACGTTCACGAAGGTCGAGCACAACGTCCCGATCGACGACAAGCTGTTCGTGAAGCCCTAGACACCAGCCGGCGATCGGCGAGGCTCCCTGATCGCCAGGAGCCCGCCGATCAGTACGCCGAGCGGACGGCCGACAGTCAGGATCACCGGCGTGATGTCAAACGTCGCGCCCGCCGGCCACGGTTGTGTCGTGGACAGGATCGCGATCATCGCGTATTCAAACAGCAGCACCGACAGCGCGAATGCCGCCACGCTCGCTGACGAGCGCGTGAGCTTCGCGACGATCCACCCGCAGATGAAGCACGCGACGTAGACCACCAGAGAACTTTCGATCCGCAGCATCAATAACATCGTCGACTCGGGCCCGTACATAGGCGGCCTGGCGCTGTACCCCAACCATCGCAGCGTCGGCCGTCGAAGCGACATGATGACTGCGTTCGCCGGGAACGATAACGCGAAATACACAACCCAGCCGCCGACCAGCGCGCCTGCCGTGCGGGCCTTGTGTAGCATCACGCTGCCTGCCATGTCGGCGATCACCGCCGACAGGACCTGACGCCAGTACCAGAATGGAGAACGACCCGATTGATACTGCTCGAGGAGATCGCCGGCGATCGCCTCGGCGTGAGGGCCGGCGCTGAATCGCCGCAACAGCCACGTGGCAATCCGGGGAGGATGGATCGACGTCATGCGTGTTCTCCTTGAAGTCTCGGCACGCCGTGCCAGAGGGCCGTCAGCGTCCTTCGGGCATGATCGGCCGCGCGAAGTCCTTTGGCCGTTGCGAAAATACGTTTTCGCACGTCCACCGCGTTCGGCGGTCGGCTCGCCGCGCTCGGACGACACCAGCTTTTTCTGCTCGAGGCGTTTCAGCGTGAGATACAAGCTGCCGATCGCGACGGGCCTTCCGCTGCTGGCTTCGATCGCCCTGGCAATCGGCACACCATAGGCGTCCTCGCCGAGCTGAATCAAGGCCAGCAGTACGAGCAATTCAAAGCCGCCGAGGAACTCCCGTGCCATTTCCTAAACAATAATGAATAAATTGCGCGGAGGCAAGTGGCCCTTGTATCCTTCGAGGATGGCGGGAGATTTCCTGCACGTCGCCAACGGTCATTGCACGACCGGGCTGATCGAGCTTTCAGGTCTACCCGGGCGTACACAGATCTGGGCGGATCCGCTCAACGAAGGACCGGTACCCGGCGACATTTCCGATGACCAGCTGCTGCTCGTCCGCGCCAATTTCCTGGCGTCACACCCGGAGGACGCGGGCGAAGTGGCCGCCGATCTCAAAGGCTGGCGCGAAGCCGTTGACGTTGAAGACGCCTACGACGAGGTCGTGCTGTGGTTCGAGCACGATCTCTTCGATCAGCTCAATCTCATCCAGCTTCTCGCGCACATCGGCAGCCGGCCGCAATCGAAGCCGGTCACGTTGATCTGCATCGATCGCTACCCCGGACATCCGAACTTCAAGGGACTCGGCGAGCTCGCGCCTGGCGACATTGCCGCGTTGTTCGAGACGAGGCGTCCGATCACGGCGGCGCAGATTACGCTCGCGGCGCGGGCGTGGTTCGCATATCGATCGCCGGACCCTCGCGCGATCGAGGCGCTCCTGAAAACGGACACATCGGCGCTGCCGTTCCTCGGCCGCGCGCTGGCGCGGCACCTCGAGGAGTTTCCATCGGAGCAGGACGGCCTGTCGCGCAGCGAGCGCCGGATGCTGGAACAGGCCGCCGGCGATCCGGTGCCGATTCATCTGGCGCTTCCGAAGATGCACGAGGGCGAGACCGCTCATTACATCGCGGACTCATGGTTCCTCGATCGCGCCAAAGAGTTGTCGATCGCCACACCCGCGCTCATCAACCTCGAGTTCATGGCGAACGGCGCCAACGCGATGCCGGTCGGAACGATTGCGCTGACCGCTGCGGGACGCGAGGTGCTCGGCGGCAAGGCCGATCGCGTGAAGCTCTGCGGAATCGATCGCTGGCTCGGCGGGGTCCACATGCAGGGCCACGGCCGGGCCTGGCGCTGGAGCGCGCGCGCCGGCCATCTCGTCGAAGCCTGACCTGCGTTACGATCGAGTAGGGATGACTGAATCGGATCGCGCGTTGCTCCTCGAGCTTCGCAAGCTGTTACTGCAACTCCACAAGACGTTGATCGACTGGCAGCGTGGCGAATACGAGCGCGTCCGCGGGCGGCTGCAGACGACGCAGCTGCTGCACGTGATGTTCAACGATCCGGAATTCGCGTGGCTGCGATCGATGTCCGGGCTGATCGTGCGAATCGATGAAGCGCTCGACGTCAAACCGGGGAAGGAGCCGATCGAGTCGGGGCCGCTGGTCGCCGGGGCGCGCGAGCTGACCGCGCCCGAGGTGGGCTCGCCGTATGCGCAGCGCTATCACGCGGCGCTGCAGGAGCTGCCGGATGCGGTGCTCGCGCACCGCGATCTCGTCACCTTGTTGAAGCTGCAGCGGCCGGCGTCTAACGCGTAGACGTGTTTTTCAGCGCCAGACCCTGCCCGATCTTTTCCTTGATCTTGGCGACGTAGCGATCGGCATCGGCCTGCGGATAGGCGCCGGCCTTGAACGCCGCCTGCCAGTGCCCGTCGGGAATCTTCGCCAGCAACTCGCTCGCCCAGATCACATCGGCGACGGTGACCGTGTCGACGAGCGCCTGGTTCATGCCGCGATAGTCGAAGCTGACCTTGTCGCCCTCGACCTTCTCGATGAAGCCCTGGCGCTCGAAGTCGTCGACGTCGTTCTTGCTGCCCTGGCTGCCGCGCGTGCCGAGCATCGCGAACAGCCGCATCTGCTTCGAGTGGCCGAGCGAGGAGCCGACGTCGCGGACCATGTATTGCCGCCGCGGCACGGCCGTGGGATCGGTCGCTTCGTAGAGACGGTTGTTCGAAGTTTTCATGTCCCAGTTGTTCAGCACCATCTGCGCGACGATCAAGCCGCGAAACGGCTGCATGCTGACGAAGGGATTCTCGTACCACGACCACTCGCCGGTTGACCGCCACTGCTCGGTGTCGGTGCGGAAGCGCGCGGTGGTCTTTACGCCGGCATCGACGCCGGTGAGGGTGAACTGCCGGACGAAATAGGTGGCCGGCTGCGGAAAGCCCATCGCCCACAGGATGCGCGACGCGGCCACTTCCGACTGCGCTTCGATGCCGAGCTTCACGCTCCACATGCGGCCTGACGCGTCCTTCACGTCATAGCCGGGATTCGTGCCGGTGGTCTTGAAGGCGACGAATGCGAACGAGCCATTCTCCGGCGGCGCCAGCGCCGGGCCGCCCGGGCCGCTCAGCAGATCGCGTTGGAGCAGATCAGTTGGCTCCTGCCACAGCTCAGCAATGTCCGCGGCGCCTCCCGACTGTGGCTGTGCGTGGGGCGCGTATGTGCACGAGACGACCACAACGGCGGCGACGATCGCTCGAAATGGAGTCAGGAAGGTCATCAGTCTCTCCATCGGGTGATGGAGTGCAAGAACCACGCCCGAGGGGCTGGCCTAACGGGCGAGTTTGAATTCGGTGCGCGCGCCGCTGACGTCGAGCGGCTGCTCGACCGTTTGCCCGCTGAAGGTCAGGCTGACCCTGTAGGGACCGAGAATCGGCCATCGTCACCGGCGGTCGTCGTCATCGGGCCGCGCGCGACGATGACTGTTGCCTCCATCCCTTCGTGGATGTCGCACTTCACGTCGAACTCCCCGACGCGATCGAACGTGTGCGCGTACTTCTGCCCTCGATCGGTGCTGACGTTGAACACCTCGCGGCCGCTTTCGCGCCTCACGACGGTGACGTTGTGCGGCATGTCTTCGCTGTTGCGGAATTCAACCGGCTGTCCGACGCGGGCCAGCAACGTGTGCGGCAGGAACTGTTTCGAGATTTGATCCATCACCGCCGGATCGGCCGGCATCGGCGGATCGCCGGCGGCGGGCAGCAATGTCACGATCGCGTTCTTTGGCGCGATGCCGGTGACTTCAGAACTGGTCGCTACGGGAGCGGCGGCCGGCGCGGCCGGCGGCGCGCTTGAATTACACGCCGCCATTGCCGTCGAGAGCATCACCATCGCCACGCGCGCACGCATCATGATTCGATCCATCCTGCTTCTCGCAAATCACGATGGTAGCATGAGCGTCCTTGATGAGCGGCGAGACCCTGGCGATATCCGTCGCGGCAATCGTCGCCGGCGCGATCGCATCCGTGACCGGATTCGGCATCGGCAGCATTCTCACGCCGACGTTGTCGTTGTGGATGGATGGCAGGCTGGCGGTTGCCGTCGTGTCGGTGCCGCACCTGATCGGCACGGCAATCCGTTTCTGGATAATCAAGGGGCAGGTCGATCGCCGCGTGATGTGGCGCTTCGGCCTGGCCAGCGCGGCGGGCGGTCTTGCCGGCGCGCTGTTTCAATCGGCGATCACCGGATCGCTCCTGATGATCGTGCTGGCCGTGCTGCTGCTGTTCGTGTCGGCAAGCGAGCTCACCGGCCTGGCGCGGCGCATGCGTTTCACCGGCGTCACGGCGTGGATAGCCGGTGTGCTCTCGGGTCTGCTTGGAGGACTCGTCGGCAACCAGGGCGGCATCCGATCGGCGGCGCTGCTTGGATTCTCCCTGCCGCGCGACGTCTTCGTGGCCACGGCCACGGCGATCGCGCTGTTCGTGGACGGCGCGCGCATGCCGGTCTATGCGATCACCGCGCGTGAAGAATTGTGGGCGATGCGCGGGCCGATGGTGATCGCGACGATTGGCGTCGTGGCGGGAACGCTGGTGGGGATGCGCGTGCTTCGCACCATCCCCGAGACGATGTTCAGGACGATCGTGGCGATCGTGCTCGCGATCCTCGGTGTCGCGCTGCTCGTCCGCGCCATGGGGATGATAAGGTAGCAGGCTCCTTCTACGATGATCGTACATTTGATCGACGGGACGTATGAGTTGTTCCGGCATTACTACGCGATCCCCAAGGCGCAGGACAAGAACGGCGTCGAGGTGGCGGCCGTGCGCGGAGTGCTTGGCTCGATCCGCGGCATGCTGAACAGCCGCGTCGCGACGCACGTCGGCGTCGCCACCGATCACGTGATCGAGTCGTTTCGCAACAACCTGTGGCCCGGCTACAAAACGGGGGATGGCATCGAGCCCGACCTGTTGTCCCAATTCCATCTGCTCGAAGACGTGATGAGCGCGTTCGGCGTCATGGTCTGGCCGATGGTCGACTACGAGGCGGATGACGCGCTGGCCGCGGCGGCGGTGAAGGCGGCGGCGGATCCGCGCGTGACGCAGGTGCGCATCTGCACGCCCGACAAGGATCTGTCGCAGTGCGTCAGCGGGACGCGCATCGTGCAGGAAGATCGCCTGCGCCGTACCACCCGCGACGAGGCCGGCGTGATCGCGAAGTTCGGCGTGCCGCCGGCATCGATCCCGGACTACCTGGCGCTGGTCGGCGATTCGTCGGACGGCTATCCGGGCCTGCAGGGCTGGGGCGCGAAGTCCGCGGCGGCGGTGCTGGCGAAGTTCGGGCATATCGAGAACATCCCCGCGGACTGGCGCACGTGGGCCGTCAATTGCTCGCGGCCCGGCGCGCTGTCGATCACGCTCGAGAAAGATCGCGAGCTGGCGATGCTGTTCCGCGATCTCGCGACGCTGCGGACGGACATCCCGGTGTTCGATTCCGTCGATCAGCTCGAATGGAGTGGGCCGAAGCCGGCGTTTCATGAATTCAAGGCACGTCTCGACTCTGCTCCCGTTTCCCCGTAGGATGCGCCCATGAAAAACCCGACTCGGCGGGAGTTGCTTGAACTCGCGGCAGCTGCAGCGACGTTGCCAATCACCGCGCACGCCGCGCAGACGCCGGCACCGGCAAACACCTTGCGCTTCTTTCCGGGATTCACATCGAAGCGCGTCAAGACGTCAGGGGCCGAGATCACTCTCGTGCACGCCGGCTCGGGACCGCCGCTGCTGCTGATGCACGGCGCGCCCCAGACGCACGTGTCGATGCGGCTGATCGCGCCGGAGCTGGCGAAGGACTACACCGTCATCGTGCCCGACCTGCGCGGTTATGGCGACAGCAGCAAGCCGCCCGACGGAGAGAATCACGCGAACTACTCGAAGCGCGCGATGGCGCTCGATCACGTGGAAGTCATGAAGAGCTTCGGCTTCGACAAGTTCGCTGTCGTCGGCCACGATCGCGGCGGCCGCGTCGGGCATCGCATGGCCCTCGATCACCCCGACAAGATCACGCGGCTCGCGGTGCTCGACATCGTGCCGACCTATTACCTCTACACGCACGTCGACATCCGCTTCATCCAGTCGTACTTCCACTGGTTCAACAACGTGCGCGCGGCGCCGGCGCCGGAGAACGATCTCAAGGCGCAGTACGAGGCGCAGAAGGCCCGCGCGACCAACGAGGTGCAGATTGAATACCTGCGCACGTCGAGCGACCCCGCCAACATCCACGCGCTGTGCGAGGACTACCGCGCCGGCGCGTCGATCGATCTCGAGCACGATGCCGCCGACCTCTCGAAAAAGATCGCGTGCCCGCTGATGACGCTCTGGGGTCTCAAGGGACCGATGGGCCGCATCTACGACGTGCTGGCCATCTGGAAGGAGCGCGGCGTCAACGTCACCGGCAAGGGATTGGGCGGCGGCCACAACCTGCAGGAAGACGTCCCGAACGAAGTTCTGCGCGAAGGCGGCTTGACGTGCTACGTTCGTAGCACTATGCTGCTACGAACGTAGCATATGGACACCAAACTCAGCCGCCGCGAACGCGAAATCCTCGATGCCCTCTACGCGCTCGGCGGTAGCGCCGACGCCGAAGGCATCCGTCAGCGCCTGACCGATCCCCCGACGTATTCCGCCGTGCGCGCGATGCTGGCGAAGCTCGAAGCGAAGGGCGCCATCACGCATCGCGCCGAAGGTCTCCGCTACATCTATTCGCCCGTCACGTCCCGCACGACCGCGCAGAAGAAAGCCGTCAGCCAGTTGATGCGCGTCTTCTTCGGCGGCTCCGCGAGCGAAGCGGCGGCCGCGCTCCTCAAGCAGGAATCGTGGAGCGACGCCGAGCTCGACGCGCTTCGCAACGAAATCGACCAGGTCCGCAAGAACCGGAGGAAGTGATGATCCCGAACCTGTCCGGCGCGGCGCTGCTGTTCTCCAATTCGTTCGAGCTGTCGCTCGTCGCCAAGGCCACGCTGATCGTGCTCGGCGGCCTCGCGGTGACGGCCTTCGCGAGAAGCGCGCGCGCCTCGGCGCGGCATCTCGTGATCGCCACATCCTTTGCGGCGCTCGCCGCGCTGCCGATCCTGATCGCCTTCGTTCCGGCGATGTCGATCGATGTGCCGGTTGCAGCCGCGACGCGCTCCACGGGCGCAGACAACTCCGGCGACAACGCCGCTTCGACGGGCGTGTCGAGTGCGGCCAATGTCGTCACGACTGCCGCGCAACGCGCATTACCGGGCGTGTCGCTCGCCCATCACGTGGATCGCGGGCACGATCGTCTTCCTGATCCCCGTCGCATCCGTACTGTGGCGCCTCTCGATGATTCGCCGTACCGGGCTGCCCGTCGCCTGGCACCGCGCCGAACTTGCTCGCCTCGCGGACGCGCGCGGCGTTTCCCTGCCCGTCGAACTGCTCGAGCACGAAGCCGTGCCCGGGCCCATGACCTTCGGCATCCGCCGGCCCGTGATCGTCCTCCCCCTCGACGCGCGCGAGTGGTCCGAGGCCGAGCTGCGGCGCGCGCTGATGCACGAGATCGAACACATTCAACGAGGAGATTGGCTTATGCAAATCGTGGCTCGCACGGTGGCGGCGGTGTACTGGTTCCACCCGCTGGTGTGGACGGCGTGGAGGCGGCTCGGCCTCGAAGCGGAGCGGTCCTGCGACGATGCGGTCGTGATCAGCGAGGATTCGGCCGACTACGCGGAACAACTCGTGTCGCTGGCGCAGCGGATGTCGGCCGCGCCGGTGCAACCGATGCTCGGCATGGCGAACCGCAGCGATCTATCGACGCGCGTGACGGCGGTGCTCGACGATCGTCTGCGTCGCGGCCGCGCCGGATTCGCGCTCGCCGCCGGCACGGTGGCGGCCGCCGCGCTCGTCGTCCTCTCGGTTGCGCCGGTGCGCGCCGTTGCCGTCGATCCAGGACAGGTCGTCACGGCCACGACCCCGAGCAGCGACGGAGGCCGTGCCATCACGATGAAGATCCAACGAACGGAGGCGGAACAACGCAAGACGCGCGCGTCGACGCCGCGCAAGATCCGCGCAATGGATCGGGCGCTGTACGAAGCGGCGCAAGAAGGCGATTTCGAAGGGGTCAAAGAAATGGTCGCGGCCGGTGCCAACCCGAGCGCGACGATTCACGGCGACGGCAACCCCTTGATCGGCGCGGCGCGATCGGGCCGCAGCGAAATCACGAAGTTCCTCATCGATCAGGGCGCGGATCCGAATGGCGTGGTGGCAGGCGACGGCAGCCCGTTGATCGCGGCCGCCGCCTTCGGCCGCTTGGATCAGGTGCAGATGCTGATCGATCGCGGCGCCGACGTGAATCTCGCGGTCGAAGGTGATGAGAACCCGCTCATGAACGCCGCGGAGCACGGCGACCTGCGCATCGTGCAGTTACTCGTCGAGAAGGGCGCCGACGTGCACGCGCGGATCTATTCGGAACGGTCTCAGAATGGCGGCGAATGGCGCACGGCCATCAGCCAGGCCCGCAAGAACGGCCACATGGACGTCGTCAGGTATCTGGAATCGCGCGGCGCGCGGGAATAGATCAGGCCAACAGGCGAACAGGCCAACAGGCCAACAGGCAGTCAGTACTCGCTGAAGATTCGCTGCAGCTCGGTGCGATCGGTGGTCTTCGTCAACGCGAGCATCAGCAGCACGCGCGCCTTGATCGGCGTGTGATCTTCGCCGGCGATGGTGAATTGACGGCGGCGCTGCTGCTCGGCGGTCGGTTGCGGCGAGCCCGGCGGCGGGCCGTCACCCTGCCGCTGCGGCGGGGCAATGCGCCCGCTGCCGGTGCGCGTGCTCGTCACGATGAACACGCCCTTCGACGCCGCATACGCGAGACCATCACTCTGCGTCCCGCTCGTCGCGCCCGCTCCGGCCACCGCGATCACGATTCCCTTCGCGCCGTTGTCCACCGCGGCTTTGATCAGATCGCCGGACGCGCCTTGATACACCATGATCACGTCGACGCGCGGCAGCTCCGTCACCTTGGAGATGTCGAACTCGGTCTGCTCGTTGTGCCGCTGCACGATCTGGCTGAAGAACACCACGCGATCGCGATCGACGACGCCGAGCTGGCCGTACTCGCGGCTCCGGAAGGTCTGCAGCCGCAGCGCATCGGACTTCGTCACGTTGCGCGCCGAATTGATCTCATCGTTCAGCACGACGAGCGCGCCCTTGTTGCGCGCTGCCGGATCGGCCGCCACCCGCACGCCCTCGAGAAGATTCGCGGCGCCCTCGTATCCGACCGTGCTCGGGTTTCTCATCGATCCGACGACGACCACCGGACGCGGATCGCGGACGGTCAGGTGCAGGAAGAACGCCGTCTCTTCGAGCGTATCGGTGCCGCTGGTCACGACGATGCCGGCGAGCTCCTTGTCGGAGGCAAAGACTTCGTTGACGCGCTTCGAAAGGCCGAGCCATTGATCGAGCGTCAGCTCGCTGCTGGCGACGTTGGTGAATTGCTCGTGCGTGAGGCGGGCGAAACGCTCGACGCCGGGCATCGACTTCGCCAGCTCTTCGGCCGTCAGCCGGCCGCCGTCCTTGTTGGAAATCGTCCCGCCCGTCGCGACGAAATGCACTTTTGGCAGCGGCCCCTGCGCCCGCTGCGCCGAAATCGGCTGAAACGATACGGCAAGCAAGCACAGCAGTGCCGCCGCTCCTTGAACGGCTGGGCGAATGCGCGTCGAGACCATCCGCTAATTATGTATGGGCTTTGACCGGCGCGGCTACGAGAGAGAGCCATTTACTCAGCTCGCGTGCAGCTTCATCGGGCGTCTGACCATAGAACGGCATCAGCGAGGTCGGCATCCCCGGGCGCCGCGCGATCTGCGCACGCCACCGGGTCGCGGACACAGCCGAGACCTCGATCTTGTACGTACGCCCTGCAATCTGCTCTTCGTAAAGATGAATGGTCACGTTAGGAAGGTGTTGATTCTACGGTTTCGAGCGAACGATTCAAGCGAAGCGGGGCGCGAAAGCGGCCATCCGATCGGTTCGGGCGTCTCTCTCAGAGAGAGATCGGGCGCGGATTTTTTTTTCGAAACATGTCATCCACAGTGTTTAAACACATCATCAACAGCTTTTCCACAGGCGTCCACGGATTGCACGGATTACACGGATACGCTGATGCAAGTTAAGCTTGCGGTACCTCTGATGTTTCGCGTTGTTGGCGCGCTGTTTCTGGCCGCCGCCTTGCCGTCGATCGCCTCCGCCCAGGCCCCGGTCAGCCGCGTGCTGTTCCGCGTGTTCCTGACGGATGGACGGGTGCTGTCCAGTTACGGCGAATGGGCCCGAATCGACGATCGCGTCATCTTCTCGATGCCGACGCAGCTGACGCGCGACCCGGTGGAGCTGCAGCTCGTCACGATTTCCTCGCAGCGCGTCGATTGGCCGCGGACGGAGCAGTACGCCGAATCGGTGCGCGCCGCCGCCTACGCCGCGACGCGGGGCGACGCCGACTTCAACGCGTTCAGCAGCGAGGTCGCGAAAGTGCTGAACGATGTCGCGAAAATCGAAGATCCGGCCTCGCGCCTGAAGATGG
>Ga0193741_1000480_pt1 | contig 11796 bp, 21 predicted proteins | sample L2s2metaG_FD_143059 | JGI IMG/M metagenome (GOLD analysis project Ga0193741, IMG submission 143059) | Soil microbial communities from a riparian zone of the East river system, Colorado, United States - L2s2 | ecosystem: Environmental > Terrestrial > Soil > Riparian zone | place: USA: East River...
GCGCGTTACGGCGTCGTCATTGGCATGCAGGCGCTCAAGAACGCCAAGCTAGCCGATGGTGAGATTAGGTCAATCACCGACGACGGTGCACCAGAAGAAACTCGACCCGAGCTGTTCGTGCTTATGTGTGCATTCGATTACAGCACGACGCTAAGCCACACACGCGGCACGATGGGACATGATGTTCTACTGCCAACAAAGCCGGCACGTGCTCTCGAGTATTGGTTGCAAGGTGTTCGGCTCGGCGACGATGAAGGGCATAAGCAAGCTATGGAAGTAGTCAACGCCTTCAAGGCAAAGGGAAACGACGATGGAACTGAAAATCACCGAGGCTGAATGTGGTAGCGTTGAGCTATTGCTTGGTGCATTGCGCCGGCAAGGCTGGCTTGTGGGTGTTCACAACGACTACTATAAGGATGGGCAACTTTACACCTTTTGGCTGCTGACCAATCCAGCAACCAACACCTTTGTTAAGGGAGAAACTAGTGGGCCTAATATGGATCTAGTGGTGCTATTGGCATGCATTGCTAGTATTCGTTCAATACGGGATTGGATGCCTGGGTCACAGCCTAAGTTCGATCACTCATAGAACGGCCTCCATTGCCGCCCCCGTGACCCTGCTGCTACCTACATGAACGTAGCAGTGGTACAGGAAGTAGTAACAGCCATAGGTCGAACTGTTACTAGCGGGATGGTTATTGCAGCGAGGTATTCCGGGCACCGCTTTATGGACTGGTTAGGTCCCGCCCCCCGACTTTGAGTCGTACAGGGTTTGGATTAGCATGGCTACATCAGTCGACGGGCTTGCGACCCTACCTTTGTAGTCATCAGTCTTTTACGACTGCCGTTTGCACCCTAGGCACCATCATGCCGACGGGTAGGCTGGAGATACCGATTGCTCGGTTGAGTTTCCTCCTCGCTTACAGGTGCCGTAGCACCCTGCCCTGCTTGGTTTGGTATGAAAGCAGGTCAACCACTGAAGCATCATCAGCCGATGTTGAGCAACTGGCAGATTGGGGAACGCTTCAACACCACCCAATCTTTCTCTACTCTGTCAGCCCGTGGGCTGGGTAGGCTCGACAGGTACATACTGGCGCTCTAATCACTTAGGCAATAGTGCCGCAACATAACGGAGTTAGACTCATGATTGCAGAGTGGCTTTTGGTGCTGTGCCTTGGCACCAGCGACGTATGTAACGAGCGAGGCAGCGTGAGCGCAACCCGCGTCAGTGAGGTTCAATGCAAGGCCGCGATCAGCCTAGACCCATCGATCACCGGCTACTGCATCTCGCCCGATGGTGAGGTTGTGAAGCGTGAAGTCGAAGTAGCAGAGCAGAAGTAAATCAACTGGCTACAGCAGTGAGGGCTGTAGCCATCAACCTCTAGGTCGTAATGACCACACCCCGTATGTTGATGCAGGCGGGGTTTCAGGTAACTTCAAGGAGAATTACAAATGGCCTTCAAAAAGCCTGAGTCTAGGAAAGTAGAAGTATCGCGTATCGACATGGAGTCAGTTGACTTCTACATCATCGGCAAAAGCGCGCTGGTGTATAATGCCATGTCGGCCAAAACCATGGACGAGCTGCTGTTCCCCTCGGAGAAGCTTAGCCAAGGTGAACGGCGAACCACACTCAAGCACGACCCCTATCAGGAGTACAGGGACAGTGTGTACCGACGAAAGGATGACGAGGCCGGGCCAACCCGGCTGACGTTGCCGTCTCGCATGTTCAAGGCAGCGATGGTGGACGTCATCACCGTCGTCGGCGGCTCGACCAAGGTCGACATGAAGCGCTTGTTGAGGTACGATCAGGACTATGTCGATATCTACGGCGTACCTCAGCTTTACATGGCCGTCGTTCGGCAGGCGGGCATGAACAGGACGCCCGACGTTCGTACCCGTGCAATCGTCAAGGAATGGTGCTGCAAAGTGCAGCTCCACTATGTCGTGCCTAATCTCAATGAAAGCACTGTCGCCAACCTCCTACTCAATGCCGGCGAGCTTAATGGCGTCGGTGATGCACGGCAACAGAAGGGAGCTTACGACTTCGGACGCTTCGAGATAGCCGAGGGGCCAACCGATCCCCGTATCAAGAAGCTGCTGAAGCTTGGTATGAAGGAGCAGGACCGCGCGCTTCGTGACCCAGTATGTTATGACCAGGAAACCACTGCGTTGCTTGCTGGCTTCGACCAAGAGCTTGCCCGCCGTAAACTGAAGCCGAGGGCAACTACGCGGCGGCGGCCACACAGCAACGGTTCAGAAGGAGAGGAAGCAAACCCCGAAGCATAATAGCATGAGCCTATAAATGAACCGGGTGCCCGGCCAGGACGTCGGGCACCCAACCTCAAGGACCTAATATGTCTAGATCAAAGCTTTCGCCTGAACAGATTGCCTACCTCAAAACGCTGGCGGGGGATGGGAGTCTAACGCCCAGCGACTTAGTTGATGCCGCTTCGGACCCTGAGAACCCATTCCACAACTCGTTCGAATGGGACGATGGTAAGGCGGGCCTCGAATACCGCATTTGGCAAGCCCGCCAAATCATCAAGAGCTACCGCATCACGGTTAGGATCAAAAGCCGTACTGTGGTAATGAAGGCGTTCGTCCACGATCCCAACGCCGGCAACGAGCAAGGCTATGTTCATGTGGAGAACATAAGCCATCGCCCTACTGACGTCCGTGCCGCAATCACTACTCGTTTGCGTAGGATACGAAGCGAGCTTGAAGATATTGTCAGCTTGGCTGAGCTATCCAAACTACAAGTGCCTGACCTGCGTGACGCCCTAACCCTGATCGATGGTCAACTCAAGACATTCGCACCCAAAGCTAAGAAGGGTGGTAAGGGGAAGAGCAAAGCCTCGGGTGAGGCACGACCAACCACTTAGGTTTGGTCGGCTCAGATACGGTTGGGTTCGGTCTGGCTGTTACGGTAAGAATGTGATTCGGTACGGTCGAATGCGATGTGGTGCGATTTGGCTGTTACGGTCGGGTAAGCTGTGTTGTGCTGCGATGCGGTGTGTGACATCCGGTATGGCTGTTACGGTCTGGTTCGTTGGGGTAAGATAGTGATAGGGTACGGCTACTATGGTTCGGAAGCCTACGATCAGTTAGGGTCCGGTGTAGTTCGTTGGGTTCCGGTGTGGTCTGGCTATTGTGGTTTGTTTTGGTATTGTAGACTACGATAAGGTTGGCGGCTATGGTAAGTTATGTTCTGTTTTGGCGTCGGTTGAGTTACGGTCGAATGTGGTAAGGCTGTTCAGGTCGGATCAGATACGTTGTGTTGAGATACTATTGGGTACGGTCGGTTCAGATCGGGCGGTTCCGGTGGGTTGAGGTCCGCTTTGGTGCGGTCGGTGAGGTAGTTGGGTTCGGTTACGGTGTGGCTACTAAGGTGGGCTACGGTTTCATAAGATAAGATGTGATGATATCAGATCAGGCTGTTACGGTGTGGTGCGTTGCGATGTGATAGAATATGGTGGGGTGTACTGCGGTATGTCGGCTGTGGTAAGATGGGCTGCGTTGCGGTGGATGGGTTCCGATGATGGTGCGGTCGGGTAAGGTCGGGTAAGGCTGCTCACGTTATGATAATAGAACACCACCAGCCGGGTTGACGTCTGGGCGGGCGCCAAGGTCGTCCGTACTATAAGGGGCAGCACTGGGCTGGTGGTTCTCCTTGCAGCGCTGCCCCAACCTTTACAACCCTTAAGGAGAAAACAAATGGACACGCCAACTTGGCAATTTATAGGGACGTTAGTAGCAATTGGAACTAATCTTACAGCTACTGTATATTTCTTAGCTAGAATGCAAGTCAAAATAGAGTCGCTGGAAACTCGATTAAACAGGATTGAAGATAATTTGAGGCAGGATATAAGGAATTTTAGGAAGGATTTGGCTGATGTAATTCGTCGTATCGACCAAAGCAGATACGTACCAAAGACCTAGCTAACATCATAACCTAACCAACTCGAGAGGAAGAATTAGATGGACATAGATGACATAACCGGCCTCGAAATAGCTTGGCTTATGTTTTTGATAGCGTGGGCCGGTGTGCTCACAGGTTGGATGGTTGGTTATTGGTCAGCCAAGCGTCGTTACAGAAACCTGGACAAACGTTAGTCACGCACTACTCTAAACCTAACCTGGAGGAAACTACCGATGTCTATCGACCGTGAACGCATTGACGCAGTAAAGTTCTTGTTGACCCAAGGCTACAAGTATTCAATCGAAGAGCGAACATGGGTAAAAGAGGAGGAGCCAGACGAAGATGTCGACGAGGACGATGATGATATGCTGTACTATGATGACGACGGTGAGCGGATACCCATGAAATATAGTATGATGAAATCGAGGATCATGGCGATTAGACGCCAATTCAACAGCACTGGCTCGTCGCGCATATCAGATAAACGAACCGTAGAAACTATCTGGAAGTGGGTCAGCGATATAGAGCTATGAGGTTTCCTACTAATGTGGATAGCCTTTAGCTGGACCGAGGCGTTCCTGTATGGCATGGGAGCGCTTCATATGTACAGCTTCCTTATAGACCACACCCACCTGATTAAGGTAGAGCCGCCCCAAGCTCGTAAGGTAGTCTACTTCATCATGGTGGTCGCGTGGCCTGTAATGATACTTTTTGCAGTCTTCATGCGACTGAACCAAGCAAGGAGGGAAAGATGAAAGCCTTACTGATACAAACCGACAAGCAAATGGTAGAGGAAATAGAGTTACCCACCCCTACAAAAGATAACACCAGTGAACTGCTCGAAGAGCTTTACAAGCTCCTGCTAATCAACGCCGGCTCCCGGCTGGTCGAGCAAGTCTACCTACCTTTTGAACGATACCCGACTAGTGTAATTTTGGTAGATGAAGAGGGGAGGTTACGGCAGTCGACCAGAAATCTAGGATCGTTTATGCTATTTGGTAGAGTGTTCAGAGGTCGAGGTATAGTGCTTAGTGAGACCATAGACGATGAAGGAGAAGCTAACTGGTCGTCGGCCACAATAGAATTAGATTACCTACAAAATACGGTTACATTCTACGATAGTTATGGACGACGGCTTAACAAATAGGACCTATAGTAAAAGTTGAAGCAGTATGTAGCTAGTGGTATAAAGCGCGTTCAAAGTGAGGAGTAAGACCAATGACCAATCACGTCAAAGACTTAGCGCTACCAATCCTCGACCGGATCTGGAAATTTAGGGCGGACTACCCATTCGTCAGCGGCATCATAGTTGGTGCTATAGGCTCATTCTTGTTTAGCTTCTTCGTACACTAAGGAGCAAGTACATTCTCAACTTAGGGGACATCCATGCACGTAGTATTCTACCACTCGCCTAAAGAACGTTGTCATGACTTCGCCGCACACTTTGTTGCTGGCGTTCGAGAGCATGGAGACACTATTGAAACGAGGAGTATCAATGGTGATATCGCTAAAGAACAAGACTGTGCCGTCATACTCGGTGTTAAGAAACGCCGGCTGTTCAAAGAGCTTGAGCAGCGGGGAACACCTATGGTCTATATTGACAAAGGTTATACGAGAGAATGGACACACCGCCGCATTAGCACTGGTGCCACACAACCCAGCCATTACCTTGGAAAGTGGGGCAAGCCAAATGATAGGCGTCTCAAGTTTGGCTGGAATTTCAAGCCGTGGCGCAAACACCAGCCTAACTATGGACACATACTTCTAGCCTTATCGAGCCCCGGCTATCATCTATACGAAGGTATGCCAAACCCTGAGGAGTTTGCCTTCGCAACCACCGAAGAGTTGCGCAAATATACACAGCGGCCTATAATCTATAGACCCAAACCCAATCAGCCGCGCAATGAAGTGCCGGGTACGATCCTATCACCCATAAGCGACAACATCGAGCAAGCTTTGGAAGGAGCGCATTGTGTCATCGTCACCGGCAGCAGCGTTTGTCTACAAGCCATGATGATGGGCATTCCCTCGCTAGTGCTGGGTGACTCCATAGGCTTGCCAATTAGCAGTGTTGACCTACAGAATATAGAATACCCTTACCTTGCCATGCCTAACCAGCGTGAGCAATGGTTGAACGATCTGGCTTACTGCCAGTGGTCGCTTGACGAATACCAAAATGGATCAGCGTGGGAGCACGTTCGCCCATGGTATTGACCACACAACAAACCTTGCAACCGAACTGGTGAGTAGACCATGCGCTTCGTGATGCACACAATACCCCCAATGAAGGAAGTCCGTAAGACTTTCTTCGAGGCGCTTAGCCAAGGCACAGCCAAACACGGCGACGGAGTTGATAATCTAGAAGGTGAGTACACCTACCCTTATGACAGGTACGACGGCGTAGTCATTCATGGTATCGCCGGCCTAACTGGTCGCAAGATGTTCGACGATTACCTAGCAGCCGGCCAACGAGTGTTGTTCTTTGACAAAGGGTACACTCGAGAGGATGTGTTACGTGTATCGGTCGATAGCTTCAACCCAACCAAGTATCTAATGAAGATCAAACGTCCTAAAGATCGTATCACCGCGACCGGCGTCATGCCTGCGCAAACGAAGCTATACAGTGCTAAAGATAACGTAATACTCTTTGACGGCGCCAGTAATAAATATTGCCAGTGGTGCAAACTCGGCGATCAGCTTGCTTGGGGACAGTGGGTAATAGACGAACTACATAAGCACACCGATAGGATTATAATGTACCGGCCTCGCCCGAGCCACAACCAAGCGCAGTATCTAAAGGGTGCTCACACGTCACAGATTAGCTTGCCTGTAGAATTCAAGCGGGCGCACATTGTTGTGACGCACGGGGGCAACCTTAGCTGGGACGCAGCCCTTGCCGGCATTCCCGTATTCCAACTTTACGACAGCATCGCGGACCCAATCGCCACCAAGGATTGGACCCAGCTTGAAATGCCGCGGCGACCCAGCATTGAAGAACGCGCACAGTGGATGGCTAACGTGGCTTATTGTCAGTGGTCGCTAGCCGAGTTGGCCGATGGCAGCGCATGGCGTATAATAAAGGAGCAACTGAACCTAGCTAAATGAGGGAGTACAATGCAAGAGGCAGAGATATTGGCGGTCGAGCAACTTATATCTCTTCGAGAGATACTTGTTAACGATAATGAGGATAAGCAAGTATTTGAGAAACTCATGATCTTTCTAAGTGCTGCACTAGTTGCTTTCATCGATCAGGAGATCGAGCGCCGCAATCGCCAAGATGATACTGATGAAGAAAGGGAGACTAAGACTGTTGCAATGAGGAAAGAAAGGAACCTGCGAAATAAGACTCGCAGTGATAGGAGGCTGACATGACACAACTAGACCCACTGATCTTGGTAGTGGCTGCAATGCTGATTTTTGCAGTTATGTTGTTCGGTTTCTTTTATGTTTGTTTGCGAGCGCTTAGAACAAACCCGCCAGCGGCATTCCCAGCACCACAAGTAATGCACGACCTATGGATATCACTTGACAGCCTTCGAATAGAAATGACTTCCCATTTGGTCAGGATCAATAGCGCTATGGTACTTATTGAGGATAAGCTAAAGGGAGCAGAAGTTGAGCTGGCCAGCATCAAAGCTTTGCTAGCCGGCGCTACCAACATTAATCCAATGGCTGCCGGACGTGGCGGCCTTGGGGGTCATGGAGGTTTGGGGGAGGCTGGTACATCGCTCAAGGTAGTACCAGAAGGCAGTGACAGGAGGGTGTAGTGGATCTACTAAGCTGGTTCAACCCAACGGTAGACTTAGGGCAAGTCCCTTTGTCTGGTGTTATAACAATCGTATTCGCAGCCGTGTTATTCTATTGGGCTATGTGGCGTGTAAGAAAGGACATCAAAATATTAACCTATCGACTGTCTGGCTTGGATACAATTGATCAAGTCAATCGCAAATTGATGAAGGCTCTTTCAGTTATCGACGAGCAAACCAAGTTAATGAAGCTTCAGAACGAACGCATCACAACTATGGAAAGGGGTGTTGTAGAAGTAGCTGCTGCTACCACTGCGACCGCTGCCATCATGGCTGAAAAGGCTGAGAAGACTGCTGCCATCATGGTTGAAAAGGCTGAGAAGACCGCCACTGATGTAGCCGCAGCCGTAGCCCTTGCACTAGAGGAAGCGATGCAAAGGAACAGACCCTTGCGCCTTGCGGTACGTCGTAATGGGTTCGTAGCCGAGCGCAAGGCTAGCTAACTCGACACAGGAGGAAACTATGAAACTTCCCTTTCAACTAGACACTGGTCTGATCTTTCTTACAAATGTGTTTATGATCCTAATCTTAGGCCGTATATGGCAAAGGTTTGCAGATATTGATCGTAGGCTTTTAGAGCTTAGGCAAGATATGGATCGAAGGTTTATGGAGCTTAGGCAAGATATGGACCATAGGTTTGGAGAAGTAAGGCAGGATATAGCCGAACTTCGTAAAGATATAAACGATGTTATTCGTAGGATAGATAGGAGTAGCTATGTACCAAAGGAATAGGTCATGTTTAACTGGCAAAGCTTCCTAGACCAACACCGCATCGCTTACCGTGATCGAGGCCGCAACCTATCGCGGGGCAACCTAGCATTGAAGTGCCCCTTCTGTGGCGACGCCGATCATGGCGAGCACATGAACGTCTCAACCCAAGGGCGGGGCTGGGCATGCTGGCGTAACGCCGAGCATCGAGGCCGCAACCCGACGAGACTTGTGCAAGCGTTACTCAATTGCGCATGGGCCGAGGCTAATGAGATAACTGGCGGCGAGGTAACGCCTACAGACGACGTTATGACGCTCAACCTCGCTCGCCTACAGGGTAGCAAGCCGGCGAAGCGTGGTATCAAGTTACCATCTGGGCTTCACCCCTTGGCAACTAGCTCCAGCTCGATAGGTTATGAGCTGGTTCTAAACTACTTGATAGGCCGAGGCTACTCCCACCATGACGCACTCCACTTGGCCAAGCAACGTGGTATGCTTTACGCCAACGCAGGCGCATGGCGTAAGCGTTTAATCTGGCCACTATATGACGAACGAGGAGCCTTACTAAATCTAACAGGCCGAGCGATAGGTACTGTACCACCCAGATATAAGACGCTGCCTCATGAAGAGGCAGGCGCGCCGATCAGCGAATGTTTGTTCGATGCCCCACGACTGTTTCATATAAGAGAAGGTAATGTCTTGATAGTTTGCGAAGGCCCTATGGATGCCGAACGTATGACTTGGATAGGAGAACCATTTGGTATCTATGCTACCTGTGTATTCACCCAGAACGTTAGCGAGGCTCAGGCAGCTATGGTCCAGCGCCTCTCTTATAAGTTTGATCGCACCGTCGTTCTATTCGACAATGGTGCAACACTGCACGCCTTCCGAGCCCAGCAGGCTATCGGTGGAGCTGCAGAAGTGGCCAGTCTCCCAGCTGGCGTTAAAGACCCAGATAAACTTGCACCGCAGCAGGCGCTTAATTTAGCACGCGCGCTGCTAGGCTAAGTACGGCGTCGGGTTGTAGCTGCAACACGTCGGCTTGGCGGTATGCTAAGCTTTAGGGCTTTGAAACAAAAGCGACACACGGGTGTCGGTTTTGATTGGAATAAACCTGGAGGAAAAGACATGCAAAAGTCTCTGAAGATAAGAAGTATGGCTAAACAAATTAGTGGGGTTGCCAAACACGAGATCAAAGTATCTGCAGGCAAGAAAGGGAGGTCAGTCAAAGATTGGGCGATCAGGATTAACGGTGCTTGGCGTGCCGCAGCCGAGGCATACATTGAATGTGGTAAGGTATTGATCGAAGCCAAAGACATGCTTAACTATGGTGAATGGACTAAGTTGCTAACCGACCCCGAATACTTGGACTTCGACGAGCGCAAAGCACAGCGGCTTATGAAGATAGCAAAGACCCAACTATTTTTGAAGCCAGCTAATATAGCAATGCTTCCGCCCAGCTACTCGACGCTCGAGATACTTAGCCGTATGCCAAATGAGGCGCTTGCCAAAGCATTCAAGAAGGGTGATGTTCACCCTAATATGGAGCGGGCCGACGCCGAAGAGTTGGTCGAGCTAGCTAAGCCTAAAAAGCCTTCGCGTGAAGCTGACGATGCCGAGGTCGAGGAAGAGGAAGACGAGCGCCAAGTCATCGACCACGACCCTGACGAGAAACCAGCGACCAAGGGAAAAGTCAAGGAGAAGGTAAAGCAATCGACTGTAGTCAAAGGTGGCAGCAGTGGGGGCATGAGCCCTATAGAAGCAGCCATCAGCAACTTCGGCAACGGGGTCGACAGTCTGAAAGAGTTCATCGAAACCCTCGACGAAAAGATGGAGGCTGAGTTCGAGGCCGACCGTGACGCTACCTTGCCAAAGCAGATATTGGCTGATACAAAAATACTGATCACTAACCTACAGCGCGTTGTAAAGGAGTACAGCTAATGGACACTGAGTTCCTCGACTACTATGAAGTAGAGGACTTCTGGGTCTTCTTCAATACCATGGTGGCGTGGGTGATGCCCCTACTCGGGGCGTTCACGGCTAGCATGGTATAGTTCCGTAGCTTAGGGGAGAGTATCATGGACGACGAGCAGGCAAGACGTATTCAACAATACAGCTTGGAGGACTACGCCGTGGCTAAGGGTCCAGAATATTGGACAATACTGTGGATAATAGTAGTCATCGGCTGCATGGTCGGGCTAATCGGCTGGTTAGTAAACCCGTTCTAAACACGCTAGCATTTGTGTGCCTCAGCCCTAATCTAAACTAGGGCTGGGGGTTTTTATTTTGTGCTTGCGCATCTAAATACAAAATACTAGCATTAAATTTCAGGGTTCGAAATCGACTATAGAAGAGCAATGCAACAGAGGCCTTCGCAGGCCTGGGAGGATATCATGCATCGAAGGTGAAGCGTTTGGGGTTAATAAGCAATAGTAAAGACAACCAACTCGGGGGTTTCTAATGCAATACCTGGACCAGGGTATGGAAAGGTGGATATACGCCACTGCACACCGCAACTACTGGCGAGTACCGAAGTGGTACGACCTACAAGACCTGATACAAGATGGCTTCATGTGCTACCAGAAATGCGTCGAAGCTTACGGTCGGCTTACACGCAAGCGAAGGCCACAGAAGGATGACCGTCGTAACTTCATGGCGCTGGTACGCACTACCTACCTGCGCCATATCACAGACCTAGCTAACTGGCGCACTGCCACACCTGAGAGAACCGTCGGGAAGCTGCGCGACGCAGCCGACACGGTTGAGGCATGGCTTGAACGCCACGCCCCAATCGAGCACGCCTATCAAGACCTTTCAGTTTTGATAACCAGCGCCCCGCACGATATCAAAAGATTACTGCAAGCACTCACAGGGGATACTGGTGAGGTATTATCCTACCTCAAAAAGCCGCTTACCAAGCCCGGCTTGTTTCGCCGGGAAACTACCAATGAATACCTTTGCCGCCTTGCACAAAATGACCCGAAAAGGGTTGACATGGCAGAGCGTCTAAGGCATTATTTCTGTACACAGCCTGCCGTATGACTTCAAAGGCACGGTTTGTGCTTTCGCAAGCAATGCAAACAAGCAGGAGTGAGATATGGCAAGTCAGGTAAACGTCTATCAGGAGATTTCCAAGGCGCTCAAGCTGCCCTTCCCCGGCGGCGACGAGCAAGAATATCTAACCAAGTTGGTCGGTAAGTTCAATGGGCTGTCTGACACAGCTTGGGACAAGCTGAAAGAGCCTACTCAAGTCTGGTGCAACGCGGCCACCGAAGCCGCTGACAAGGACGAGGAAATCCCCGTACCTACGGGTATGGAAGCCGAAGCCGACGACGAGGACGAAGAGGAAGCGAAGCCTACCAA
>Ga0193741_1000481_pt1 | contig 11788 bp, 10 predicted proteins | sample L2s2metaG_FD_143059 | JGI IMG/M metagenome (GOLD analysis project Ga0193741, IMG submission 143059) | Soil microbial communities from a riparian zone of the East river system, Colorado, United States - L2s2 | ecosystem: Environmental > Terrestrial > Soil > Riparian zone | place: USA: East River...
CCGTATAGAAGCGCCACGCGAGCTTGCCGGTCTCGGCATCGTAGGCGGACACGTAGCCGCGCACGCCGTATTCGGCGCCGCCGTTGCCGATGATGATCTTCCCCTTCGCGATGCGCGGCGCGCCGGTGATGGTGTACGGCTGGTTCTGATCGACGGTCGTCGTCTGCCACGCGACCTTGCCGCTCGCCGCGTCGATCGCCGCGAGCCGGCCATCGAGCACGCCGACGTAGACGCGACCCTTGTAGAACGCGGCGCCGCGGTTGACGACATCGCAGCACGCGATGTTGTCGTACTTGCGATGCACTTCGGGGTCGTACTTCCACAGCTGCCTGCCGGTGCGCGCATCGATGGCGTAGGTGACGCTCCACGAGCCGGTCGCATACATCACGCCGTCGACGACGAGCGGTGTCGCTTCGAGGCCGCGGTTGGTCGCCGTCTCGAATTGCCAGGCGAGCCCCAGTTGGCCGACGTTCTTGTCGTTGATCTGATCGAGCGGGCTGAAGCGCTGCTCGTAGTAATCGCGGCCGTACGACAACCAATCCTGGTTGCGCGCCTCGGGCGCTCGCAATGCCGCATCGTCCACCAACGGCTTTTGCTGCGCGGACACCAGCGCGATCCATGCGAACGCGAAGGCGATGATGCCTCCGGCAAACCTGCGGGTCATATACGCTCCCTGTCTGAGGGATTCTACGGCAACTTTTGCATCGCCCGTGTCGTCTCACCTACGAATGGGTCGCCCGGTCCTCGTCGCCTTTGCCGTTGTGCTGTTCGTCACGCCCACCGCGCGGACGCAAGGCAACGGCATCGATCTCAAGGGCCTGCTCGACACCTATTACCAGGGACGCTACGACGAGGCGGTCGCAAAAGCGGCGGCGATTCCTGATCTCGGCCCGTTCAGGCTTCGCTTCGTGCAGGACTCGCCGGTGTGGGTGAACGCGGATCCGGCGCGCAGCGAGGCGCGGAGCGCGGCGGCCGCGGCATTCCTGCTTGAAGTCACCGCCGCACGCCTCGAGTCCGATTGGGGCCGCTTCTCCGATCTAATCGAGTGGACGTGCGTGCAGTTGCGGACCACCGCGGCGCCGACGGAGTTCGAGCGGTCGTGGCACGCCGCGTCGCACGCGCTCGCCGGCCGCGCGCGGGCGCGCGAGTGGCTGCTCGGAGAATTTCCGCTGCTGCCGCATCAGAAGGCGCCGGAACAGCCGCGGACCGTGCCGCGCTGGGTGCAAAGGATGGAAGCCACGCAGCCGAAGCCTCCCGCGCACCTGACGCACGCGCTCGAACGGTTCCCCGACGATCCGCACTTTCAGTTGTCGCGTGTCGTGGCATGGACCTGGGGACGCGACGGCGAGCCAATGAGGAACGTGAGAGTGCGGGACGATGATGATCAGCGGCGTCCGTCGCGCGCGCCGCAACTGGAAGCGATCGTCACGCTCGAGCCGTTGACCGCGGTGCCGGACGTGGCGGCGGAAGCGTGGATCCGTCTTGGCATGGTGCGTTTCACGGCCGGTGATTTCGCCGCCGCGCTGCGCGCGTTCGAAGCCGCGCAACCGATCGCGACCGAAACATCGATGAAGTACCTCGCCTACTTCAACGCCGCTCGCGCGCTCGAAAGATTGCAGCGCGTCGACAATGCGGTGCGCGCGTATCAGCAGGCGCTGGAGATCGTGCCGGATGCGGAATCTGCCACTGTCGCGTTGACGAGCCTTCAATTCATGCGCGACGACCGCGACGTCGCAGTTTCTGCGATCAACCGCGTCTTCAATCGCAAACCTGGTCCTGCAGAAACTGCGACGTCGCGGGGCTACGGCAGTTTCCTGCGCTGGGACGCGCTAAAAACTGCCATGCGCGCTGCCCTGAAACGGGACAAATCGTGACAAGGGGCCGGGGATCTTTTTTAGTGGCTGCATTGCTGGCATTTGCGGCGATCGAAATGCCTCGACTCGACGCGAAGCAAGCGGTCTTTCGCGCGCGAACGGAATCGGTCGCGATCAGCGCATCAGTCAAACGCGGCAACGCTCCGGTCGCCAATCTCACCGCGAACGACTTCAGGCTCACGGACAACGGCGTTCCCCAGTCCGTCGAAGCCGTGACGATCGAATCGGTGCCGCTTGATGTCACGCTCTTCATGGACACGAGCGGCAGCACCGCCGGCGCGCTCGATCGCATGAAGTCAAACGTGATCACGATCGCGAAGATGCTGCGTCCGGACGATCAGTTCCGGTTGATGACGATCGGTTTGTCGGTGGACACACCGGTGCCGTGGCAGCGAGCCGGCAGCCCGATCTCCCTCGACATGAAGGCGGTGCCGGGCATCTCGCTCGTCTACGACGCGCTCTTCGTCGCGTTGACGCACACGCCGGCGACGGGCCGCCGCCATTTGATCGTCGCGATGACCGATGGCGAGGATTGCGGGAGCCTGCTCGATGGCGCGCGCGTGCTTGATGCCAGTGGACGATCCGAAGCCGTCCTGCATTGGATCTACGTGAGCAACCAGGGCGACTTCGATCAGTTAAGCATCCCGGCGTGGTGCACGCCCACGGATGCGCGTGAAGTCGACTTCGTCGCGCAGAGCGCGGCACGGACCGGCGGCGATTCACATCGATCTCGATTCGGCGACGCCGCGGTTCGGACCTTCGCGCAGATCCTGGACGAGTTCCGACAGAGCTACGTTCTACGATATTCGGCACAGGGCGTGAAGAGCAGCGGCTGGCATACGGTCGCCGTGCAAGTGCCTGCGCAACAGGCACTTACCATCAAGGCGCGCTCCGGCTATTTCGGCGCGCCCTGAAAAAGATCCCCGGCCCCTTTTTACTTACTGGCGGCGAGCCGCGAGTTCATCCACCAGCTTGGTGACTTGATCGCGAATCGACTGCTCGGCGGCGTCGAAGTTGGCGCTGAAGTCCGGTACAGTCCAGGTCTTCAGCGCGCCTTTCGGCGCGGGCAGCTTTGAGAGATCACACCCCATCGAAATGACGATGTCGGCGCGCTGCATGTCGGCTGCGGTCGCGGCGCGGGGCTTCTCGATCGGGATCGCATAGCCGTTCTTCTGCAGATGCGCGACGACCCCCTTCGACAGCTGTTCGTCGGGTTCGGTGCCGGCCGAATCGACGCGCACGTTGAGGCCGCGCTCCTTCGCCAGTTTCTGAAAGTAGGTCGATGCCATCAGGCTCTTGGCCGCGCCGTGCGGGCACATGAAGAGGACTACCGGTCCGTGTGCAGCCGGAGCTTGCGCGTCGGCGCGCACGCCCGCGCTCAACAGCGCAACCACCACCACGGCGACTCGCCACATCACTTCCACGTGACCTCCATGCCGAAGAAGTGCAGGAACACCTGGCGGGTTGGTTTGTTCTTTGGATTCTGTTGCGGGCTGCGGATATAGAAATCGATCTGCTGCGCCGCGGGATTCACCTCGCCGGCCGGACCCTTCTTGCCGGCCATCGGGTAATTCACCTTCAGCGTCTTCCGATCGCGGATGCCCTGCGTGATCATGAAGTGCATCTCGTAGTCCTGGTAGAGCGGCTTGCCGTTGAGCGTGGCGTGGCCGAATCCCCAGCCCGCCAGATACACGAACGTCTTCGGCCAGTTGTTGTCGCCGCACCCTGAATCGGTGCCGTGCTCGTGCAGGAAGCCGACGATGCCGCCGTTCTGGCACGGGTTGAATTCGTTGAAGCGATCGATCGCGAGCACGAGATCGCCCTCGGGAATCTTCACGCGCACTTCGAACTTGCCGGTGTTGGTCAGGTCGTTGACATCGATCTCCGCGGATCCCGCCACCGGCTTGACGGTCGCGGCCGCGTTGTCCAGGTGATCCCAGCCTTCGGGATCGTTCAGCCCGCCGACCACGTAAAGGCGATTCGCCGACATCACGTAATGCCCGTCGTACAGGTCGTGCTGATCCGGCGCGAACATGGTGATCGCCGCACCGGGTTGCTGGCGCGGGTTGGGCGCCTGCTGGGCCGCGATGGCCGTGGCCGTGAGAATGAAAACCAGCATCAAGCTCTTCCGCATCGTCAGCCTCCGAAAGCGTTCATCCTACCCTGCCGCCTTGACAGCGGCAACAATCGTACTGTTCTATGTAACAGTTGTTACAACATAGATCCAGCGCTTTCTGGCCGCTCTGCGCCGCCGGGTTCCTCGCCTACGGCAGCTACGCGATGTGCCGCACGCCGCTGCTGCCGCTGCTGGCGCGGCAGCTGGGCGGCACGCCGGAAACGATCGGCGTCGTCATGGCCGCATCGACCGTCACCGGCGTCATTCTCAAGATGCCGGCGGGCGCCTGGTCCGACGTGCTCGGCCGCGCGCCGCTGCTGCTGCTCGCCGCCGGCGTCTTCACGCTGCTGCCCTTCACGTATCTCGCCGTCGGATCGCTCGCGGCGTTGATCGCGGTGCGCTTCGTGCACGGCTCGGCGACGGCGATCATGGGGCCGGTGATGTCGGCCACGATCTCCGACGTCGCGCCGGCCGATCGGCGCGCCACGTGGCTCAGCACCTACTCGACGATCCAGGGCGCCGGCCAGGCGATCGCGCCGGTGCTGGCCGGATTCCTGATCGCGCGCGGCCGCTTCGATGTCGCGTTCGTGATCGCGGGATGCACGGCGGCGATCGTGCCGGTCCTGATCGCGCGCGCCGTGCGCGCGGCGCCGGCGACAGCGGCCCCGCCTCGATCGCGACTGCGATCGAGGCACGGCATTCTCGAGGTGCTGCGGGAGCGGCGCATCCTCGTCGCCAGCGTGACGCACGCCGCGTACTTCATGATCAACGGCACGCTCAACGCGTTCCTCCCGCTGTTCGCGCAGGACCACATCGGCCTGACCGCGATCGAGATCGGCTGGCTGTTCGGTATGCAGACCGTGACGACGCTGGCGATTCGACCGGTGATTGGCATGGCCTCCGATCGGCTCGGCCGCCGCGGTGCGATCGGCGCCGGACTTCTCGCGTGCGCCGTCAGCGTGTTCGGCATCTCCATCGCCACGGCGCGCGCGGATTTGTATACCGCGGTGTTGCTGTACGCGGCCAGCGTCGCCGTGACGACCGCGGCGACCAATGCCTACATCACGGACGTCGCGCCCAAGGCGCGCTTTGGCGCCGCACACGGCGTCTTCGGCACCATCTATGACATCGGCGATGCCGGCGGGCCACTCGCCGGCGGACTGATGGTCGCGGCGTTCGGCTACGGCGCCACCTTCCGGACGATGGCGCTGGTCGCCGCCACAGCTGCCTTGATCTTTCTCTGGTTCTCGCGAAATGCGAAACAATGACCCATGGTCGCAAGGGTCTGGCACGGTTACTGTCCAACGCGCGCGCACGCGGACGCCTATCAAGCGATGCTGAAGCCGGAGCTGTTGCCCGGCATCAGCGCGAAGAAGGGGTATCGCGGCAGCCACATGCTGCGGCGCGATCTCGGACACGAGATCGAGTTCATCACGATCCTCTTCTTCGATTCTCTTGACGACATCAAGGCCATCGCCGGCGCCGATTACGAGACTGCCGTCATTCCTCCGGAACGCCGGCAACATCTCTCGCGCTTCGACGCGACGGCGGCGCACTACGACGTCCCCGCATCGCACGCGATCACCTTCGCCACGGGCAGCTGACCTTCGATCAGTAATTGGCGATGTAACAAGTGTTGCACCGTACATGCAACATGTCCGCGATCTTCGTCGCGGCCGTCGCGGCCGGGAGCCCGGGGGGCTATTTGGGACGGATTGGCGGACGGCGGCGGGCGACCGGCTTGGGGCCGGGCACGGCGGGCCGCTGCGAGAAGGATCGGAAGAGCGCTTCGAACAAGCCGATGCCCTGCTCGAGGAGCGCGTGGTCGTCGGCACACGCCATCTGCAGGCCCTCAATGGCGGCGCCGACCGTGGGCGCTTCGGGCGAACCGAACTGGTTGTCTTTCAGGTCGATGTCGTGCACGACCTTCGCGAGCCGGGCGACCGCCGGATCGTCGATGCCGAACTGCGCGCAGAGCGTTTCGAACGTGCAGTGCTGGCCGCGGTGCGTGAACGCGCCGCCGAACATGTCGAACGAGACGCTGCCCGCCGGCGCGGCGTGCAGGTCGGCACAGAAATCGAATCGGGCGCCGCGATCGATGAAGCGCCGAATCAGCCACGCCGACCCCATGCGATCGACGCCGGGGAGCGGCCGGGTGACCCAGAGGCGATCGGTATATTCAGCAGCCGTGTCGCCCGCCGTTTTCGCGGGAGCCGGTCCGCCCGAGGGGCCGTCCGCCGCCGCGAGCAGCGCGAGGACGCGGTCGCGCCCTGCCGCGCCGAAGAAATCGATTTTTTCGATCGCCGCCAGCCGCTGTCGATGGCGTGTCAGGTGATCGCGTCCTCCCGGCGGGGCGCCGCGACGCTTCGCCGCCGGGGACCGCTTCACCCGTTGCAGTTCCGCCGCCAGTTCCGCGTACGCGGACTGCCGCGATCGCCGGAACTCCTCGACGAGCTCGGCGTCCGCCGCCGGATCGACCGCGTCGGCCAGGAACACGCGGGCCTCGCCGCCGGAGCCTTCGATCTCGACGCGCAACCACTCGAAGTCTTCGCGCGCTTCGGCGGAATCCGGCAACACATACACGGACTGCTTGAGCGCGATGGCGCCAAGTTCCTGCAAACGGCGCCAGGTCCGGACGCGCAGATTGGACGGCGACGCCGGCAACTGATGCACGAGCATCAGCCAGCGGCGCGCCGAGGCGGCGGCCGGACGTCCGGCGGGCTTTGGGTCAGGCTGCATGGCGCTGTAACAACTGTTGCACAGTATACACCGCAGGCGCTTTCGTCCGGCGCCGCCCTGCCGTACGATTCGAGCGTGATTCGCCGCCCCACCAACGTGACGACGCGGACGCGCACGCGATCGCTGCGCGCCGAGCGCGAGCCGCTCCTCGAGCGCGGCGACGAGATCGCCAGTGTCGAAACGCGGTTGGCCTACCGGATCGATCGCCTGATCGGCCAGGGCGGCTACGGCCAGGTCTATACCGCGCGGCGCGTCGGTCGATCGGCGACCGTCCCGGCCACCGTCGGCATCAAGGTCAGCCGCCGCATCGAGGCGTGGATTCGCGAGGCGTACTTCGGCCAGCTGCTTGAAGGACATCCGCGGGCGATCGCCATCTACGACGCGTTCGTGGTGATGCGCGCCGACGGGACGCCGCTCTACTGCCTCGCGCTCGAGTACGCACGGCAGGGCGATCTCAGCGCGTTCATGCAGCGCAACCGCCGCAAGTGGAAGGAGACGATCGCCAGGCGCGAGATCGCGGGCATCCTGCAGGTGCTCGGCCAGCTCCATCGCGGGCAGCTGCTCCACCGCGACCTGACGCCGCTCAACGTGTTCGTCTGCGACAACACCCGCCTCAAGCTCGGCGACTTCGGCATCGTCCGCGGGCAGAAGAACAAGCGCGGCATCACCGCGCGCACGCTCAACCCGCTGATGGCGCCGAGCGACATCTTCGCCGGCGCGGTCCCCAAGTGGCAGGCCCGCGACGACGTGTATCAGGTCGGGCAATTGCTGGGGATGCTGATCAAGGGCGATGCGAGCGCGCGCGTTCGCGCGCCGGAAGTGCGGAAGCTGCCCTGTTCCGATCACCTCAAGGAAATCATCTATCGCTGCATCGGCGAGCGGCGGAAGCGATACGAGAGCGCCGATGAATTGATCGACGCGCTCTCGAACCCGGCGGCGACGCTCAAGCCGGGCGCCCTGCGCACCTTGAAGGGCGCCCACCTCGCGTTCACCGGCATCTTCTCGAAGCTGCGCCGCGAGGTCGAACGCGCCGCCCGGCGCGCCGGCGCGAAGGTCCACGGCATGCCGTCGATCAAGACCACCGTGCTCGTCCGCGGCAGGCCGAACGCCTTGCAGGCCGCCGGCCGCGATGCCGGCCGCAAGCTGATGGAGATCAAGCGGCTGCGCCAGAAAGGCCACCGCATCGTGATCATCAGCGAGCCCCAGTTCTGGCGCCTGACCGGCCGGTAACACCGCGGCGCGGAACTTTCCGTTGATCCCGAACGTCGAATCGGCTATATGTCGAATATCGACATGTCGAAACCTAAAGCGGATCTGCCGTACGGCACCCTGGACCTGCTGGTCCTGAAAACGCTCGACACCATGGGCGCGCTGCACGGCTACAGCATCGCCCGGCGCATCGAGCAGATGTCCGGGACCCTGCGCCTCTCGCAAGGCTCGATCTATCCGGCCCTCATGCGCCTCGAGCAACAGGGCTGGATCGCCACCAAGTGGGGCGTGTCCGAGACCAACCGCAAGGTGAAGTTCTATTCCTTGACCCGCGCCGGCGCCAAGCAGCTCCACGTCGAAGTCGCCAACTGGGAGCAGTCTGCGGCGCTGGTCGCCCGCATCCTCGACGCCAAGGCATGACCATCAAACGCCGGCTCGCACGCCTCTTCGCGCTGGTTCGCGCCAATCGCCTCGAACGGGAGCTCGGCGACGAAGTGCGTGCGCATCTCGAGCTCGCCGAGCACGATGCGATCGCGCGCGGCCTCGATCCGGCGGAAGCGCGCCGCGACGCCTTGCGACAGTTCGGCGGCATCGAGCAGATGAAAGAAATGCATCGCGACGATCGCAGCGTGCGCTGGATCGAGAACCTGATCAAGGACGTGCGCTACGGATTAGCATCGCTGCGGCGCGAGCCCGTGTTCGCCATCATCGCCATCGCCGTGCTGGCGCTCGGCATCGGCGCCAACACCGCCGTCTTCAGCATCGTCGACGCCGTGCTGCTGAAGCCGCTCCCCTTTCCCAATCCCGAACGCATCGTGCGCATGTGGGAGTCGACGCCGACCGGGGTGAACTCGACGACGGCGCTCAACTTCGTGGAACTCCGCCGGCGGTTGCATACCTTCGACGCGTTCTCGGCGGAAGTTGATGTCAACGCCACCGCGGAGATCGGCGGTGAACCGGTGCGCCTCCAGGGACGACGGGTGTCGGCCAATCACTTCGACGTCTTCGGCGTCGCACCAATGCTCGGACGCACGTTCGCCCGGGAGGAGGATCAGCCGGGCGCGGCCAACGTCCTGATCATCAGCCACGCCGCCTGGCAGCAGCGCTTCGGCGGCGACCCGCGCATTCTCGAGCGCGACGTCCGGCTCGACGGCATTCCGTTTCGCATCATCGGCGTCATGCCGCCCGGTGCGCTCGACCGCGATCGCCGGCGTCCGCGGATGGCATTCGTGAGTTTCTGGAAGCCGCTGGCGCTGACGACGGAACAGCTCGAGGCCGGCTCGCATTTCCTGAATCCGGTCGGCCGATTGAAGCCCGGTGTCTCGATCGCCGATGCCCAGCTCGATATGCTTGCGGCCCGCGCGGCAATCGCGGATCTGATCCCGCAGTGGAAGAAGGACTGGAGCGTCACGGTTGAACCGTTCGACGCGGTGCTGATCGACGGCACGTTGCGTCGATCGCTGTATGTCGCGCTTGGCGCCGTCGTGCTCGTGCTGCTGATCGCCTGCGCCAACCTCGCAAACCTGTTGCTCGCCCGCGGCGCGGCACGCCAGAAAGAGATCGCATTGCGATCCGCGCTCGGCGCGAGCCGCGGCCGGCTGATCGCGCAGCTACTGACGGAGAGCCTGGTGCTCGGCCTGTTGGGCGGCCTGGCTGGTGTCGCCCTCGCCGCCGCGTTGATGCGCGCGGCGATACCGCTGCTGCCGGTGGCGATTCCCTTCACGGCGACGATCGCACTCGACGCTCGAGTCCTGGTGTTCGCGACGCTGGTCGCACTTGTGGTGTCGGGTCTGGTTGGCCTGCTGCCGGCGCTTCGACTCTCGTCGGCCTCTGCCGCGGCAGCGCTCAACCATGGCTCGCGTGGATCGTCGGGGCGGCACGATCGCATCCGCCGCGTGATCGTCGGCGCCGAGGTCGCGGTGTCGCTGGTGTTGATCTGCGGATCGGTCCTGCTCTTCAAGAGCCTGATGCGACTGCAGCAGGTCGATACCGGCGTGCGCGCGCCAAATGTCGTGACCGCGTCGGTGGACATCGGGCGCGACAAATACCCGACGGCAGACGATGCGATCGCCTTCTACGCTCGATTGATCGAGCGCGTCGAGGCGATCCCAGGCGTCGAATCCGCGTCGGTCGCCGGCGACGTCCCGCTCGAGGGCACCGGCGGCGAAAACCTGCGCACGCCCGCCACCGGCGACACGCGACTGCTGGTGCGCTTCAAGCGCGCCGACCCCGGCTACTTTCGGACGATCGGTCTCGACATCGTCAAGGGCCGCGGCTTCACGCGTGCCGATCGAGTCGGCTCGGCGTATGTGACGCTCATCAACGAAGCGCTGGCCAAAGATCTGAACGCGACCTTCGGCATGACCGATCCCGTGGGACAAGTCGTCGATCTGCCCGCGATTGGCTTCAACTCATCCACCGTCAGGCAGCCGATGCAGATCATCGGCATCGTCAGGAACGAGCGCGTGCAGAGCGATCTCCGCGCGGACGTGCTCGGCATCGCCTACGTGCCGATCGCGCAGGCGCCGATGCTGTGGACCAAGCTGGCCGTGCGCACACAGCTCGACACCGCCGCGATCGTGCCGTCGGTGCGGGCCGCGTTGCGTGAGGTCGACGATCGGGTCGCGCTCGCCGACGTGCGCACCGTCGAACAATTGCGCGAGCTCAGTTTGTCGGGCATGAAGGAGCCGGCGTGGTTGATCGGCATCTTCGCGGCGTTATCGGCGCTGCTCGCCGCGCTCGGACTCTACGGGGTCGTGTCGCACAGCGTCAGCCAGCAACAGCGCGAGATCGGCATCCGCATGGCGCTGGGCGCGCGATCGGGCGAGGTGCTGTCGATGATCGTGCGCAGCGTGCTGACGACGATCGCGGCCGGACTGGTGATCGGCCTGGGCGGCGCGGTCGCGCTGACGCGCGTCACCCAAAGCCTGCTCTTCGAAGTATCCGCGCTCGATCCGTTCGCGTTCGCCGCCGCCGCCATCGTCATGTCGCTCGTCGGCGTGACCGCCGCGATCATCCCCGCCGCTCGCGCCACGCGCGTCGATCCGACGACCGCCCTACGGTCGGAGTAGGCCACAGAAACCAGGGCCACAGACGGCACAGAGAAACCAGGGCCACAGAAGGCACAGAAGGCACAGAAGTACATCGACAATTCAAGACAACTCGGGTGGGGGCGGGCGTGATATTTTTTCGCGCATGAACAGCCTCCGCACGACATTCCTATTCGCTGCCGTCGTCGTGGCGACCGTCTTCCTCGGCCGCCCGGCGGCCGAACAGGCCAAACCCACCACGAACGCACCGGCGTTCAGGGTCGATCCGGCCTGGCCGCAGGAGATGCCCGATCACTGGATCATGGGCGCGGTCACCGGCGTCTTCGTCGATTCGAAGCAGCACGTCTGGGTCGCTCACCTGCCCGAGACCCTCACCGAAGAAGAACTCTATGAGGAACCCTGGAAGGTGGGTGCTGGCGTCGAAGCTGGCAAACCGAAGCCGGTGCAGCTCGCTACCTGCTGCAAGGCGGCGCCGCCGATTCTCGAGTTCGATGCGCAAGGCAAGCTGGTGCAGGGCTGGGGTCAGGGCTCGTTTACCGATTTCTCCGACTGGCCGCGCGAGCCGCACGGCATCTTCGTCGATCACCAGGACAACGTCTGGGTCGGCAGCTTCAACCGGCATCGCGTGATGAAGTTCACGCGCAACGGCAAGCTGATCTTCACGCTCGGCCAGTACGAGAAGACCAACGGCAGCGCCGACACCACGCTGCTCGGCGGCCCCTCGGGCATCTGGGTCGATCCGAAAACCAACGAGGCGTACATTTCCGACGGCTATCGCAATCGCCGCATCATCGTGTTCG
>Ga0193741_1000482_pt1 | contig 11786 bp, 9 predicted proteins | sample L2s2metaG_FD_143059 | JGI IMG/M metagenome (GOLD analysis project Ga0193741, IMG submission 143059) | Soil microbial communities from a riparian zone of the East river system, Colorado, United States - L2s2 | ecosystem: Environmental > Terrestrial > Soil > Riparian zone | place: USA: East River...
GACGGGCAGCCTCCACTCGCTCTCCGTGAGTAACGACGGCAGCAGGGCCTACTTCGCGCTCCTGACCGGAGGATTCGCCGTCGTCGATGTTTCCGACTTCGCAAGGGGCGTTCCCTCTCCGCAGCCGCGGCCGATCACGCTCAACGAAGCACGGCCGACGTGGTCGGGGCCCGGGGCTCACAGCGCCGTCAAGCTCTGGGGCCGTGACTGGGTCTGGGTCTCCGACGAGGTGTACGGCACGGCCACCGGGTCCGGCCACGGCTGCCCGTGGGGCTGGGCGCGGATGATCGACATCTCGGATCCACGCGTGCCGACGGTCGAGGCGGAGTATCGGCTGCCGGAAAACGACCCGTCCACCTGCGACGACTGGAACCCGCCGCGCACGTCGTACTCTGCGCACAACCCGACGCTCACGCCGCATATCGCGTTCAGCACATGGCATTCGGGCGGCTTCCAGGCGGTCAGCATCCAGCAGGCGCACAGGCCGTACCAGCTGGCCGAGTTCTTCCCGGAGCCGCTTCCTGAAGTGATGCTCGAGGATCCGCGACTCTCCTCAGATCCCGACACGGGCCGGCACGAGAAGGTCGTGATGTGGAGCTACCCGATCATCCAGGACGGCCTCATCTACGTGGTCGACCTGAGGAACGGGCTCTACATCCTCAAGTACCGAGGAGCGTTCGAGAAGGAGGTCAGCCGCATCGGGTTCCTCGAGGGCAACTCGAACCAGGGCGACGCCCTCTGCTACGAGCCGGTGGGCAGCGCCCCGAGCTACTGCGACTGAGCACAGCGAGCCGCGCCGCGGCCGCATCTGACGGACGGAAGCGGGGCTGAAACCCCGCTTCCGTCTTAATGGACCTTCCGTAAGAGAGCTTCACGGTGAGGCGTGGCAACCTCACTCCCCGAATTCGGTACTGGCCCGGCCCACCGGGCTGCAAAACCGGTTGGCCTTTCCATGGTAAGGAGGGTGATCGCGAGAACGCTGCAGCCTCTGCCCGGTGCGCTTCGAACACCGGATCGGCGGACGCCGTGTCGGGTTCCCAGTAGGGATACATGAGCGTGACGGTTCGGCCCGAAGATGCCTTTTTCGGCGGAAATTTCACCGCGCCTAGCCACATCTAGACGGACTGAAGCGGGGCCGAAACCCCGCTTCAGTCCTCAGATGGACATTTCGCAACGGAGCTTCAAAACGGTGAGGCGGCGTAACCCGTCGCTGGGTAGGTTCGACTCCTGCGCCGCTCCGTGAGGCCGTCCGTGATGACGGCGACGTGGCGACTTCCACTTGTCATTCCCCCCGAGCACGGGCTATCGTGCGCGTCTGCGGCTGGACGGGACACCTTGCCAGCCGCGTCACTTGGGGCAACGGAAAGGGGCAAGAACTATGAGGGGACTCGCGCACGCCCTTGGGCGTGGACGCGTTCAGGGCTTGGTCATCGTGGCCGTCGCCCTGGCGGCCATGGTGTTCACCAACGCCGCCCTGGCGCAGGTTTCGCAGAGATCCTGCGACAGGCGCAACAACAACACGTACCAGAAGCTCACCGAGTGCATCAGGCTCGACCAGGTGCGCGCGCACCAGGCCGCGCTCCAGGCGATCGCCGACGCCAACGGCGGGAACCGCTTCTCCGGCCGTCCGGGCTACGACGCCTCGGTCACATACGTGGTCGACAAGCTCGAGGCAGCCGGCTACGACGTCACGGTTCAGCCGTTCAACTACCTCGCCTTCGAGGTGCTCGGACCTTCGGCTCTGCAGCAGCTCGCGCCGAACTCGGTCACCTATGTCGAGGGCACCGACTTCGGAGTCATCACCCAGAGCGACCCCGGTGATGTCACCGCGAACGTGACGCCGGTCGACCTCCAGCTCGGCCTCGGCAACACCTCGACCAGCGGGTGCGAGGAGTCCGATTGGGCAGGCTTCCCGGCCGGGAACATCGCTCTGCTGCAGCGGGGCTTCTGCACGTTCGAGATCAAGGCCGAGCTCGCCGCGGCTCACGGAGCCGTCGGCATCGTGATCTTCAACCAGGGCGACACGGCCGATCCTGCCCGTCAGGGCATTCCCGCCGTGACCCTCACGGCCAACAACACGAGCGGGATCCCGGTGCTGGGCACCACCTACGCACTGGGCGCGACGCTGGCCGGCACGCCCGGGCTGAGGATGCGTGTGTTCGCCAACACGTTCCGCCAGATCCTCCCGACGTCCAACGTGCTCGCCGAGAAGACCGGCAAGAACGACGACAACGTCGTCATGGCCGGCGCGCACCTCGACTCGGTGCTGGACGGCCCGGGCATCAACGACAACGGCTCGGGCAGCGCCGCGCTGCTCGAGGCCGCGGAGCAGCTCGCGAACATCAAGCCCCAGAACACCATGCGTTTCGCGTGGTGGGGCGCGGAGGAGAGCGGGCTCGTCGGCTCGACGAACTACGTCAACGGCCTGAGCCAGGCGGAGAAGGATCGGATCGCGCTGTACCTGAACTTCGACATGGTCGGCTCGCCGAACTACATCTTCATGGTGTACGACGGGGATCAGTCGAGCTTCCCGCCTCCGGTCGGCGTCCCCATCCCCGACGGCTCGGTTCAGATCGAGGACCTCTTCGAGTCCTTCTACACGCTGAGAGGGGAGCCGTACGACGACACCCAGTTCAGCGGACGCAGCGACTACCAGGCGTTCATCGTGAACAACATCCCCGCCGGCGGCCTCTTCACCGGTGCGGAGGTCGTCAAGACCGCCGAGCAGGCGGCCATCTGGGGCGGGACCGTGGGCGCGCAGTTCGACCCGTGCTACCACGCCCCCTGCGACACGTTCGCCAACAACAACGACCACGCGCTCGACGTCAATTCGGACGCGATCGGGTTCGCGATCCTGACGTACGCGTACTCGACGGAGACGGTGAACGGCGTCCCCGGCAAGCGGGTTCCCGGCCAGGGCAAGAGCGATCTGCCCGCTCCGGCCGGCCCGCGAGGCACGTTCGTCCCGTAGACCGAGCAACGATCAGCAGGACTGGAGGGGCGGCCGTTGGGCCGCCCCTCCTCGTTCCAGCATCCGATCACCGATGATTCCGGAGATCGGGAGCGGTCAACATGGGCACCACACCGACCCGAAAGGAACCCCATGAGAAAGCTCGTCGTCAACACGTTCCTCACGCTCGACGGGGTCATGCAGGCGCCCGGCGGACCCGAGGAAGACCCGTCCAGCAACTTCGAGCACGGCGGCTGGTCGGTGAACTACTGGGACGAGCAGATGGGGGAACGGATGAACGAGTCGATGGGCCCGGGGAAGGACTTCGCCCTGCTGCTCGGGCGCAAGACGTACGAGATCTTCGCTGCCTACTGGCCTCATGCACGTGACCAGCCAGGGGCGGCCGAGCTGAACGCGGCGACCAAGTACGTCGTCTCGCGCGCGCTCGACAACGTCGAGTGGGAGAACTCGACGCTGCTCGAGGGCGACCTCGCAGAGGCGGTCGCCAGGCTCAAGGAGGAGGACGGGCCCGAGCTCCAGGTGCACGGCAGCTCGGACCTGATCCAGTCCCTGCTCGAGGAGGACCTCGTGGACGAGTTCCGCCTCCTGATCTTCCCGGTCGTCTTGGGGAGCGGGAAGCGTCTCTTCGGCGAGGGGACGATTCCGGCCGCCTTCAAGGCGACCAACAGCAAGACCGCCAGCACCGGCGTCCTGCTCGTGAACTACGAGCGGGCCGGCAGCATCGAGTACGGATCCTTCGCGCCCGAGGAGCCGAGCGGCTCGTAACGTCGGATAGGTCGAGACGCGCCAGCCGGCCGCTTCCTGAAGGCGGAAACGGGGTATGCCCGAAGAGCGACCTTCAGGCAGACCAGGCTGACGAAACCACGCGAACCCAAACGGCAGGGATCGAGACGGGCCTTTCGAGGGCTCGTTCTCGTGTTCCTGCTCACGTTCGTAAACCTCGTCGGTCTGATCCTGACCATGACGGCGCTCGGCGGGCTGGCGCCCTGGACCCGCTGGCAGTTCGTCGGCGCTTTCGGAGTCGTCGAGGCGGCCTCGGGGCTCGCCAACGTGATCACTCCGAACATCTGGCGACTCCCGATCGCGGAGCTGGAGACGAGCCGGCGAACCGACGTGAAGCTTGCGACCTCCGCTGTCCTCCTGCCTCACTGGGGAGGCCTCGCCCGCTGCGTGGCCGGGGTGGTCTGCATCGGGCTGGCTGCGTGGAAGACGGGCGTCGGCCCGGCTTCGACCCTTCTCGTGCCTTTTGTGCTCCTGCTCGCCTGGTCGGTCGTGGCGATCTCCACCGCGCTTGCACGTGCCGGGATCGCCCGGCCGGACATCGACGTGTTCCAGTTCGTCGTCCGGTGGAGGAACGGCGAGCACGAGCTCACCCCCGTGAGCCTCGGCGCGGCCGTGTTCCAGTTCCTGCTCGCCATCGTCACGATCCCCGCCGTGAAGCTCCTCCCTCCGTCCGTCCTGTATCAGCCGGAAATCGGGCCGTCCCTGGAAGCCTTGCTCGCTACGGTCGCGCTCGCTGTGGCGCTGCTCGTGCTCGTCTACTGGCTCTGGTCCGATCGCATCGAGATGCAAGCGCCGCGCGAGCAGCAGCGCGAAGCCGAGGAACACGCCTGAGGGTCGACTAAGGGCCGGTCGTCGTCGCGGGCTCAGCGGGTGCGGTCGTCCCGGGCTCTGTGGTCGGCGGCGTCGTCTCGGTGGCCGGAGGAGTCGTAGTCGTCCCGGGCTCCGTCGCCGGCGGGGGTGCCGTTGTCGCTCCCGGCCCCTCCGCGGTCGTGGCGGGCGCGGTCCCGGAAGACGGCGTCCCCGTCGAAGCGCCCTTCGCGCCGGTTGCCGTTCTGGCGTTCGTCGACTCCGGCGTGGCCGGTGCGTCCTCAGGCGACTCGCCGGTCAAGAGCATGCTGACACCGAACCCGACGAGGGCCAACAGCCCGATCGTGGCCGCCAGCGCGACGTAGGAACGCCGTCGGCGAGGCGGGCGCGGAACCCGCTCGGCCGGCGTGGGCGGAGGCAGCACGACGGTCTCGGCGGCCGAGGCGGGAACCGGGAGCGCCTGCTCGTCGAGCGCCGCAACAAGCGCCGCCCCGTCCGCCGGTCGCGCGCGGCGGTCGAGCGAGAGCGCCGACCCGGCGAGTGCGGCCAGGAACGGCGGCGCATCAGGACGGACCGACTCGACGGAAGGAGGCTCCTGCCAGGTCTTGGTCAGCATCTCCGCAACGGGATGGTCGACCTCGAAGGGCGGCCGCCCCGTGAGCATCTGAAAGAGGATGACCCCGAACGCGTACACGTCGCTTTCGGGCCCGACCTCTCCACCGCTCGCCTGCTCGGGAGCCATGTACTGGGCAGTCCCCACGACGGCGCCGGTCGTCGTCAGCGTCGCGTCAGAGAGGGCCCGGGCGACCCCGAAGTCCGCGATCTTGGCGCGCCCTTCGGCGTCGAAGAGGATGTTCGACGGCTTGAGATCGCGGTGAACGATCCGGTGCTCGTGCGCGTCGGCGAGCCCGGCGGCGATGTCACGCGCGATTGCACTCGTCTGCTCGTCGGGGAGCGGCCCAGGTGCCGCGGCCGACAGCCGCTCGTCGAGCGTCCCGCCGGGCACGTGCTCGAGCACCAGGTACGGCCGGCCCTCGAAGTCGCCGTAGTCGAAGACGCCCACGATGTTCGGGTGCGACAACGAGGCCGCCGACCGCGCCTCGCGCTCGAACCGGGGCACCGTTCCGGCTCCCAACAGCAGCTTCACGGCGACCGCCCGCTCCAGCTCGTGGTCGCGCGCGAGCCAGACCTCGGACATCCCGCCGCGCCCGAGGAGCCGCTCGAGCTCAAAACGTCCTGCGATCAGGTCGAATGGCACGCCGCAGCCCCCACGTCATGTACCCGTGCGGCCCGGGGTGAAACGGCGAGCAGGAGCTTGAGTCCGTTTACCACGTCGGGGCCGGATAACCACCACTTTGGGGAGTGGAGCCGCCCGCGTACTGCCGAAGAAGAGAGTGATGACGCACCGCGGGCGACACACTTCGAGGAGATCGGCGCGACGTGCTTGCTAGCGGCACGAGGCCGGCCCCCAGCGGCCACCGCCGACGCGTGCTGCTCTCGGTTCTCTGCCTCGCTGTCGCCGGAGTCGCCACGATCGCCCTCTGGCCGCTGCTCGGCCCTTCGGTCGCGCACACAGCGGAAGGGCTCGGCCGCATCCGGCCCGAACTCCTGGTCCTCTCGGGTGCGCTGTTCGCGGCCGCCCCACTGTTCTGCGGGCTGGCCTGGCGCGATGCGATCCTCCGCGCCGGCGGTGAGGTCGGCCGCGTGGACGCCTGCGCCCGCTACGGGGTCGGCTCCTTCGTCAACTCCGTCGCCCCGGCACACCTCGGCGACATCGTTCGCGCCGTCCTCCTCCTCGAGAAGCTCCCCGCCGGCGGCCGGCGGCGGATCGTCCCCTGGTTCGGCGTCATCCAGGGCGCCCGGCTCGCCGCGCTCGTGGCGCTGGCGATCGCAGCCGCGCTCCCCGGGCTGCTGATCCTCCTCCCCCTCTTGCTGCCGATTGCCCTCCTGGTTGCCGCGCTGAGCCGAGGGACGGCGCAGCTCGTCTGTCTCGCCTTCCTCTCGCCCATGGCGAAGGCCGCCGCAATCGCGGTCGTGCTCGCCGGGCTCGACGTGGGCTCGCCCCTCGATGCGCTGGCGGTCGTCCCGGCCCTCGAGCTGGCGGCGCTCATCCCCCTCACGCCCGGCAACGTCGGCGTGGCGGGAGCTGCCGCGTCCGGAGCGCTCTATGCGCAGGGCCTGCCGATGTCGACCGCCGTCCAGGCCGGCCTCGTCCTGCACGCCGTCGAGACCGCCGCAGGCCTGACGTACGGAACGGCGTCCGCGCTGGCCTGGCTCGCCGGCCTTCGGCCCGTAAGAGGTCTGGCCCGAGGCTCGCGGGCAGTCCGGTCTGCTGCTCGGGCCGCGACGATCGGCCGCGTGCAGCCAGAAGCCACGAAGCCCTGACGCCGCACGCGTCTTACCTGACTCGGCCCTCGCCGGATCCTTCGGTCTCCCGCAAGAACTCCCCAACGACTTCGAGATAGCGGTCGCTCTCCTCGAGCGCGGGCATGTGGGAGCTCTCCTCGAAGACGGCCCCGCGTGCGTTCGGGAGGCCCTCGAGCAGTGTCGCCGCGATCCGCTCCGTGCAGATGTCGTAGGCGCCGCGGGCGACGAGCGCCGGGACGGTGATCTCGCCGAGGCGGTCGCGGACGTCCCAGCCCTTCAGCTTTCCCGTCACCATCCACTCGTTCGGGCCCACCATCGCCCGGTAGACCTCCGGTCCCTTCTCAGCGTGCATCCGGGCCAGCTCCGGCGTGCCCCGCGCGCCGCGGTGCACGTAGTGGTCGTCGAACACGCCCAAGGCCTCCCGGTACTCGGGGTCGTCAAACGTCCCCGCCTGCTCGTGGCGGTCGAGGACGTCGACGACGTCGGCCGGAAGGGCGGCCCGCAGGCGCCGGGCCTCGAGGACCCACTCCTCGATGCTCGCCAGCGTCGAGCTCAGGACGAGGCTCGTGAGGCCTCCGTAGCCGCTGAGCGCGTGCTCGAGGGCGAGCTGCCCGCCCCAAGACGTGCCGAGGAGGTGAATGCGCTCGAGCCCGAGCTGGTCGCGCAGCGTCGCGAGCTCGTCCAGGTAGACCTGCACGTTCCAGTCGATGTTCTGCGGGCGGTCCGAGTTTCCGCAGCCGATCTGGTCGTAGAGGACGACGGCGCGGCCGTCCTCGGCCAGCTGCTCGAGCGGCGCAAAGTAGTTGTGGGTCGAGCCGGGCCCGCCGTGCAATGCGACGAGCGGGTCGCGGCCGTCGGCGCTCTCTCCGACGATCCGGTACCACGTGCGGTAGCCGCGGAACTGGACGTATCCCTCGCGGGCCCCCATGCCTCAGCCGCGCTCGACCTGGGAGCCGCCGACGATGGCATCGCGCCCGTCGGCGAAGCGGACCCAGGCCTTGTGCGTGCCGTCGTAGTCCGGCCCCCAGAGGACGAGCGTGGCCTCATCGCCGCGGACCCGGCACGGCTCGGAGCCCTCCGGGTCGAGCCCGCGCCAGACACGGACGAACGGGTTGGTCTCCAGCTCGTCCGCGACCGTGGTCGGCTCCCGGTGGCCCGGGTGGAGGCGGGTCTCGGGCGGCAACGTTAGGAGCACCTCCATGATCGAGTGGACCTGCTCCTGGAACCCGTTCGGGCCGCCACCAGCCGTGCCGCCGACGGTTCCCTTGAAGAGACAGTCGGCCGTGAGGCAGCCGGTCCCGTCGACGAGGAAGGCGATGTGGTCGGGACAGTGGCCCGGCGTGTAGAGCGCCTTGATCTCGAGCTCACCGGTTGTGAACGTCTCGCCGTCGGCGAGCCGCTCGTCGGCCTCGACCGCCGTGTCGGGGTGCGCGAGCAGCGGCACGCCGTATCGGCCGGCCAGCGCCTCGATCCCGACAACGTGGTCGCCGTGGCCGTGCGTACAGAGGACGTGCGTGAGCGTGACCCCCTGCTGCTCGACCAGGCGCTCGAGCTCCCCCTCCAGCCCGTTGGCGTCGACGAGGACGCCGCTCCCGCCGGGGCCCTCGGCGACGAGGTACGCATTCGAGAGCCAGTCCGGATGCTCGACGCGCTCGACGATCACGCGAAGTCGATCACGCTCCGGACGCCGTCGCCGGCCTCCATCAGCTCGAAGCCGCGGTTGACCTCGTCCAGTGTGAGCTTGTGGGAGACGAACGAGTCGACGTCGATCTCTCCGGCCAGGTACCGCTGCACGTACGCGGGCACGTCCTCGCGACCCTTGCAGCCGCCGAAGGACGAGCCGGCGATCCGCCGCCCGGTAATCAGGAAGCGCGGGACGACGTTCAGCGTCTCCCCCTTGCCGGCCACGCCGCACATGGTCGCCAGGCCCCAGCCCATGCGGGCCGACTCGACCGCCTGGCGCATGACCCCGACGTTGCCGGTCGCCTCGAACGTGTAGTCGGCGCCGAAGCCGCCCGTCAGCTCGGTGATCTGCTCGACGATGCCCTCGCCACCGACGAGCGTCTCCGTCGCGCCGTGGTGCGGCGCGAGCGCGAGCCGGCCTTCGGCGATGTCCACGGCGATGATCCGCTCCGCGCCGGCGAGCCGGCAGCCGACGACGGCGCCGAGTCCGACCATGCCCATCCCGAAGACAACGCAGGTCGACCCCGGCTGCACGTTCGCGGTGTTGAGCGCCGCGCCGATCCCGGTCGAGAGGCCGCAGGCGAAGAGCGCTGCGCGGTCGAGCGGAGCCTCCCGGTCGACCGTGGCGAGCGCGATCTCGGGCATCACCGTGCACTCCGCGAACGTCGACGTGCCCATGAAGTGCCGGATCGGTTCGCCGTCGCGGGAGAGCCGCGGCGTGCCGTCGGGCAGGTAGCCCTGGTTCTGCATGTCCCGGATGGCGAGGCAGAGGCCGATACCGGGCTGTCGGCAATGAACGCATTCGCCGCACTGCGGGGCGAAGAGCGTCACGACGTGGTCGCCGGGCTCGACGAGGGTCACGTCCTCGCCGACCGCCTCGACCACACCCGCGCCCTCGTGCCCCAGCACGGTCGGGGAGTAGCCGGACGGGTCGGCGCCGGAGGCCGTGTACATGTCCGTGTGGCAGACGCCGCAGGCGACGAGGCGAACGAGCACCTCGCCCGCCTTCGGCTCTGCGAGCTCGAGCTCCTGGACGGCCAGGGGGCTGCCGAACTCCTCGAGGACCGCGGCTCTGATCTTCACCGGAGAAACGTAACCGAGCCGGCCGGGTTAGGGTGCGCTCGACAACGCCCTCCGATCGGGCCGGGCCCACCGCATACGTGCCCGGGCGATCAGACGACAGGAGGCGCCGTGAACCACCATGGCTCGGAAAGCTATTACGTCGTAGGCGAAGGCCTGCTCACGGAAAGCGGCGAGGGTCGGGACGAGACGCTAGCGGACGCGCTTCCGGCAGCGGCGCCGGCGCCGCCGTTTCGTTTCTCGCGGATGGGGCCCGTCGGTATCGGACGCCAGCTCCCGTCGCCCAACCGGCGTAAGGTGGCCGCTGCGATGGCCGGCGGCGGCGGCGGCGCGTCGCAGATCCCCGCGGGTTACACCTATCTCGGCCAGTTCGTCGACCATGACCTCACGTTCGACAAGACGAACGTCATGCTCGGAGTGGGCATCTCTCCGGCGGAGCTTCTCCAGGCGCGCTCGCCGAGCCTCGACCTCGACTCCCTCTACGGCGCGGGGCCGACCGACCCGGCGTCGGCGAAGTTCTACGCGCCGGACCTGCGCCACTTCAAGCTCGGCAGAACGTCCGCGATCGAGGGCATCCCGCCGAAGCAGGGCTTCGACCTCCCCCGCGGGGCGGGCCGGACCGTGGCGGCGAAGCGCAAGGCGATCATCCCCGATCCGCGGAACGACGAGAACCTCGCGGTCGCGCAGACGCACCTCGCCTTCATGCGCTTCCACAACCGCGTCCTCGACACCCTGCCCTCCTCTGTCCCGCAGGCGCAGCGCTTCGCCCGCGCGCGCGAGATCGTCACGAAGCATTACCAGTGGATGCTCCGCACCGATTACCTGCCGCGGATCTGCGCGCCAGGGATCGTCAACAGCGTCTTTTCGAGCGGCCGGAAGGTGTTCGAGGTCGGTGCCGCGCCGACCGACGTCCCGACGATGCCGATCGAGTTCTCCGTCGCCGCTTTCCGGCTCGGGCACTCGATGATCCGGGAGACCTACAACTGGAACCGGGTCTTCGACGACGGCTTCGGGGACCTCTTCCTTCTCTTCGAGTTCTCGGGCGGGAGCGGGAGCCTCGGCGGCAGCCGTACCCTCCCGAGCAACTGGATCGCCGACTTCCGCCGGCTCTACGACTTCAAGGAGGCGGGGCGGAACGACCTGGCGGTGCCCGAGCGCAAGTTCAACAGGGCCATGCGCATCGACACGACCCTCACGCCCACGCTCCAGTTCGTTCCCGGCTTCGACTTCTCCGAGGCCAACCTCGCGTTCCGCAACCTGACGCGGGCGAAGATGGTGGGGCTCACGACCGGCCAGCAGATGGCCACGTTCATGAAGAACAAGGGCGTGAACCTAACGAAGCTGACGAACGCCCAGATCCGCGACGGCAGGAACGGCGCCGGCCTCGGGCGGCTGACGCGGCCGCAGCGCGCGGCGTTGCTCAAGGACACTCCGCTCTGGTTCTACATTCTGCGCGAGGCCGAGCTCAACCAGGGCAAGCTGAAGGCCGTCGGGGCGAGGATCGTCGCCGAGACCTTCCACCGGGCGATGGAGGGCAGCCGACACTCGATCGTCCGCGATCCGAGCTGGCGGCCGACGCTCGGCCCCAACTCGACCACGTTCCGGATGGTCGACCTCCTCCTCTTCGCCTTCCGCGGCCAGAAGGCGCTGCTGAACCCGCTGGGGAACTGAGCTCCATGGCAACCGACATCGACAAGCACCAGGAGCGCGTAAAGCAAGGGCTCAGCCGGGCCTTCGACGACCCTAGCACCACCGAGACGACCTTCGACATCGGCGAAGACCGGCTGATCATCTTCAGCGATCACCATCGCGGCGCCAAGGACGGCGCGGACGACTTCTGGCGCTGCGAGCGCGCGTATCACGCCGCGCTCGGCCACTACTTCGAAGCCGGGCACAGACTCGTCCTACTTGGCGACGTCGAAGAGCTCTGGGAGAACAAGCCTGACGAGGTGATGAGGAAGTACCGACGAACGCTCGAGCTGGAGCAGGAGTTCCAGCGCGACGGACGCCTCGAGCGGTTCTGGGGTAACCACGACGACAACTGGCGGCACGAGAAGGACACCGAGAAGCACCTGCACCCGCTCTATCCCGGCCT